>ENA-UOOI01003234-UOOI01003234.1-fermentation-metagenome-genome-assembly--contig:-NODE-3234-length-12595-cov-15.083573_pt1 | contig 12595 bp, 25 predicted proteins | sample MGYA00245779_ERZ724027 | MGnify/ENA primary metagenome ERZ724027 (study PRJEB28704, sample SAMN03018318) | fermentation metagenome | biome: anthropogenic terrestrial biome; feature: soil... | reverse complement strand
ATATTAAGGCAATGAAACTTGCTATCTCCTGTCTTCGTTCCATCTCCGCAGGAGAGTATAAGCAGGTGGTACATTGTGAGAAGTGTCAAAATTTCGATCGAAAAGAAGGAATGTGGTACGACTTGGATGGATTTTGCGAAAGAGCCAACAAATTTGTTTCAAAAGATTTTTACTGCGGGTTCGGCGCTCTGATGGACGGAAAGGATGATAGCCATGAGTGACCTTATCCAGCGCCTCCGCGCCGCCTATACCGAAAATCCCGCTTCCGCGCTGAAATTAATCCCCGAGGTGCTTCAGGCGGCGGACGAGGGGCGGATTGTGGAACTGCCTTATCCAGCTCTTACAGAGGAACGGCTTAATTCTGTGCCGCGCTTGGATCGTGAGGCGCTAGAAAAGCGCATACGGAAAGCCGAATCCGCTGAAAAGGCCCTGAAGGAGCGTGGATCATGATATTTAAAAACAGGGAATGGCATTACGCAGTCCTCGTGACAAGCAAGAATCCCTCCCCAAATGAGATTGATACAAGCCTCAACAATTACGCCTCGTTTGGGTGGAGGCTTAAATGTGCAATTCCGAATCTTGACGACGAAAGCCGGCTTGTGCTGATTTTTGAGAGGGAATGAATGGATAGGACAGATTGCATAAAATCGAAGAGGACTAAGAGAATCGCTTATTGCACTTATCATTCCTGTATTATCACGGCGGGTATGGCAAAGAAGCACGGGTGCAACACTCAAAAGCCGCGTTGTAAACATTTTATTTTAATTTTTGGAAAGAAGAAAGATAAAGTATGAAAAAAATAAGAATCGCTGGGAAAATACTTGGCTGGATATTGGTTGGATTACTAATTTTGCTTTCCATATTCGCGTTTCAGGGCAAATATTTTCCGCCCGCCGCTCTCGGCGCAGACTTTTTGACAATGGCAATGCTCATGATGCTGGACACGGTTCGTTCCTTTAAAAAGCCGGTTTCTCGCTATAGAAAGTTTGTCGTTGAATATGATGACGGAACAAAAGAATCCCACACCGGGCGCGCGAACGCTCCTTGGAAGTTTTCCACCGTGGCCGGAAAGAACGTAGTGAGGATCAATGTTGCCGATTTCGAAAGCGAGAAGCCAAATGAATAATTTAACCGGGAACATAAAGCTAAACAATCGCTATTACATAGACGTTGATCCATATAATTGGGCACTCTATGAGATTAAAACGATTCCCGCCTTTTCGAAAAGCGGAAAGCCAAATAAGGGCGCAGGAAAACAATTTAGCAAGGCCATAGGTTATTGCTCGACGCTTGAAAATGCCCTGATCCTGTATGCGGAGGTCAGGACAAAAGAATCGCTTGGTGCTTTTGTAGAACCCGTTTCATTGCGCGAGGTTAAAACTGTACTAGGAGATATTAAAAGCGCCGTGGCAAGGCTGTCACTAACCTTAAAAGTGCAGAAAGGGGATTCTCACGATGGTACATGAACTGAAAACTTTGCCCGAATATTTTAACGCCGCGCAGAAACGAGAGAAAAACTTTGAAGTCAGAAAAGATGACCGGCCCTTTGAAATTGGCGACTTCTTGGCGCTCAACGAATGGTCAGAGGATTTGGGATATACCGGGCGGTGTATGTTGTTTGAGATTACCTATATCCTTGACAAACCGGATTACTGTAAAAACGGATATGTAATTTTAAGCCTATTCCCCTTGTCAATCGTAGAGTTGCGCCCAGAAATCGGCTCAAAAGTAGTTGGCGTAGCTGTTTATAACCGAAAGGTAGGCTGACCTTGATGTGGGAAAAGTGGCTAGCAGCGCACGAGGGCGAAAAGGACTACGGCAACAAGACTAAGCTGGAACTCCACAAAGAGATTTGCGCCAAACTGTTGGAAACTTATCGGAAGAAGAACGAGGCTTACGGTGATTCCTTTGGAAAGACCTATCGGGAGCTTGGAATCATTTCTGCCGTTACGCGTATGGAAGATAAGATGAACCGGGCCGCTTCTCTTGCAACCGGTACAAAGAACGAGGTTGCGGACGAAAGTATTCGGGACACGCTTGCCGATCTCGCAAACTACGCAATTATGACTTTGATTGAAATGGAGAATGACAAATGATTACCAACGAGCAGAAAATTGAAATGTTCAAGATGCGGGTGGAAGGTGTTCCCCTCGTGGAGATCGGAGAGAAGTACGGAGTTTCAAAGCAGGCGGTTCAACAGATGCTTGGCGGAATAATTCATACTCCGCGCGAGGCCAGCCGCAAATGCGCCTATCCAAGCCTCAAAAAGTGGTGTGCGGATCATGAAATGTCGTTTCGGCAGCTTGCGATTAAGGCTCACATTACGCCACAATCCATTTACGGAAAATTGAGCGGCTTAGTCGGATTTTCGCAGGGACAGATTGATAGGATTTTGGCCCTTACCGGCCTTACATACGAAGAGGCATTTAAGCGGGAGGGCCAGAAATGAAATTTACGTGCAGCGCAAAAGAGTTTTCTTCCGCTTGCCAGACGGTAGCGCGGGCAGCTTCTTCTCGGTCGGGCGTCCCGGCGCTTGAAGGAATTAAGATTTCGGCAGAAGATGAAACCATCAACCTATGCGGCTATAATCTTGAACTCGGGGTTAAAACAAGCCTTGTGCCCGAAGGCACTTTTCAAGATGGCGCTGTTGTCCTTGATGCAAAGATGCTCTGCGGCATTGCCAAAAAATTGCCTGATGCTCTTGTAGACATTAGTACCGACAAAAAGGGCATCGCGACCATAATTAGTGGTGGTGCGCGGTATGAGATTGTCGGCATATCCGCTGACGAATATCCGGAGTTTCCAGTTGCGGCAGATGGTAAGAGGGCTGAAATTTCGCAACCGGTCTTAAAGAGAATGATCGAACAGACAGCCTTTGCAATTGGCGAAAGCAATATGAGCAATCCGGTCTTTACTGGCGCATTATTCCGGGCGACTGATGGGGTTTTAACAACGGTTGGGACAGACGGTTATAGGCTTGCGATTTGTAAGGAACCCATTTGCTGCCCCGATGACTATGAGTTTGTCGTGCCAAAGAATACGCTCTTAGAGATTGCAAAGCTATTAAGCGACGATACAGAGAAGAGCGTACAGATCATGGTCGGCGCTCGTCATGCGCTCTTCGAAATCGGCTCATATACGGTCTTTACGCGCCTTTTGGACGGAGAATTTCTCGACTACCAAAAAGTGATCCCCACGAATTACACGACAAGCGCAAAGATTAATACAATAGAGTTTGCCAATAGTGTAGATCGCGTTTCCATCATGGTCAACGATCATCTAAAAAGCCCGGTCGTTTGCAAATTCGATCACGGTAACGGAGCGATCAATCTTTCGTGCAATACGGCAATCGGAAAGGCCGCAGATTCCGTTAATCCGGTTGAAATGGTCGGTGGGGATTTAACGATTGGATTTAACGACCGCTACTTATTGGACGCGCTCAACCACGCGGACTGTGGCAAGGCACGAATACAACTCAGCGGGCCTCTCTCCCCTATGGTTATTCTTCCTGACAATGGAGATTCGTTCATATTCCTTGTGATGCCAGTACGGCTAAAAAGTGAGGCTGGATCATGAAAGTTATATACTTAGCCCACCCATACGGTGGCGACGATCGAAATGTAGAGGATGCGAAGCAGATTGTCCGTCAGCTCGTCAAGAAGTTTCCGGGGATAGTTTTTCTGTCCCCGCTACAGGCTACGGGGTTTTACTACAACGATATTCCGTATCTGGATGGAATGAATCATTGCATAGAGCTTTTGAGCCGTACAGATGAATTGTGGTTATGTGATGGATGGCAGGATTCAAAGGGCTGTTGCATGGAGTATGCGGCGGCAAAAGTAGCGAGAAAGTCCATATACTCCATCAGCGGCGATTTGGAATTGTCCCCAATATTTGTTGCGCCGCGCGACTTTGGGGAAATGATGGAGGCGGTATATACATGATGATTTGGGTATTCCTGGGTTTGGCAATCCTTTTTACTGCGGCGGCTGGATTTATTTTGGGAAAGTTTGGCGACAAAGATTTTGCGGATTTTATGGTTCCGTTTTGTCTTGCGTTCGGCACTATCTGTTTTGGGCTGTTCTTCGCGGCGGGAATAGTGGTGCTTGTTATAACGATTGGATTTGGGAGGTAATTCACTTTGACGATTGAGATTAAAGGCGGAGAAATGATCCAGAAGGAAATTGATCTGCTCATTGAGCATCTTCAAAAAGAGAATCCGGGCCGTGTGCTTGAATCGGTACGGATTGAGATTGACAAGCCGCAAGGTGAGGACGATCAGTATTTGAATGTTTCGTACACGTTGGAGCCGGTCAAATTTGAAAGAATCCGACGCATCACTGGGTATCTTGTCGGGACTATGGACAGGTGGAACGACGGCAAACGAGCAGAGGAAAGGGATCGCGTGAAGCATGGATTCGGGGATAGGAGCGGCCTAACAAAATGAATAAATTTGTGACATGGTTTCACAATCGGAACAGTATTATACAGATTGTAATAAAACTGCTGCTGTCTATTCTAGCTATTGCTGCACTTATTGGATTCATATGTCTGCTTGCTGTCCCATATTTTTGCTGGATTCCACTGGCACTGATTGTGGCGTTCTTGGTGTATGCAGCTTACAGGGCAATTTCCGAAATCATCGAAGATCGTTCCTGACGCATTCCAGCCCCTAAAATGTCTTGGACGTGAAATTACTCTGTCTCGGCATAAAAATCGTCCCACAAAAGCCACAAGCGCTGAAAACGGTATTCAAAGGGGATTAGAGAACGAAGAAGCACAATATATGGTATTCATTTCTCCTTAATCGTGCTACATATTGACAAATCTGATTCTTCGTGGTAAAATGTAAATATAATTACGGGTGGCGGAATATAGACGCAAGGCAGCGCTGGAAATACTGTGCAGGATAACAAACGGCACCAGATTGTTGACCGTCGCAAGTCAAAAGGACGGCTAAAAGCTGCACATGCAAAGGTGGAAGCCATTTGCCCCGTAATAGTTAACTGCCTTTCCTTGGCTCGGGGGAGTTAACAAGGCCCCGGAGAAATCCGGGGCATACATGCCAGCGAGCACGGAAGTATCCGGGGCTTTCCCGTCCAAAGCGGGGCGCTGACACCAGTTTGCGGCTCTTTGGAACCGTACGGCGGCCCGGAAAGACGGGCATATATGCTGGTGAGGGGCGGCGGGCGCCCTAATCCGGCAAGCAATCTCATTCACGATATGTTTGGCAGCCGGGAAAGACCGGCAACATGCCAAAGTCAGGGACAACATAGATTCTCCATGATCTATGCAGCGGTTCAACTCCGCAAATGGCAATAGCGGCAACCAAGGATATGGCAGCACGTCGCGCCGCAGACGTAAAATACGGTATATCTGCAAATGATGGTTCGAATCCCTCCGAGGGCCTACGCAGAAATGCGCACCCGCGTCGTTTAACGGTAAGACTTGCGGATTTATATTGCGGAGTAGCCAAGCGGTAAGGCAGCGAGTTTTGAACCCGTTATCGGCAGTTCGAATCTGTCCTCCGCAGCCATTGAAAATTAGAGCGACATAGATCGCCTCATAGCGCAAAAAGAAAGCACCCATGAGCTGAAACTCATAGGTGCCGCGCCGAAAGCAGCCGCTTGCTCTCGTACTATCTGATATTTTACCACAGCCGTGAGTAAATGTCAAGTACGCTTTACATTTAGCTGATTGCTTCACGGACGGCAATTAGCTTTTTCTTTTGTCCGTGGGGTGATGCAGGCCAGACCCACGCAAAATAATTCGGGCAAGGCGGCTCTCACCGACGCAATAACGAGAGGGCAGGGAATCAAGCGCATAGCACACGCGCTTCCCCGTACATAGCGCATAGGTTGAGGATGATACGAGCGCAATACAAATTCGGAATCCGTCGCAGGAGGTCTGCAAAGAAGAACGCACGTTAGGCAGGGTTGCAGATATGCCGAGCAATCAGAAATGGTTGTAAGTGTGTGCCAGACTTGCAATAGTTTGGACTATGTGTGCTGCTTTGATGGTGACGACTAACGCCGTATGGGTAGTTGTTGAAAACCAAAAGCGTAGTTAATTCTCATTGAGATACACTCTATATTTTAAATATATACTGTGTAATCTCCAATGAGAAACTATGCTTATCCGGCTCCGATCTTCACCGGTGGGTAATGAAATGAATGAGTAAGAACCATATCTTCAGGAAGCGTTACTGTAAAACCTTATATTTGCTATGAGCAAAAGGAAGGCGTGTACATATGAAAAACAAGATATTTGATGGAATAGAAATAGCCCTTTCCATATTGCTGATTCTGATGTGCGCGTTCTTTGCTTTTGTCTTTACCCAATGGGTTGCATACGCATGGCCCGCAGGAATCATAACAAGCAGACAGGCGGTTTACGGAATTCTTGGAGCGGCTTTTGCAATAGCGGTTGGCGCATATCAGGCCAAAGAACTTATTGCCAAGAGAAAGAGTAGGTGAAAAGCATGAAAGAAAAAAGCAAGGTATTCCTCGGAGGCACCTGTGCTGAAAGCGTTTGGCGAGATAAACTAATTCCAATGCTCAAAATTGATTACTTCAATCCGGTTGTGCCGGACTGGACGGAAGAATGTATGACAGAAGAGCGCAGACAAAGAGAAATTTGCGACTACTGCTTATATACCATTACACCGTCTATGCAGGGAGTATATAGCATAGCGGAGGTAATAGACGACAGCAATAAGAGGCCGCATAAGACTGTGTTTTGCGTGTTGGATACGGAAATCCCGATTGCAAAATACCGCTACCCGCATGACAAAATTGCTTTTTCTTCCGGTGAAATGCGGTCTTTAAATCAGGTTGGAAAAATGGTTGAGCGTAACGGCGGGAAACACTTTACCAGTTTGGAATCTGTTGCAGAATATCTTAATACAGGGATTGAGTAATATATGAGTGATAAAGAGAAGAAAGATATAGGATATACAGGCGACGCAATCGCTGACATGAGCCTCGGCATAAAGAAGCGAGGCATGATGAAGTCGGACGCATATGCTGCCGACCTTCAGGGCAGAGGGCCGGAAACTCCCGAGAATGTTGGAACCGACGCAAAGATCATGCGCATAGCAAAAGGGCAAGGCGTTAAGCTGTTTGAAAATCCGCAGGAGCTTGCGACCTCCCTGACCGGTTTTGAAAGCTGGTGCCAGCAGAAGAATATAGTCCCTTCTTATGCGGCTATTGCTACATATCTATCTTGTAGTAAGGCTACTGTCCTTAAATATATGAAAGACGGTACCCAATACTCTATATATATCTTATATGACAATATAGAGAATAAAGATATATACTCTACCACCAAAAAAGAATATCTGGATAAGTATATCTCTACGCATAATATAGTTGAGAGAGATAATGCTACAGGGAAAAATGTAACACACTCTATTCAAGATAAGCTTGATAACGGAGAGTATAAAATAATTTATACGAGTGCAAGTTTTGCAGAAGTGATGGAACCGGCTTGCAATTTAATTGAACTCATTACGACCAACAAGGCTTGGACAATGAGAAATCCATCGTGGCCTATATGGTTAAGCAAGAACAAATTTGGCGCGACGGAGCAATATACAGATGAGCAGCACATTAGCTTCCAGCCCGCCAATCCCTTGGACGATATGTCAGACGAGGCAATTTTGAAGGCCGCGCAGAGCCTCCCAGACGACGAGAGCGATATATCAAAAAAATAAAAGGCGACGCATAAACGTATTATTATACATACATTTTGAATAAATATACATTTCAGCGCATAAGGCAGGCGGGTACGCATAAGCAAAAAATAGTGGTGGGTACGCATAAGGCGGCGCATAAGCAAAAAGTCGGCGCATAAGGGACTTTTAAGAAAAAATTTTGGTGCGCGCGGGAAAAATAAAAATTCAGCCTTATCCTTTGCGGACTTCACCCGAAAAATCCATTGAAATTGAACCAAAGTCAAAAAACGGTTTCAGCTCTTCCCTCATTTCTGCAATTTGAAAAGAATCTAGTCGATATGATTACGCTTGTCCGCTTTTCGTTGTAACGGATTTTAATCTATAACAGGTACTTTTACTAGTCCAAAATTAAAACTGTTATAAGCTATCGTATAAGGCAAGTGACAAACAATTAACAATACAAAGCAAAAGAAAAGCCGGGGCATTATACCTCGACTTTTTCTTGTTTCACGAAAGTGTAAAAGGTGTTCCGCTTTAGTCCTAATTGCTTCATTGCCTCCCCTGCCGTCATCTTCCTTGTCCGGTATGCCTCATAGATTTCCTTCCATTGTGGCGGCTTCTGGATGCGCTTGCGGCCCTTGTATATGCCCTTCTGCTTTGCTAATGCTATGCCCTCCGCCTGCCGCTCCAAAATGTTGGCACGCTCGAATTCGTTTATGGCGGACAGCATAACGGTCATTAACCGGCCTGTTGGAGTTGTTGTGTCAAAATTCTCTTTGAGCGAAATTAGATGGACTTTTTTGTCTTGGAATTTTTGAAGTAGCGAAAGCAGATCGCCAACGCTACGAGATAACCGCGAGAAGTCCATAACATAAACAATATCGCCTTCCCTCACAAAGTCCAACATGATTTTTAATTGTTCACGGTTCATGTTTTTTCCCGAAACTTTTTCAGAAAAGTATTTTTCTATCTTGTAAGGCTCTAACGCGGCAAATTGTCGCGCTTCATTCTGTTCTTGCGTTGATACTCTAATATAAGCTACTCTCATGCTTTTCTCACTTTCTTGTCCTTACTTTGGCAAATAGGGCTTTTTCTATGTCCCATCCTGATTTTAACCTTGCGTGAATTGTGTGACTTTTGATTCCGGTCTCCCGGCTCCATTCGGCTAACGTGAGAGTTTTTCCTTTGCAGGAGATAACGGTATTATTGCGCTTATTATTGGCTTGCGTAAACCCATCCGCCCATCTGCAATTAGATGGCTCATAATTCCCGTCATTATTAATTCTGTCAATGCTCAAATGACGCTTATAGCCATTGGAAAGCGCCCACGCTCTAAAATTTATATACCCGTTTTCGCCATTCCATTCGTCGCACATTGTAATCCCGCGCCCACCATACCTTGAATAAGCCGCATCCGTATCGTTAAAGCAACGCCCCTTGATTTTTTCCCAAATATTATATAACCTAGTGTCACTTTCTCCGTGAGTACGCCGACCAATACGGCAATACCAACATCCGGTTCCTGTATTCCTGCGTAAATTTGAGAGCGATAAAATTTGTTCTTGGCCACAATGCAAGCATTTTACACGGTACATGCTGACGTGATGCCCTGTGTTGGTAAGCTTTAGCCCCTCAAAGGCAATAATCTTTAGAGAACCGTCAACTTCTCCAACAAGTTTTTCGCCCATTACAATATGACTTCCCATAGCAACAGCCCTTCCTGTAAAAGATTTCTGGAAGCGGGCCAGACGTGACCCGCTGGGCGGCTAAATTATTTTGTCGCTTCGCCTAATTTGCTGATCAATACGCCATGCTCCAACATGGTTTCCCTTGGGATTATAGGGATTGATGGGGATAAATCAGCGTCACCATTTGCAGATTTTCTGTAAATGCAATTTGTCCATACGCTTTCGGTGGTTCCGGCGCAATCGGTGCCTAAGCACCGGCACGATGTGCACATTCTGTTTAATTTCATCGTTCAGCCCTCCACTTCGAAATGTATGCCTTCGGTCAAAAGCGTCGCTCCATGCCCCCCTGGAAGGCAACCTTCTAATACTGTCCGCTTGCCTATCCATTCTTCTGGGACGTCCCAGTCGCCTTTTTTCCAACGGCCTTTGTAATCGCTCGGAATTGCGCTCCACTGTTCCTTTGTGATTCTTGCTACCCCGCTGAATGTTGCCTGCATTACTGCCACCTTGTCTACCGTAACGCCACGTTCCGCCCAACTGTCGGCCCACTCGTTAATATGGGCAACGGCTTTTTCTTTTCCAAACAGGCGCAACCTTTTCTGTGCGCAACGTACAGCCGCTTCTTCATATGCTTTCATAACAATGTACCTCTTTCTTTTCGTCGTGCTGCGTGGTACAATTACCATGCAGCCGGGTTGTTTGTTCTTCCGGGTTGCTTGCCGTTCTCACGTTACAGCGTGGGGGGCGGCTTCTTTTATGCTCTGTATAGTTGCAGGCCCAATATTCCATGCCCGGATATATTTCCGCGCCGCCGCTCTTGCTTCTGTTTTGTTGTTTGCCTTGAACTTTGCCTCCCCACCAATTCCCTCGTTGTCAATGATATAAACGTCGTAGATTTTCATGCTTATGCCTCCCATAGTTTGTTTGGCCCCTTAGATGTAGACCAACGTGTGTTTATAAATGCTCTAACTGATGCTATTCAAATAGATTGCTGTGCCTTGCCTGTTGTCTGTTTACCGTGTGCCCTATTCGGACACTTAGCGCCTGCGTGGGCCTCGTAGTATGTGACAGATACCAGCAAGTATCAATGCCAGGATTGCCGCTCCTATCGTCGTCGCCCCCTCTCGTGGGGGCCTGCTCTTGTCATGGCCTCGCCTCTTTCTGTTTGTCAACATCTGTTTGTTTGCTTTCAACATCTACTATCTTAGTCCTGCCATTTCCATTTGTCAATAGTATTTGCAGATTTTATGCAATTTATTTTCACATAGATTGGGCGGCACGGGGTGGGGTACCCCTATTTTTCGGAGCGGGTTCGCCTGCGTAAGTGCCGTCAGCACTCCAAATTCACAAACCGAAAAAATGGCTTAAACACTGGATTATTTGATATTATGCGTATGTTTATTGGCTAAAACATTAGCGTACCTATGGCCGAACCTCCAATCTTATGCTCTGCTATGTGCTGAATGAATATACACAATTTATTGCATAATAATACGGATTAGATGTCAATAATAGTATTGACAAAACGGCAAAAGTATGGTAAGATAAAAGAAAAAAGGAGCGGATGGCTGATGGAAGAACTGAAACCGTGCCCGTTCTGCGGAGGAGAGGCAGAATTTGTGCGGACGTTTGTCAAAGCGGGCTATGAATGGTGCGACGGTTTCCACGTCCGCTGCAAGGCGTGCGAAGCCAGAACGGGTGACATATTGTACGATGGAAAATTACAGCCTAATGACGAAGAATACGTGCAAGCGGCTGGGCTTTGGAACCGCCGCGCCGCCCCGGAAAACAAGGCGCTGACGCTGGAAGACGGTTTTGACATCACGAATGCTGACGGAACGCCGATTGACTATGAAGCTCTCGGGCTGAAATATAAAGATCGGCTCTGCTACTGCGACATCGACGGGTTTTATCTCGGTCAGGACGGGCAGCTTGTCTTGATGGATGATTGCGGGGAGACGGTTTCCATAGATCGCGGTGATTACCACGTTGAGGCACGCAATCCGGAAAAGTGATTGCAATTTCCTTTCCAATGCGGCATAATTTTGAAAAGGAGTGATCGGATTTGGACAATCAGGAGGCAATCAAAATGCTTACCGCTCGGATGAACCGATATCATCCGTCCGATAAAATCGCAGAGGCTACGAAAGTTGCCATTGCGGCTTTGCAAGAACAGGCAGAGCGTGAATCTGGCTGTGAATACTGCCACGGTGATGCCTTGAAAAATCTAGTGCTGTTTCATCAGTTTGAAGAACCTAAAGTTGCCATGCACGGAGGAAGTCAACCAATTCCGGAAGAACAAAGGCCGCTCTTTTGTCCTCATTGTGGCAGAAAATTATAAACGCCATTGCAATCTATCTTTGTTTGCGGCATAATACTCTTGGGTGAGTTACATGACGATAGGGCAGAAGATCAAAGAGATTCGGGAAGCAAAAGACTGGACGCTTGAACAGGTTGCGAACCTGACCGGCCTTACTCGGCAAAGAATTCTTGCTATTGAGAACGGCACCGGTTATCCGCTGATTCCCACATTAATAAAAATATCCGATGCCCTCGGCTGCTCTGTGGTCGACCTTCTGAATGAGCCGCTTGGATTGGGACTTCCGGTTCGCCGGTTTGGACCGGAGCCGAAGAAGAAGCCTACTGACTATCCGTGCGCTAATGCCGAGAAGTGTATGTTTTTTAAGAAGAAATAATTCAAGAGCGCCGAGCACTTATAGAGCGCCTTTCAGAAATGGAGGGCGTTCTTTTTATGTTGTCGGAAGAATTGGTTCAGGCGCGGGATAAATTCCTTGTTGCCCTCAAATTCCATCCCCACATGAGGCTGGATGAAAAAATAGAATGCCTCCGCGCCCTACGTGCGATTTATAAAAAAGACGAAGATGTAAGTCACGAGCTGTGGGCAAATTTTGAGTTGCGGAAATCTCTCAACAAAAAGCTATCGTTGCCACTTCCCGTTTCCGAAACAAAAAAGCTCCTGCGAGAATATTGGGGCACGTACCTCGTAGCTGCCCCATATGACTTTCACAGCTATCTCCTTTACATGGAAAAGGATAGGGAGCCGGAAAAGCGGTTCTATGTTCCTCGTATGAAGGTTTTGCGGCCTATCGTTCAGGACTTGCAGGCCTTAGCAGATGGGAAACTGAATGTATACGGGCTTTCACTTCCTCCCGGAACCGGAAAAGCGCAACCGCTTTATAGCAAAGTACTAACTCCAACTGGATTTAAGAAT
>ENA-UOOI01003233-UOOI01003233.1-fermentation-metagenome-genome-assembly--contig:-NODE-3233-length-12604-cov-3.136425_pt1 | contig 12604 bp, 7 predicted proteins | sample MGYA00245779_ERZ724027 | MGnify/ENA primary metagenome ERZ724027 (study PRJEB28704, sample SAMN03018318) | fermentation metagenome | biome: anthropogenic terrestrial biome; feature: soil; material... | reverse complement strand
TGTTTCGAAACGAAAAAAACGGCTATGCCGTCATCGAACTGAACAACGGGGAAGAATTAGTGACGGCCGTCGGGGTCATGCCGTTTGTCGGAGTGGGGGAACAGCTGAAAATTATCGGCGAATGGGTCAACAGCCAGACCTATGGAATTCAGTTTAAGGTGAAGGCGCTGGAACGGACCCGTCCGTCGGACTCGGCCGCCATCCTCAAATATCTCTCTTCCGGCGCGGTCAGGGGCGTGGGGGCCGCTACGGCGAAAAAAATCGTGGAAGCCTACGGCGACAAGGCTCTCGACATTCTGGAAAAAGATCCGAAGCGCCTTTGCACCATCCGGGGAATTTCACCCGGCAAAGCGGAAGCTATCAGCGGGGAATTCCGCCGAATGGGCGGAGTCCGCGATATTATGGCACGCCTTTCCGGATACGGCATTACTCCCGAAGAAGCCGTGAATGTCTGGAAAGCGTACGGCGGACAGGCTTTCGACCATATCCGGGACGATCCCTACTGCCTCTGCAGGGAAGAAATCGGGATAGGGTTCGGCCGGGCGGACCGGCTCGCGGCATCCCTTGACCATCCGCCGGACGACGGATGCCGCCTGCGCGCGGGAATTGTCTATGTACTTAGGCATAACGAGGGCAACGGCCACACATGCCTTCCGGAGGACAAGCTGATTCCCGCGTCGGCCCGCATGCTGGGCGTGGAAAAAGGACCGATTCTAGCGGCGCTTCAGAGCCTCACGGAAGACGGCAGTCTTATCCGCCGCGCGATCGGAGGCAGGGATTTTCTTTTCACGCCCGCGCTGTACCGCTCCGAAGTGTATATTGCCGGGAGAATCCGGATGATGCTTCGATTCCCCGCGAAACCGGTGCAGGGGGTGGAAGGCTTTTTAGCCGAAGTGGAACAAAAGGAAGGAATTCAGTATGCGGATCTTCAGAAAGCGGCGGTCCGGGAGGCGCTTTCCAAAGGAATGCTGATCCTGACGGGCGGTCCCGGGACCGGAAAGACCACGACCCTGAACGCCATTATCCGTGTTCTCCAGAGCAGGGGGGAGAAAGTTTTTTGCGCCGCGCCGACGGGAAGGGCGGCAAAGCGCATGGCGGAACTTACCGGACAGGAAGCAAAGACCATTCACCGCATGCTTCAGGTGAAATGGGATGAGAATGACCGCCCGGTGTTCGAAAAAAACGAGAGGAACCTGCTCGAGTGCGACGCCCTGATTATCGACGAGCTTTCCATGGTGGACGTCGGGCTTTTTGAAGCGGTCCTGCGCGCGCTTCCGCTCGGATGCCGGCTTATCATGGTCGGGGACTGCGATCAGCTCCCCTCCGTGGGACCGGGAAACGTGCTGGGGGATTTGATCTCTTCGGGACTGCTCCCCGTAGTAAAGCTTCAGAAAATTTTCCGACAGTCCATGAAAAGCCTTATTGTGACAAACGCGCATCTTATCGTCCAGGGAAAGATGCCGGAGTTGGGAAATCATCAAAGGGATTTCTTCTTTCTTCCTTATCGGACTTCGGACGAGGTCTCGAATGTCATCGTCGGGCTTTGCAGCCGGCGTCTCCCCAAAAGCTACGGATATTCCCCCCTTTGGGATATTCAGGTTCTTACTCCCGGCAGGAAGGGCGGGCTCGGAACCGGGGAACTAAACCGCAGGCTCCGGGAAGCCCTGAACCCGCCGGACAAGGGAAAAAAGGAAATCACGCTGAACGGCACCCTTTTCCGCGAAGGGGACAAGGTGATGCAGACCCGGAACGATTACAGCCTTCCCTGGGCGCGCGGCGACGGGACTTGCGGGGAGGGAGCCTATAACGGGGATCTCGGCGTCCTCCTTTCCATTGACCGAAGTGCTTCCCTGATGACGGTGCGCATGGACGACCGCACCGTAACCTATCAGTTTGAATCGGCTTCCACGGAACTGGAACCGGCTTTTGCCATGACGGTCCATAAAAGCCAGGGCAACGAGTTCCCGGCCGTGGTGATGCCAGTATTCCGCAGCGCGGTGCAGCTCATGTACCGCAACCTGCTTTATACCGCCGTAACGCGGGCGAAAAGTCTGCTGATTCTTGTGGGACGGGAGGAAGTTATCCGGATTATGGTCCAGAATGACCGGAAGACCCGCCGGTATACCGGCCTTGCAAGCTTTCTGAAAGACAGCGGCGGAGAAGAGGAAAACAGATAAACTGCTTCCCGGTGTTCTATGCTCTAAGAGGCTTCTTTCTGATGATTTTTGTCATAGCGGATAGAAGCTCTGTTTAGGGCATTTTACGTACAGGGAGGGTGTGCCCATGAGCCCCGGTAAGATTACCCTGTTATAAAAACAACTGTCCCGCGACGACAAGTTACAGGGCGAGAGCAAGAACACATATTTCACCAGAAGCAGATGCTGGAGGAATATGCCCGGAGAAACGGATTTCCGCGCCCGACGTATCCTTTTATGAGAAACCCGTCGGGAAAATTACCAAGGAAATATCTGTCCCCAATCCAAATCACTGATCCAAATCCAAAAGGGAAAGCAGCCTGGTAAGCGTCTTCTGTCCTTTGCACCGGATGGGTTATCTGTCGGACACGAGGGTTCACCCAGCTCCCTATTTCCTTTCTCCCATCCTGAATGGTGGCGGAGAGAAGCAGGCAGAACATTTTTCTCATGTCCCCAATCAGATGGCCGGACAGAACGAATGGTTTGGAAGAGTTTTCGGATTCCTTGTGCAGCTTTTTGACTCCTGACATCCGGCAGCCTCCTTTGGAGCGCCCAATTCCATCGCCGACAAGCACGGCTTTACAGTTTCCACGGGCAAGAGGAGCGTATTTTCTGACAATCGGATCCCATGTTTTGCGTAGCTTTTCCAGCGTTCAGGCGTTGGAGCAAAAAAAAATGATCCAGGGGAGCGTATCAGCAGGCACCCAGAAACCTGTAAAACCTGTTTAAAGCACATCCCCGCCAATGGGTTCCGTTTTTCTGTGCGGAAAGACAGTTTGACAGGAACGTTATTTTCAGAAGAAATCATCTTGCAAAAAGACGTCTTTCGGTATTCCGCGGATGTGGAAAAACAAGGACCTTGGTACGATCTTAAAAGATGGGCTATTTCGTTATTCGGGCAAATTGTAGACTGCCGTTATTTTCTCTCTGGCATCCGGGGGATGGGTTGAAAACACGTTACCGTATGGACGGATTTTCAGGGCTTAAGTCGAAAAATCAGGAAGGAAAAGCCTTCCGGAGATTCTGCAGGATGCCATTCTTCTCCGACGTAAGGTTCCGAACCGCAGTGTCCAGAGAGATCATCACCCAGACAATTAAACTGGAACAACGCATTCCCAGGGAATCATCCGGCGGGCGGTCTACCCTCCAAAAGTACCTTGTGAAGGACGGGTTGGCACGAAGCATAAACCTTCATGGATTCAATCTCTTCAAATAAAAGACTACACAAGGGATATACTTATTTTCCCTTTTTGGGAATGAAAAGAGATTGAAAATTTTATGGAACGGGGAAGATAAAAACAGTCTTTGCTCCATCCTTTCTAAGCTTTACTGAAATTGAAAGACTTCCGTCGTCTAAAGCAGAAATATTGTCCGCTCCAAATACTTTTACTGAATGCTTCGGAAATGGAGAAGTTATCCAGCTGTATGTTCCTGGATGGTGCGTGAAAAAAGCGATTATACCACTGCGCTTCGAAACATTTAGTTTTTCATATATTTCTGGGCTTGAACCAATTGTCCCTCGAATCTTCGCCGGGACAGAGGTTACTGCTTCCCGTATCATTTTATATTTTTCAAGATGTTCTTTCCAAAATGAAATATCTTCTTCTGAGAGATCAGAAAGGCTACCCCAGATTCCATTTCCTCCAAGTACGAGACTTGTGAAGGAATTCTCTTTTTGTTCATCGTTGCCTTCTGGCAAATAATGTGTTAAAAACAAAATAGAAGGCACGATAAAATCATATAAGATTCCTTGTCGGCAGAATCGAGGCCTTGCTGCACCTGGATAAAAGAAAATATTTGTCCCAGGAAATAAATATATCGGCTTTTCTAGTTGATACCGGTAGTCCGACGGCAGGTCAAAATCGGAAGCGTAGGGGCCATTATTAATCAGAAAATATTTTCCTACTGAAAGAAAACCGAGACCCATAAACCTCCCACCCTCTGTTACATCAAAGTCGACGATGGCTTCTGGACATGCTTCCGTCAGGCGCTCAACAATATCAATCATGCGCAGTCCCATCTGGTAGCTATAGCATTCTGCACGTTCTTTAGCTGTATTTTCCTTTCCGCCGTGATTATGCAATGGACTGTCACATCCATATTGACTGATACCATCCCATTTGAAATAGCGGACCCCCAATTCTTTATATAAGTGTATGAGCAGATCCGCAAACTCTTCTGCATAAGGGGAACATAGACACATACCATAGCTTTCTTCAGTTTCCCAAATTTTTGAGCAGTGACTTTCTCCCTCCCAACTCATACGATATTCGGGATGAAGCAGCGCAGATCTTGAAGTTTTAGCCGCTACCGTTGGATTGAACCAAAGGCCCAACTTCATCCCATATTGATCCAGCAACTCGCGTACTTTTTTCATATTGTCCGGAAAACGCACTTGATTTACAGCCCAATCCCCTGTTTTACTGAACCATCCCGTATCAATTACAAAGATCTCGATGCCCATTCGATGCGCAACTTTGATTTCTTTTATTATTTTCTTTTCATTCATATTGACAAGATAAGGGCGATTGAAAAAGTTGTGATCTTTTTCCTGATAGTTCCATGTATTGTAATAAATGTATGGATAGCGAGACTCTTTTTTTTCACACAAATCATTTAGGATAAAGAAACGATATTGTTTCATTAATTCATCTTTTCCACAATTTCCAAAGGCAATATGAAACCAGCAAGAACGAAAAGAATGATCCAAGTCGATCAGCTGACCATTATAGTAATTGCCACGTCTTGCCTTGAGGGTAATATGCGACTGCTTGACATGAAATGCAAGATAGGAATCGGGATATTCCGCTCCATGTTCATAGGCTAAAATAGCAGAGAATTTCTCGTTTTCAAGCAAAAGTCCGGGACCTGGAAGCGCAACACCGGTATTTAATTCAGTATCTGTATAATTTGCAATAATGGGGGTGAATGTATGAAGTTGAGGAAGAAATTGCGCAAATTGAATTTCCGAAACCGCTGTCTCATTTGGTAAAGCAATAGACCAATATTTTATTCGGTCTTTTCCATCTGGTTTCGAAAGCTTTGTTTTTTGGCTTGCTTTAAGAAAATAACGAAATCTTGTAACTGGAGATTGTTCATAGATTCTTAGCTGAAGTTCCAACAAGAGGCCGTTAGGAGATTCATAATCAAGTAAATACTCTTCACCACCATTTGGAAGTAATCGAATGGGCCTGCTATTAACATAGGTAAATTTATTTACATTTCCAAAAAGATTTGTTGAGAAACTGGGAGCAGATAACTTTAAGATGTTACCTCGGCTTTGAATCGCCAAGAAAATGTCTCCACCGGCATAAACCGATATTGTTCCGTGAGAACCAATCTTCGTGAGCATAGCCGCTGATTCCTCCTTTATGCAGATAAAATAGTTCTGCAGCATCATGGGGATATTCCCAATACCTTATAGAAAACACCGGAGATTTCGGACTCTCCGGTGTTTTATTGAAAGGAGACCTAATTCTTCTTTATTCTAAGAATACTAAAATCCATATTCTTTGCGGAATTTTTCAACATTTTCAGCGTACCAAGAATTGAACTTGCTTGCTCCAAGCGCCTCGGCCTTGGACATATAATTTTTGTAATTTTTCTCAAATTCCTCGTCATTTACTGAAAAGATTACGCTGCCTTCCAGCGATTTACCAAGTTCGGTTAGTTTATCGAGAAGCACCTTTTCATCGCTCCCAGAAAGGGGCTGTCCCAGCGCAAGTTCTGGGACATTGACTGTTTTTTCTTTGTATTTATTAAATATATCCTGCGTCGCTTTTGGAACATTCGAATATCTCTGATAGGCTTCATCAATTGCAGTGATACCATAATAGTGGCAATAATTATATTTTTTAATGTGAGCAGTCTCATCCGCTAATAAGCTAACCCAATCTTTGCTGAATTTTGGAACTCCGCGTTCATCTAACGTATAATCAGTTCCCTCGCGTCCCCATTCCGAAAGGTGACGTCCTTCCTCACTATACATAAAATTCACGAAATTGATGGCTGCTTTAGGATCTTTGCAATTTCGGGAGATGAAAAGTCCAGCCCATCCCACGCCGGCATTATAATAAGGTTTATCGTTCAAGGGTGCGAGTAAGGCCCATTCCGCCTTAGGCGCAACCTTTCTCGTTTCGTTATTGAGCTGATCAATAAAACCAGGAGAGGTATACCAGGAAAATGCGAAGCACTTGCCGCCGAACGCATACGCCCGGGCTTCGGGTTCGGAAGTCAGCACATAGTTGTCTGCAGAAATCAGTTTCTTTTGCGCCAATTGATTCATATATTTCAAATAGTTGTGGTATTCCGGTGTGGTCATGGCAATAGTAGGTTTTTTGTTGGAATCATAGATATACTCCGTAGGAGAACCCGCTCCCATTTCCGTGGCAATCGACGTAAATTTTTGATTGATATTGCATGCGAACGGTATAATGTTTGGATATTTTTTTAAAGAACTTTCCAGAACCGAAGCAAACTCATCCAAGTTACTCATGCTAGGGGAACCGAGTTCTTGATACATATCCTTACGATAGAAGATACAAGCCTGCCCCGGAACACCAACAGCCGCATTTTTCCATTCTTTCTGGGATGCGTATGCGTTTAAACAGGTATATATTTTATCGTCCTTTGAGAAGAAATTTGCAATTTTAGCTCGTTCATCTCCTATTGTCGCGGCAAAATCAAGGCCGTTTTCCTTGGAAAGATCATCCAATGGATAACATAATTTTGAATCGGACAAACGATCGATATTTGTATCTGTGAACACCAGATCAGGCAGTTCGTTTGAGGCAATCATGAGGCCTAATTGATTTGCATCAGCGGCAATCGTCAGATCAAGCGCAACACCCGTACGTTTTGTAATCTCATCTGGAATGATACCCTTCCATTTGTCCGTAAGCCACCATGTTTCATTAACAAAAATATCCAAATGCTTAACTTCATTCGTACTATCGCTTTCAACCGAAGACGCATTTGAAGTGGAACTGCTTTCATTTGAGGAAGATCCCGGACCAGAGCATGCTGAAACAGCAAGTATTATGAGAATTACCAGCAGATTCACACATACCTTTTTGAGCGAAAAACGATTTTTTTTCATAAGTTTTCCTCCTTAAAATTTCGTACTATCTAAACATATTTTTAAACGACCAGATTTCTAGAAAAATGCTGAAGCAACGCACGTTACTCCTTTACGGAGCCTATCATAATTCCTGACACGAAATATTTCTGCAGGAAAGGATAAATAAAGATAATAGGGAGAACGGTAACCATCATCGCCGCAAGCTGAACGGAAAGCGAGGTTGTCGTTGAAATAGTAATTCCTGACTGGGCGGCGGAGGCGGATAAATTAGTTTTATTCATTGCTTCCATCAGTAAATAAGACATGGTTCTCAAGTCTTGATCTCGAATGAAAAAAGCAGAATCGTACCAACTATTCCACTGTCCAACGCCGATAAATAAGATCATCGTCGCAACAAAAGGTTTCGATATGGGACAGATAATTCGTAGAAATACCTGAAATTCCGAAGCACCATCGATAATTGCCGATTCACGAAGCGAAGGATGAATTCCTCTGAAAAAGCTTATCCCGACGATCACGAAAAAAGTATTCAACGCTCCCGGTATCACGTAAACCCAGAAACTGTTAATCAAATGCAGAAATTTCAGTAGCGTATAATAAGGAATAATCCCTCCACCGAAATACATACATATAAACACAACAGTCATATAGAACTTTCTATATTTCAAGTTTTCAAAGGATAGACCGTAAGACACGATAAGCGTGATGAACGTGCCAAAGATCGTCCCGATCACAGTTCGAGCCACAGATATAATAACGGCCTTGATCCATTTGTCATCATTGAAAAAAAACGTGTAGTTTTCTAGCGTGAATTTTCGGGGAAAAAAATAAATTCCTCCAAGAGAAGCGTCGGTTCCTTCGTTGAGAGAAAGAATCAATATGTAATAGAACGGATATATTGTCAAGAATAGCACCAACGCGCCAATAATATAAATGATTGCATCAATAATATTATCTTCTGTGCTTCGTCTTCCTATTTTTTTTCTCACTATAAACTCCCCTTGTATCAAAAGATACCCAAACCGGAAATATGTTTTGAAATAGTATTGCTGGAGAATATAAGGATCAGGGAAATTATTGACTGCACAATTCCTACAGCTGTTGCATATGCGTAACGACCTTGTGAAAGGCCGACTCGAAATGTATAGGATTGAATAATTTCGGATGCAGACTGATTCATTGTATTTCCGAGTAAAAAGCTCTGATCAAAATTTGATCCGCTCAGTCCCCCTCCAAACAAATTTCCCAGAGCAAGAATAAGGACAACAACGGTGGTTTCCCTGATCCCGGGTAATGTAATATGCCAGATTCGCTGAAGTCGGCTTGCCCCATCAATTTCCGCAGCTTCATATAAGTCGGGACTTATTCCGACAATAGCAGCTGAAAAAATAATAGCCCACCAGCCCATCTCTTTCCAAATATCGCTGACAACGGCAAATCCCCAGAATAAATTCGGATCGGTTAAAAAACCTATTGGATCTTTTGTCAAGCCGGTGTTAACCAGAAATGTATTAATCACTCCACGGGAAGAAAGAAATTGGGTCGCAATTCCACCAATGATTACCCAAGAAATAAAATGCGGCAGATAACTTGCAGTTTGTACCACTTTTTTACAAATGATGTTCCGCATTTCATTGATAGTTATAGCAAATAATATCGGGATGGGAAATGTAAAAATCAGTTTATAAATACTTATTCCAACAGTATTACGGACAAGTTGAGCAAAATTTGGCGATGCAAAAAATTCTTTGAAGTATTTCATACCAACCCATTTGCTCGTAAATATTCCCGATATTCCCATGCTGATATCATAATCCTTAAATGCCATAACTATACCAAACATGGGTATAATATTAAATATTAAAAGGTATATCATTCCTACTAATGCAAATACTTGCAACGGAAGCTGCATCCGAAAGGATTTTTGATTCTTCATTCACAGAAACCTCCATAATTATTTCCCAGATCAGAAATTTTTCATTTATTATTATAGTATTATTCCTCATTCATAGATACAGCTAATTTTTAATATTTCCTGCGTTTATTCAATAAGTTTGCGAAGTATGCGCAAATAGCTTCAAATATTATAATTAAAATTAATGTAATTATTGACTATTACTAAATTTTGTGATAGCCTATTTTGTGATAACTTTATATTAAACTGGCCTTTTGAATAAAAAATTTTATGATTCATAACTTGGAAGGTATAAAAATGCGTCATCTGGTTTCTTGGCTGATAAGGAAATTTATGGACCAGCGCATATTTGTTAAAATAGTGCTTGGCTATGTGATTATTATTCTTTCTCCAACTATTTTACTCGTTTTGTGGGAGAATCATGAAAATCTCATAGCCTTGAAGAATCAATCGATATTAATGGAAAAATCGTCGTTTCATTCAGCTATAAGCAACTTTACAATTAACCTAAATCAAATTGACGCCGTCGGTAACACCTTTCAATCGAATAAGGCGCTTATCCGATATGCATCAAAAGAGGGGGACAGTATTTCCAGTCAGGTTTATTCCTTCCAAAACGATATTTCTCCGCTCATAGCCTATATACGGATCATAAATCCATTTATTTACGATTTAAAAATTTATAGTAAAAATCAAAAAACCGGTCTTTATCCGATGCAGGAAGATTTAAAGCTCCAATCGCCTTTTGTTGCGAAGTTGAAGAAGTCAGGCTTATATGAAATTAATTTAACCAGTGGAGATTTATTTTTTTACTGCCCGATATATAATCAAAACTTTACTGATGTCGTTGCAGTTTTACGCTTAAAAATAAACGTTACTTTACTTCTAAAGCCGTTATACGATTTAAAAGGAGAGACATATGTTCAGTTTGAGGCCGATCAGCCATTTCTAAAAGTATCTGATGATTCACCCATTTGGTCAAAAGCGACAAATACCGAAATTGCCAATTGCCTAAATACAAATGATTATTTAACTGCAGTCATAGCCGAAAAGAGTGTATATTACAAACCACGTAATAAACTAGTCCCTAACGGAACTTTTAGAGTTATTATCTTACTTATACCATTGCTCGCGATTCTTTCATTTCTTTACTACATCGTATTAAATTCCGTTACAAAGAGGGTTGTTCAACTTCAAAAACATATGCAACAATCAATACCAAAACACCTTGAAAAATTTCAAGTAAAAAACTACTCTGATGAAATTGGAAAAATGATAATTTCATACAATACAATGATTGACGAGATCAATGATTTAATCCATAAGGTATACGAAACTGAATTAAACAATAAAAATGTTGAATTATACGCGCTTCAGAACCAAATACAACCTCATTTTATTTTTAATATGTTAGAAAACATAAAAGTAATAGCCATGAAGAATCGAGATAATGAGACAGCCAATATAATCTTAAAGGTTGGCGAGTTTATGCGTTACAACTATACGAAGAATAAAGAAACAAATTATCTGATCGATGAACTTCAACATGCGAAAAACTATCTTGATTTATTTAAGATAAGACTTAATAATAAACTTCATGTAGAAATAACTTCTTTCACGGATCTAAATGGTTATATATGTCCTCGTTTTGTCTTACAGCCTCTTCTTGAAAATTGTTTTAAACATGGGTTAAATCCAATACAAAGCCGAACCTTCAATATTACAATTATGATAAAAGAAAATAAAAAATGGAATGAAGAAAATTTAGAAAATCGAGATCAGTCTGCTGGAGTACTAATCTCTGTTCAGGATAATGGTCGTGGGATCTCGTCAAAACGATTGAAAGAACTTCAGAAAAGACTAAAGTATTTTGAAGATATTCCCACACATACAATTGGGCTGTGTAACGTGAATAATCGTCTTGTTCGTATCTGTGGAAAACAAAGTGCGCTTAAATTGGACAGTAGGGAAAACGTAGGAACCATTGTTTCCTTTTCACTATTTAAGGAGCAATCTAAATGATTTGCTTTGTGATTGAAGATGAGACCAATATCCTTCATGGTATTGTAGACGTTTTGACACATCAGAAATATGTAGATATATCTGTTAAAGGCTTTACTTGCGGTGCAGATCTGTTGGATTATGAGATAACAGAAAAACCTGATGTTATTTTTACAGATATTGTGATGCCAAATCTAAGCGGACTGGATCTAATTTCGAAACTGAAAGAGAGTAATATTTGTAAAAATTTTGTTATCATATCCGGATATGATAAGTTTAACTATGCGCAAAAAGCAATCCGTTTAGGCGTTTTAGATTATCTATTAAAACCTTTTAAACCAAGTGAAGTTGTGGATGTGATACGTCGTGTATATAAAAATATGAACAAGGTCAAAGAACTTAAGAAAAGCAGATCTCTACCTAACCTTCCTTTTCTCTCTTTTCATTATCCCAAAAATACAAACTCTTTTTCTTATAATCAAATAATTAATTATTTAGAAATGAATTATAACACAGATATTTCTTTATCAAAAATAAGTGAGAAAATCTTCTATCACCCAAGTTACATTTCTCAATTAATTAATCATTATACTGGGAAAAACTTCTCATATTTAATTGATTATTTTCGATTACACAAAGCTGCTGAAATGTTAATTTTTGAACCTCGTCGATCTATTTCACAAATAAGTTTGCTTGTCGGTTATCGCTGTGAACGTAGAATGTATCAGGCTTTTCAAAATCGACTACATATGACACCGATAGAATTTAAAACTCGCTATATGCCAAAATCGAAATTGGAAAAATCAGATTTATAGAATCGAGGTATGTCAAAAGCAAAGAATGGAAAAGAATGTATAGTTGTTACCCAAGATAATCGCGATTTTTTTGAATAAAGAAAGCTGAAGAATTGTGCCAGCATAACCTGGCCGAAATTTACCTGCTTTTTTTAGTGGAAACGATAATAAAAACCCGAAGAAGAAGAATTATTTTCTACTTCGGGCTCTCTGAATCCAATGGCAGCGTTCCTAAAAATGGTCTGATTTGTGAGGTTATCTGAGAGGTGCCGACACAAATATTCTTCAGTCTGCTTCTAATCAATTCCTCTGATGGACAAAAATTTCGATCTGGGAACTTTCCAGATAAAAAGTCGAAATCTTCAGAAAGAACGGAAAACCGTTCGCGTAAAATCCTTTCCGTCCGCCTGATTTACTGTTCCATTTACCAGGCTGGCGAGCTTTTCGTATATGCTGGTAATCGGCCGCCTTTTTCCAGATGACACTGATCGATTCCATTTGTTTCTTTTCCTTTTGCGCCTTACGTCCGCGATGGGATGCGCGTCGCGGTTCAGCACCGTTACTAGATTGGACGCCAGGCAGGTAAGAAAGAAATCCTGGAGAATGGCATTCTGTGTAC
>ENA-UOOI01003232-UOOI01003232.1-fermentation-metagenome-genome-assembly--contig:-NODE-3232-length-12604-cov-23.507212_pt1 | contig 12604 bp, 12 predicted proteins | sample MGYA00245779_ERZ724027 | MGnify/ENA primary metagenome ERZ724027 (study PRJEB28704, sample SAMN03018318) | fermentation metagenome | biome: anthropogenic terrestrial biome; feature: soil... | reverse complement strand
TTCATCGGTCGGCAGGGCGAGAACCATTTTCGCAATCTGGAGTTTGATGTCTCCAGCCTGCTTGGTGACGAATATCCCGGCGAGACGTTGACCGCCATTTACAAACGGCCGGACGGCGTCGCTTATCCCGTAGTCACAAGCTACGCGGACGGCGTGCTGACCTGGTCACCCGGTTCGACGGAAACTGAAATTGTCGGTGTGGGACAACTGGAAATCAGAGTTACCCATGAGGACGTTGTCGGCAAAAGCGTGCGGGTACTCACCATCGTGGAGGAGGCTCTTGCAGACGGGATTGTCGAACCGCCGGAGCCGCCCGCGCAGGAATGGCTGAATCAGGTGCTGACAGCTCTCGCCGCAATTGATGTGAATGACACCTACGCGCTACTCAATCTCACGTACGACTTGTTAAATGATAACTATACTCTGCTCGGAACCACGCATGACCAGATGGAAAGCATGCGTGACACACTGTACACCCGCACCGGGATTATTCTCAATCATCTGCACCCCGTGGAGACAGCCTCAGCACCGGATATGGCAAGCCGCAGAGCTTCCATCACCTTTACCGGAATCTCGGCGGGCAGCAATATGGTTATGGACAGCGTAACTTATTTATTCGTTACGGTACTGGTCAGTCCGGCAGCAAATACTGTACAGGTGCTGATTCAGAGCAATCTCAGCGATACCGTCAAAAAGCTTGCCGAAGCCATACGGGGCATTCAGGATGCGGAAAACATCGCATATGGCAGCGGAACAAATCCGCATCCCACCTGTACGGGGTACTGGACAAAGCAGAGGTTTTCCATTGGGGACATTTCCATTGCTCCCGGAGAAAGCCTGTTCCTGCTGGAAAAAGCAGAGGACGTCAATACCGCCCTGACGCTGACCTCAACCGCCGCATCAACCATCAACGCTTTCATTCGGATGCCGCACCTGCGGTATGTTTTGTCGGGCAATGCTCTCGGCTCAGGCGGTACCAACAGCGTTAGAGGACCTTTGCATACCATTCTGCCCATCGGCAGCATTGTAATCGGCGGTCAGGACGATCCGCTTATCCCAGTGCCCTACGACTGCCACTTAGTCACCATTTGCCGCCAATCGGATACTACCGAAAAGGAGCTGGACTTCTATATATCAAACGATGAGCAGACATTTACCCGGATTTCGAGAAGTACGCCACTCGGAGCGGATAGTTCCACAGAGTCCCAGCACGCTCAAATCGCTATGCGACAAAGCAGAGTGCCTGCCGGCTTCGGGCTATATGCTCGCATTGGGAGCAACGGCACATCGGCGACCGCTTACTGCGATTTGAAGTTTACCTACCATCTGTACCCGGCCGCGCTTGCGGCTTACATTTAATTTAAACTGTGAGGTGCTTTTTATGAATCTGCATAAACTCATTCTAACGAACAATGCCTGCTACAAGGCAGGCAAAACCATTACGCCGAAGGGTATCATGGTGCATTCCACCGGGGCGAACAATCCCAATTTGAAACGCTACGTCGGTCCGGACGACGGACTGCTTGGAAAAAATCAGTACGGCAACCACTGGAACCAGAATACGCCGGACGGCCGTCAGGTATGCGTCCACGGTTTTATCGGTAAACTGGCTGATGGCTCCATCGCAACATACCAAACCTTACCGTGGAATATGCGCGGCTGGCACTGCGGCAGCGGTGCAAAAGGCTCCGGTAACGATACGCATATCGGCTTTGAAATCTGCGAGGACGGTCTGACCGATGCCTCGTATTTTTCTGCCGTTTACAAGGAAGCCATAGAACTTTGCGTATATCTCTGCAAGCAATACAATCTCACTGAAAAGGCTATCATCTGTCACTCGGAGGGCGCGAAGCTGGGGATCGCCAGTAATCACGGCGATGTCATGCACTGGTTTCCGAAGTTTGGCCAGAACATGGACACCTTCCGCGCTGCGGTCAAAGCTGGGTTGGCGGCAGCGGAAACGACCGCTGAATCTGACACGCCGAAGAAATATTACCGTGTGCAGGTCGGTGCATATTCCGTCAAGGCAAACGCCGACGCTATGCTCAAAAAGGTCGAGGCGGCTGGTTTCTCTGACGCTTTTGTCAAGTATAGCGAGTAACAATATAAACATCGCAGTAATGCCTACTGGAGATTTTCTCTCTGGTAGGCATTATTTTTTTGCCTGTTTACTACGGATTTTGCGCTCTGCCTGTCCAGTACGAGGTGAGGATGGCTATAAGCCTCCTTCGGAACGGAGGCAATATTATGATGGATAACCAAAAGCATCTGATTGATAAAATGCGTCTTGACGGAGACGGATATTTAAAAATAGCGAAAGCAATCGGGGTTTCGGAGAATACTGTGAAATCCTATTGTAGAAGGCAAAAAAACACAGACAAAAAGGGTGCACAAGCCTATTGTGCGGAATGTGGAAAGCCTATTGATACGAGCAAACGCAGCGGCAGGCGGTTCTGCACCGATTCGTGCCGTATAAAATGGTGGAACAAGCACCCTAAAGCGGAGATGCCATATACAGCACATTGCGCCTGTTGCGGTAAAGAAATCCATATGCGACGTAAAAACGAGCGAAAATACTGTTCTCACCGCTGCTACATTACCGCCCGCTACAAGGATGGTGACGGCAATGGTTGATTATATGAAAATACAAGCCTACCAATCCGCAATGGTACAGGCGAAGATGATGCTTGTCAAAGGTATAATCAGCCACACCGACATTGTATCAATCGAGGACAAATTGGCCGAGAAATATGGACTTAAATCCGGCAGTATATATCGAGAAATTGACTTGATAAATGTCGCTTTTAGAGCGAATATGGTGTAGGCAAGGGGGTGAATAAATGCCGAAGTCAGTAAGAAAACTGCCGCAAAAGCCGAAGCTGGAGCAGCCGAAAAGGGTCGCCGCTTACGCTCGTGTGTCATCTGGCAAGGACGCGATGCTACACTCGCTGTCGTCGCAAGTCAGCTATTACAGCAATCTGATACAGCGGCACTCCGGTTGGCTTTATGTGGGCGTTTACTCCGATGAGGCGCTGACTGGCACGAAAGAAAACCGCGATGGTTTTCAGCGGTTGCTCACAGATTGCCGTGCCGGAAAGGTGAATATGATACTTACCAAGTCCATCTCCCGCTTCGCTCGGAATACGGTGACATTGCTTGAAACCGTTCGTGAGCTGAAAGCCATGGAGGTGGACATATTTTTTGAAGAACAGAGCATCCACACAATAAGCGCCGAGGGGGAGTTAATGCTTACCATCCTCGCATCCTATGCGCAGGAAGAAAGCCTGTCGGCCAGCGAAAACCAAAAATGGCGTGTCCGAAAGGGCTTTGAAAATGGAGAACTTCTTAATTGGCGGTTTATGCTCGGATACAGCATTTCAAAGAATGGTATTGAAATCGACCCGGACACAGCGTCTATTATTCGTGAGATATTCAACCGGGTTATTGCCGGAGATACCTTCGGCGCAATCAGCAGAGATCTGAACAAGCGTGGTATTTCCGGTGTGCTCGGCGGAAAATGGTGTGTTCAGCGTATTCGTGATATTGTCGGCAACGAAAAATATACAGGGTGCGCCATGCTTCAAAAGCACTACCGCAACAATCATCTGGAAAAGAAAAAATGTGTAAACACAGGCGAGTTGCCCATGTTTTATGCTGAAGAAACGCATCCAGCCATCATCGAAAAGGACACCTTCGGAGCTGCACAGGCAGTTATACAAAGAATAGGTGAAGCCGCCAAAGGCAGACCGCATCCTCAAAAAAGTGAGTTTACAGGCAAAATCTACTGTCCGTTCTGCGGAAAGAATTACAAGCGCAACACAAGCAACGGCTCGGTCGGATGGAACTGCTCCACTTACCTATCGCAGGGCAAAGCCTACTGCCACGGTAAAAAGATACCCGAAACCACGCTCCGTACTGTCTGCGCGAAGGTGCTCGGATTGGACGAATACAGCCCGTCAGCTTTTACGGCACAGATAGACCGCATCGAAGTACCAAAGGACAATCACCTACGATTCATTTTCAAGGACGGCAGCACAGCCGATCGCGTGTGGACAGACCGTTCACGGCGCGAAAGCTGGACGGCAGAGATGCGGCAAGCGGCAGCCGAGAGGACGCGTCGGCAAAGGAGGAAAGTACAATGCCAAGAGTAACGACAATCCCTGCAACAAAGAATAAATTCACGGCGCTGCCAACAGCGTCCATCGCCAAACGGCGCACTGCCGGATATGCTCGTGTTTCTACGGGCAGCGATGAACAGTTCACAAGCTACGAGGCACAAATCGACTATTACACGAAGCTCATCACCGCCCGCGAGGATTGGGAATTCATAGACGTTTACACCGACGAGGGCATTTCGGCGCTGAACACCAAGCACAGAAATGGCTTCAAGCAGATGATTCAGGATGCTTTGGACGGGAAAATAGATCTCATTGTCACAAAGTCAGTCAGCCGATTTGCGAGGAATACAGTCGACAGCCTTGTTACCATCCGGAAGCTCAAGGAAAAAGGTGTGGAATGCTACTTCGAAAAAGAGAATATTTTCACTTTCGACGGCAAGGGAGAGCTTCTTCTCACTATCATGAGTTCGCTGGCTCAAGAGGAAAGCCGATCCATCAGCGAGAACGTTACATGGGGTCAGCGGAAACGCTTCTCTGACGGTAAAGTCAGCGTAGGCTACTCGCAATTTCTCGGCTTTGAAAAGGGCGAGGACGGAAACCTCAAAGTAATACCAGAGCAAGCGGAAACAGTGCGGCTTATCTACAAGCTGTTCCTTGAGGGCAAAACGTCGCAGGGCATTGCGAATTTTCTGATGGAACACGACGTTTTAAGCCCCGCAGGAAAGAAAACATGGTGCTCCTCTACGATTGCAAGCATCCTTACCAATGAAAAATATAAAGGCGATGCATTATTGCAGAAACGGTTTACATCTAATTTTTTGACAAAAGAACTTCGCATCAATAACGGTGAGGTGCCGCAATATTATGTGGAAGGTTCGCATGAAGCTATTATCGCCCCGGAGGAATTTCAAGCGGTGCAGGAAGAAATGGCACGGCGAAAAGAGCTCGGCAGGGCTTACAGCGATAAGGCTTTCCACAGTAAAATCATCTGCGGAGATTGCGGCGGGTTTTACGGCCGAAAGGTCTGGCACTCCACGGATGAGTATAAGAGCGTGATATTCCAGTGCAACCGCAAATTCAAGAACGAGGAAAGGTGCCGAACTCCAAAGCTAACTGATAATGAAATCAAGCAGCGATTTCTCACTGCTTACAACGAGCTGATGGACAGCCGCGATGCTGTGCTTGCCGACTGTGACCTTATTCGCCAGACGCTCTGCGACACCACACAGCTTGATGCCGAAATGCAGCGGGAGCACGACGAAATGATGGTAGCATCTGAACTCATGAAAGCGCATATAAAAAAGAACGCCTCAGTCGCCCAGTCGCAGGATGCCTACGCGCTGGAAGCCGGGCGTATTGAGGAGCGCTACAATACCGCATTTGAACAGTACACCGCCCTCGAAGCGGAGAGAGATAAACGGGTACGCAAGAGTAAGGAACTGATAACCTTTATTGCGATGCTAAAAAAGCAGCCGCTGGTCGTGACAGAGTGGAACGAGCGGCTCTGGATTACTCTGCTCGATACCGCTACGGTTCAGCGGGATGGTAGCATTATGTTTCGGTTCAAAAGCGGTGCAGAGATAACGGCAAAACAAAAGACCGTAGAGTTGTAACTAACTGCACATTTTTCCATATCTGCCATTGAAAATGGGAACGTTTTACTCCTTAGCAAAGATATTCATCGAATTGAGGTATCGTATACATTTTGGTACGATACCTCATGGAGATAGCCGGAAATAGAGCTACGATGCTTCTTATCTATTCCATATCTTCGTCATTAGCATTCTCAAAATTCTCTGTTTCATTGAAGTCACTTGCTTCATCATTAAGCATATCGTCAGGTGCATCCAGTGTCTTGAAAATAGCATGTTCACGGGAATATAGCTTGTTAATGAATAAGCGGTTGTTATTGCTTTTCTTTTTTCCGTTGTATTCAAGCACCATCGCTTCGGCAACGCCCATAGAACCGGGACGACGCTCTTTGGCTGTTCGGACAAGCTGCTTTACCGAAACTGCACCAAGTTTTTCTTTGAATACCTCGTCGTTTAAAGTATCTTCATATACAACAATGAGCCTTGTAACGGCATTTAAAATATTGCCAGAAAATGAGTTAAGATCTCCTTCCCATGCTCCGATAATTAATCGAAGAACACGGCTCAAACCATGGTATCCGTATTTTATATAAATAAACTCAAGGGTTGATACTGCACAGATTACCCCATGTCCCTTTTTGGTTCCGATGCTTAACCCGTAAGATTCTACCAAATCACGAATAATGAGTTGATCATCATTGCCGGCTTCAATGTTTGCCATGAATACCTCGTAGGGATTGAGCGGTTTTACGAACTTCATCTGATTGGCGAAGATATCCGCTTCATGTTCATAGCTCAAATCATCATAAACCATGCACCACACGGGGGTCTCTCTGGAACCGGATGTGAGTGCCACAATTTCAATAGTATGCTGACCATTGAAAACATAGTTGATACCATCTCGGCGACTGACCTTGACCGGGTTTATCTGATATAAATTAAAGCTCGCAGCGGCCCGTGCTATATGAGACCGAGATAAATTACGTTGATATTCTTGATTGGAAACCAGATTTCTAATCGGAATTTGTTCAAAATGAACGTTGGGAACATACATGCTAAAATCGTCCATTTACTCATCCTCCTTTATTTCGGACAACATCTTTGATACTGTGTGCTTAAGATCAATGAGCGTATCCGTAAGTTTATTTTTGGCGTAATCAGAAACACTATCAAAATCCGTATTTGTTTGAGTGCGTTTAATTGAGCTTGCCCACGATGGGATTGTAAGTGTTAGAGCGGTTATCTCAGCATCCGGGTCAAAGGCGGGCATATCCTTAACAGATGGGGTTGATGGGGATTCAGTCAAAACCGTCTGTCCCTTTGTGTACTGTATTTCTTGCCGCGCCCTGTTATATTGAACAAACGGTTGCTGGCTTTGCTCCATTCTTCGTCCAACTTTCTTAATTTCATCGGAAGTAAGCCCGGATAAATCCACTACATTTTTATGAGATATTTTATATCTGCCCGAAAGAATTTTCGGAACCATTTCAGGAGCTTTTTGACCAATGGTTTCTAAGGCCCGTGTATAAATTGCATACTTCAAAACTGTACCGCCCGATATTTGATTTTCCTGTGCTATACGCTGAGCTGTGACATGACCCGAAAAATAGGGTTTAGCTTCCTCTCTTAACTCGGATATCTCACAAGATAATTCGCATCCAGGTTCACCGTATTGATTTTTACCTCGTGCATTTTTTAAACTATTAGCCAGTTTCTCTGATTCATACTGCATACCGATAAGGAACTTACGCGTTTCTTCGGTAATATTGCGCCTTCCAAGCTGATTGGCACAAATCCAGGCTATGACAGATTCGCGGCAATCAAACTCCATCGCAACAACAGCATAAGGAATCTGATGCCGCATACATAATTCATAGCGGTTATGACCATCAATGATGAATCCATTCCATGTGATAATGGGATCGCGGCAGCCATCTGTCAAAAGATTGGCTTCAAGCTGAAGATATTCCTTCTTTTGCAGAGGACGGATTAAATTTTTAAAGTCCTTGTCGATATTAAGGGTTTGTAAAGCCTTACTTTCCATAAATGTCTCCCTTAAATATCGATTTTTTGAAGCGAATCAAGGGGAAAAACAGCGATTCGTTCAGATTTAATAGCGGCTCCTGTTAAACGATAGGAATTACCTTTGTTGAAACAATCAAATTCTTTACATAACCTTTCAATGAAAGGGCGACTGTATATCTCAAAGGAAAAGTCAGACTCCATGCGTGTTTGATCAACCCTATGTGTCTGTAAATCGACCTGTTCCTTATCAACTGCTCGAATCGCCACCAGTCTGCTACTTATGTTTACAAGAAATTGAATATATTGGGGATCGCCGATTAAATGTAATGATTCTTTATGTATTCGAATACGAAATTTCTTTAAATCGATTGATATTTGAGTCAACAGGTTAGATGGTTCAGTCATTCGCCTATACCTCCATTATTTGAACTTGGTACCAAAGCTTGTTGCTCTGCAGCAGAAGTGTTGCCATTCATCTTGGAATTGTCTTTGATTGCATAAATGGCATAACCATCAAATATGTTGATTTGCATTGATTGTCGATGTTGATTGAACGGCAAACCAAATTGATCCTGCCATTCGGAAGGAAATACAGGAGTTTTTGATGTCTTAGGTTTCGCACCTTCAGGAAATGTCCGCTGATACACTTCAGTAGCAGTTAAATCAAAAGCAATAAGGTATTCGCCGTTTGCGTGGATGAGTTTTCCAGTAAGCTTATACCGATAGTCTGGATTCCAACCCATAAGCGATACTATTTTTGCAAAAAACAATTTACAAGTTGTTTGCTTCGGTTTGCGCTTCCCCTTAGAATTGTTGCACCAAAGGAAAGAATCCCTTTCGCCTTCCTCGCACGGACGCAGAGCGAGAATCTTAGTTTTTCGATTGACAAGCACCTGCACATGTTCTGTTTCAGGGAATTTTGAAAGACAAGCTGTATTAACATAAAACTTGTAGTTATTAAAAGATACCGATGGTTCATTCAAATGGGCAAAAAACTCACGCCTAACAACTTGAAATCCATCAAAATCAAAAGCCGCACCCATCTCCAATAACTCATCGTTCTTAGAAAGCACGGGCGCACCGTCTGATGTTGTGGGTTCGACAGGCTGAGAATGATCTCTCGTACTCTGTGAATCATCTGATGGTATCTGCTGTTCTTTGTTTTCATTCATGCCTTTCCTCCTGTGGCGTGACTCCACTCAATTCCTGTTTGATGAATTGTTTCAGCTCATCAAACTCTGTCACGGCTATCTTTTTTCCGGTTTTATAAAGCTGGCCTTCTAAGCGAATCTTCCAATCAATCTCACTTTGACATTCGAGGGCAGCGAGGGATAGCTCGTGCAGATAAAATTGTTTTCCAAAAGAGGTCGCCCATTCCTCTGGAATTGCCCGAATCCGTTTGCCATATGGTGTTAATGGCTGGATGGAAACCTGTCCTTCTTCAGTTGATTCATTTGCGGACAAAACATAAGGCTTGAATAGAGCTTCAGAATTTATAACATCAAAAATGTATGCCAATTCATTGCTCTGTTCGTATAGGGAACCAATGATTCTGTATTTACAATCCATGTTCCAACCAAATAGAGAGAATAGGGTATTGCTGAACGCGGCAGATGATATCTCCCGAGGGTAATAATTCGCATTTATTACCTTGGATATCATGACAGCGTTTCGGTTTTTCTTGTCAGCAGGACGAATCGCAAATTTTCTCTCAATGGGATTAACAAGTAATTCTACATGGTTCTTTTCCTTGAACTTTCGGATGCACTCCATGCTGAATTTTATTTTTTTATCTCCAAAAGTTACAGTAGGACGGCGACCGGAATTCAAAAACTCAGAGCGGGTAATTTCAAATCCGCGCAGATCAAAATCCCCCGCTCCAACTTCGAGCTGGTACTCTTCTTCTGTTTCGATAGGGGCGGACTCTTGCTCGGTATCAAGTGTGGAATAAACGCTTTTGGCGGCCCCAAAGTATTCGGCTTCTTTAAATCCCGCCCACCGGGGATTTATTGTTACAAAACCTTTTAAGATACCACTGTCAATAACCCTAAGCTCTGGCAAAATGGACTTATTGCCAAATTTAGAATTATCAAGCATTCGTTGAACAGCGATAAAATCGTCTCTCGTTACGATCGCTCTGTGATGATTGAAATATCTGCTCTGTGGACGTTCTCCGCGATTTTTCTTGGCGAGATGGTCCCTGTAGTTTGGCGTATAAGTTTTCCGGGTGTACACGTCTCCACAGTGCCGTTCATTCCTTAAAATTTGAACGATACTGCCTGACGTCCAGTTGATATTTCCAAGATAAGAGCGCCGTCCCAGAGCAATGAGCGTATTCGCTATTTGCCCGGTAGAATACCCATACAAATACATATAGAAAACAAGTTTTACAGTGGGGGCCTCCTCTGGATTAATTTCCAGTTCGCCATTGGAATCATGGGTGTATCCCAAGAGCTTAGGAGTCAAAGGAATGCCGTTGTCCAGTCTCATGCGAAGAGAGGTTTCCATGCTCCGGCTTCTTGTATGTGATTCTTCCTCCGCCATAGTAGCCAGAAAAGTCAGAGCCATTTGAGAGTCATCCTTTAAGGAGAAGATGCTTTCGGATTCGAAGAAAACACCGACCGGAGGTTTCAGTGCTGCCAAATCCCGGACAATGCCAATACAGTCGGTAACATTACGGGCAAATCGGGATACATTCTTGCAGATAACTATGTCGATCTTTCCAGCTTTACATTCGGTAACCATAAGGCTAAATTCATCCCTGTGTTTAAGCGAGGTACCGCTGATGCCCTCATCGGCATAGATTTTTACAAGTGTCCAGTTGGGATGATGCAAAACGAAATCTTCATAGTATTTCTTCTGTAACTCATAGGAAGTTGTCTGCTTCACATCATCTGTGGAAACACGAACATAGATAGCCACACGCTGATTAATATCGTTGTCGTAGTAATCCGTCTGTTTCTTTTCAGGAACATACTCATAATTATCATGATCAATTGTAACCTGCATTCGCTTACGTGTCTTTTCTATATCCCGCTGTTTTTGCAATCGTTTCTGTTCATCAATCATGCAGTTTACCCCTCACTTTATTTTCATCATCGGGAAGTACCTGCCAATCAGGGAAAGGCAGAAAATACGTGTCTCTTAAATCTTCCCGGTAATAGGAAGCGAGGGTAAAAATATCTTCTGAGATAAAATAGATACCGATAGGATGATTTTGGGCCGCAAGCAAACGTGCGCAGAGAGTTATCTCGTGTATCCTTTTTGATACATTGGAAACCTTCTGCGTGATAATCAAATCCACTTTGCCGTCGAAGCAGTCATTTAACAAACGGCTCCATTCGGGAGATGATTCCATATTGGGTGTCGAGGAACCTGCATCTATGTAAAAATCTACGAGCGTCCATTTCGGACAAAGGCCAATTGTGTCGGTAAATTGCTTTTTGTGATACAAAAGATAATCTTCATATTTGGTTTGATTGAAATATCGAATATAGATTCCAACCTTATATGGCACCTCGGTATTCGGCCTTTCATGACGGATACGCTGTAACCATTCTTTGTGTTCAGCAATCTTCCTTAATTGTTCGGAATCTTCGCCAAATATAATAGAGAATTGTGGCGTTTCCGCAATTCCGTTCAGTTTATTAAATATTTCAACTTCATTCATAGCGATTTCCCCCGAAAAAATAGTCTCTTAAATATTATATAAATATTTGTCGATAAAAGGAATAAACCACGAGTCAAGTGTTTGACTCGTGGTTTATAAAAGGCAAAATAAATGACAGGTCAGTTATAGCCTATTGACCATACTGATACCGATAAAATTATTTTGGAGGTATTAACTATGGCGCTCAATTACATTTCAATTGGACAAAAGATTAAAGCAATCAGAAAAAGAAGAGGTCTCTCTCAGCTGACACTTTCTGAACTCATTGGCCGTTCTCCAACCTATGTCAGCTATATAGAATGTGGAACAAAAAGCATGAGCTTGGACACTTTTATCCTTCTCGTCAATGCTCTGAATACCACGGCAGATGAACTTTTAATAGATAATCTTGAAAACACAATAAAAGTTACCAATCATCAATTTGCCACACTCATTTCAGATTGCAGCGACTATGAGAGAAGAATTTTGCTTGATGTAACCATGTCAACAAAGAAATCTCTTCGCGAGAACAGACAGTACATGCGTACCCGTTGATAATTATTATACAAATCAAAATTGGCAGGTGCAATCTACCAGAAGTCAAGGAGTAAGACCTCTGGTTTATGGATGACAAAATACTGAAACTGCATTGCTTTCATAAAATTATTTTTCTACGTAAAGAGCGTGTTCACACGGCAAACGGAACAAACGGGAAACAACGAGGGTGTTCACCCGACAAACGGTAAAGTCAAAGGGGTGTGCATTTTGTATCAAACTCGTGTCCTTTGCCAATGAATATGAAAGCAAAGGGACTTGAACCCGTAACTCAAGCCCCTTTGCTTTTTACATTTTTATGATATCATTTAGTATAGCTTTACCGCGGACAAGACGCGCCTATTGCTTTTCGCTATAGGCGTTCTTGCATGCCCGCGCTTTTACCTGGCATCTTCTTTTAACCCAACTTTCCAAATACATGATGAGCCGTGCTTTCGGGTATGGCTCATCCTGCTTTTTTATTATATAATAGAGATAAGAGCTGAACCGCAGGGAGGATAACCATGAAATTTTCAGGAAGCATCAATGTAATCACAGCAATCATGGCCGGCCTGTTTTTTGTGCCGATCCTTGTTAGAATCGTCAGCCCCTTCCAAAACTTACAGCTGAAGCGTTTTATTGATTCGCTGATCAGCAGCATCACGATTCTGGCATCTATTATTTTG
>ENA-UOOI01003231-UOOI01003231.1-fermentation-metagenome-genome-assembly--contig:-NODE-3231-length-12608-cov-3.221939_pt1 | contig 12608 bp, 8 predicted proteins | sample MGYA00245779_ERZ724027 | MGnify/ENA primary metagenome ERZ724027 (study PRJEB28704, sample SAMN03018318) | fermentation metagenome | biome: anthropogenic terrestrial biome; feature: soil; material... | reverse complement strand
AGAGCCGGTCGGTCTCGTTCCGGTAGAACAGCCCCGTTTCGGTCCGGACCAGGTTATTATGAAAATCGGTAACCGCCCGCAGGGAAATATTCTCCCATCTGCAGTGCTTTTCCCTCAGAGTCAGCTCATCAAGCAGCGCACAGCTTTTCAGCGGTATGTCCGGCACTCCCCGGATCGAGATGCGCATTCGGATTATGGGCTTTCCCGGATATATGGAAAAATCATACCGAAGATCAAATTTCTGCCGGGAGATCGTTAACCGGGCCAGCAGATGCTTTGGGGCAAATCCGCAGTCATCGTCTCCCGCGCCTTCCAGCGAAAGCGACGGCTTTCCGTCTGAAACGGCCGCAGCAGGATCTAAGTCCTCCTTTTCGGGCAGGGTCAGGATCTCTCCAGATTTTCCATCCCTGACGGCAAGAGGGATCGGACCTCCTGCACCAATCCTCCAGGTACGCTCGATTTTGGAATTCCTAACGGACAGAAGATCGCGGGTCAGTTCCGCGGTGCAGTCTTCATAGGAAAGACGCCGGACCGGCGCCGCAGGGAAACGATTTTCTCTCAGGTGATTTACTTCTGCCATTTGGAATTCCCCCATTCTGGATTTTATGGAACGGATTTTTCCTGTTCTGCTGGCGGATTAAATTTTCTCAAAGCTTCTTCCCCGCGCCTCTCGGAATCCTAGATTCCGTTCGGATTGAACTTGAAAACTGCGCCTGTCCTAAGTATAATGATGTTCAAGCAGAACAGTCAAGCCGTTCAATGTCAGGTTTCAAGGAGGGAAGTCAGAGATGAAAATATCCGATCTGGATCGGGCTGAGTATAAAAATATTGTCGTCTATACGCTGGAAGGCAATCATAACAACCTGCCTGTTTTTATTCGAAAGGTACATCCGAATGAACTTTCCCCGCTCCACCGGCACGAGATGATTCAGATGAATTATGTAATGCGCGGGAAGCTGCTCCACCGCATTAACCATTCGCAGTACGAGCTTGTCAAGGGAGACATTTTCATCATTCCTCCTTTTATCCCGCATCAGCTGGTAGATGTCCCGGGAGCTGATTTTGAACTGATTGAACTCGAATTTTCCACAGAATTTATTCTGGGAAACTACAGCAGACAGACGCGGGACGTGGACGCGAATTCAACCTTTTTCGATTTCTATTACATAGAACCCTTTCTCGTCTCGGAGCGCAATGTGAGACCGCGTCTGAACCTGACAGGTGACAAGCAGCTGAAGGTAGAATCCCTGCTGGAAGAAATTTATTCTGAATACAATCAGAAAAAAGACAGTTACCTTCTCGCAATCAAAGCGGATATTCTCAAACTGCTTGTCTTGGTCGGCCGGTATTTTCGGGAAAGTGTTTCTCAGCAGTCCGAGATTATGGCAATGTATGACCGTCATCGCGACGCTATCATGAAGGCAATTCAATTTATCGACCATCATTATACGGAATCGATTTCCATTGAATTGATTTCCCGGGTGGCAATGCTTTCCCAATCCTATTTCAGTTATCTTTTCAAGCTGATCACCAATAAGACATTTGTAGAATATCTTAATTCAAGGCGCATCGAAAACGCGATGGATCTGCTGAAAAGCACGGATAAGCTTGTGGTGGACATCTGCTTCGATTCCGGTTTTAAAAATGTAAACCATTTTAATCGTACGTTTAAGAACGCCGTAGGCATAACACCGACAGAATTCCGGAAAGCAAACCGTTCCTGACGTTGAGAGTTTTATACGAGCGCAGGCGGCCATTCTTTTGAAAAGGATGTCCGTCTGCTTGTGTCTTTGTCCGTTTAAAGGATTTTGGCTGCCACTTTCCGAACAGCGGCAATCACATCCTCGTCGTCTTTCTCCGTCCAGGTCGGCCCGATGTTCAGCACCGAATTCCTTGGCAGGATCCGCACAGCGTTCGGACACATGTCTTCCGTGTAAACCACAGGGCTGTCGAACTGGTTGAACGGAAAGCCGCTGCGGTCCGCCGTGCGCTGATGAAAGATCTGAGGCTCCATATACACGGGCCGGCCGGCATACAGGCGGTTCATGGGAATGTTTTCAGCACCCATCGCCCGGCAGAATGCGACTGATTTTTCGGACGAATCCAGCAAAAGGATGAGCGCGTTGCCCGCGTCGCCTTTTTCGTCGTTGATTGTGCGGAACCTGATCCCCCGCACCCCCCGGATACCGTCCTTGATGATCTTCTTGTTCTTTCTCATGCCGGCGATGATTTGGTTCAGCTTTCCGAGCTGAACCAGGGCAACCGCACCGGAAATTTCGCTCATCCGGTAGTTCTGTCCGACAAAGATGTCCGCATTTTCGTCGACATTCAGGAATCCTTCCCGTTCCCGGAACATTCCCTGGTCGTGATACCGTACCGCCCGTTCATACAGTCTGGGATCGTTCGTGGCAACCGCACCGCCTTCTCCCGTCGTGATGATCTTGTTCATCTGCAGGCTGAATGTGTTGATCTGTCCGAAGGTACCGGAAAACCGACCCTTGTAAGAGGAACCGCAGGACTGGGCAACATCCTCGATCACGGTCAAATGATGCCGATCCGCGATTTTCATGATCTGGTCCATCCGGCACGGATTGCCCAGAATCGGGACACAGATAAGCGCCTTCGTATCGCGGTCAATATGCCGCTCGATGTCGTCCGGATCGATGTTGAGGCTTTCGTCAATATCCGCAAAGACCGGAACGCCTCCTGCGCAGACGACCGCGCCAGCCGCCGCAATAAACGTGCAGGCGGGAACGATGACCTTGTCTCCGGCGCCGATACCGGCCGCCTTGAGCGCGCACATCAGCGCCGCGGTGCCGGAAGTGACGGCCAGAACATGCTTTACGCCGAACTTTTCAGAAAACAAAGTCTCAAACTTTTTCGTCTTTCTCAAACAGTTCGGCCCGTAAAAACGAAACGGCGATTTGGCCGCAATGACTTCCGCCGTCGCATTGGATTCCTCTTCATTATATACACTGGCGCCCGGGTAAAACGGCGGAAGCGGTTTTTCCCGGACCGGTTTCCCTCCGTCAATCGCAAGTCTCTGATCCATAAACCTCTTATCCTTCCCTGACAATCCATAATTTCTGGAACTATCCTGATTTTATCGAATGCCGCCGCGGCCGTCTTCCCATATTTTCTTTTTCTATTGACGTTTTTTCCTGTCCGACGGCATCGATCTTTTTAAAGTTTCATCAGGGCCGAGATGTTCCGACCGAAAATATTTCTCTTGTCTTCGTCGGAGATATCCGCCATTGCCACGCGCGCAACCACATGGCTCGGGTCGTAAAAGGGCATATCGGTTCCGAACAGAATCTTTCTAGAGCCGACTTCCTGCACAAACCACTCGACATTCCCCTCCGCCGGGGTAGAGAGGGCGAGATCGCCATACACGTTATCGTGGCGGTTGATTACATCCAAAGCAAGTTCCATGGATTTTATATCGCCGCCCGTATGCGCCATGATGAAATTGGCGTTTGGATATTTTGACGCGAGGCCGTCGACTTCGCGGACATTGGCTTCCCCCCATACATGGATAAGCACCGGGCACCCTCTCCGGTCAGCTTCCTCGTAGACAGGAGCGTAATTTTTATAGTCCACTTCCTGAGAATGGCAGTATGGATGCAGCTTGATTCCCCGGAAACCTTTCACGGCAAAGCAGCGGTCCATCTCATGCCGGATATCCTCCGGATAATTTGGGTTGATGGTCACGTAGCCTATCACCCGATCCGGGTGGCGCCGGATCGCCTCCATCACCAGATTGTTTCCATAGACATAATCGGGGCCGATGGAGGAATGGGCGGTCACACACACTTTCTGAATCCCCGTCCGATCCATGCGCGCGATCATCTGTTCGATGGTTCCGCCGCCCGGGACATGGAACGCGAACCATCTTCCCAGATGGTCATGGGAATCGATAATCGTGCAGTTGTCAATCGGAAATCCATTTACCGCCTTTTCGGCCATGTCCGTCATATCTGGACGCCTCCCAGCAATTTTTTCAGATTTTCTGAAGCGATCATTTGCTTTTCCTTTTCAGAAATATCGGCATAAGAGATCAGGCCGATCGCCGCCCCGCCCGAGGTCTCCGGCATGCCGGTGCCAAACAGCAGGCGTTGCGCGCCGAAATGCCGGCAAAGCTGGGCAATCCCGTTCATCACCTTATATCCCGAGGTCTCAATGTAAAAATTCCGGTATTTTTCCATCAGCGGATACAGATCCCGGTCAATCCGATAATTGACCTTCGTCACGACAAGCGGAAGTCCCGGATGGGACGAACACAGCCTGTCCACTGCCTGAATTCCGCCCATCTGGTCCATATCGATAAACAGCGGAATCTTATGATCCTCGCACATCCGGAATAACGGACCGCAGGTAAATTCCGCGAAGCTGTAATTCTGACAGGAAGGCGAAGGGAACATCGTGACTGCCCGGACCCCATGTTTTTTCATTTTTTCCAGCAACTTTTCCGGCGGATCAAATTCTCCGGTGTAATGGGGGAGCACCACCCAGACGGGCTGCAGCTTCGGCTCGTTCTCGAGCTCGTCGCACAGCATTTGATTTCCGACCTGAGGGTCGTATTCTTTTGCCATGGAATGGTAGACCAGCGCGCCTTCTATGGAATACTCCGCCATCTTCTGAAGCAGATCTTCCTTTTTATAAAAAGTTCCCGGAGCACGGTAGCTTCTTCTTCCAAAAGACGCTCGGCAATCAAAAAAATGATAAGTGGATTGCATGGGCAAATCCTCCCTCTTGGATGTTCCATCCATGATTTTTCTTTATTATATCGATCCGGATCTGAAAATGCTTGCCTTATTTTATGATTTGGCATGCGTATTGTGAAAAACGTCAAAAGCGCAAGACAATAGAGGAAGAAAAACGCCGTTCAGGTTCTTACACTGTAGCTTGACAGCAAAACCGCCATGACGGAATCCGATAGAAGAGGGAGAGAAAACAGAATGTCTAAAGAGCTGAAAAAGGATCTTTTAACCGTAAAAATTTATCAGAACCGTGCCGAAATGGGTGCCGCCGCCGCAGACGACATTGCGGATAAAATAAGGGAAATTCTTGGGCGAAAAGAAGAAATCAACATGATCTTCGCCGCCGCTCCGTCTCAGAACGAAATGCTTGATTCTCTGACATCCGAGCAAGGAATCGACTGGAACCGGGTCAACGCCTTCCACATGGACGAATACCTTGGGCTGCCTGCCGAGGCTCCTCAGGGATTCGGGAATTTTCTCAAGGAACGGCTTTTTCACAAACTGAATTTTCGATCCGTGAACTATCTTGACGGCCAAAGCTCGGACCCCGAAGCGGAATGCCGGCGCTATGCTTCTCTCCTTGCAAGGCATCCGGCAGACATTGTCTGCCTCGGAGTGGGGGAAAACGGACATGTGGCATTCAATGATCCGCCGGTCGCCGATTTTCAGGATCCCCGTCTTGTCAAACCAGTCAGGTTGGATCCCGTCTGCCGCAACCAGCAGGTACACGACGGATGTTTTCAGAAGCTGGAGGACGTTCCCACCCAAGCCCTCACCCTGACCGTCCCGGCCCTTTTCAGGGGCAGGTACCTTTTCTGCGTCGTTCCGGCATCGACCAAGGCAAAGGCCGTCCGCCGGATGCTGGAGGGACCTATCGAGGAAGCATGCCCGGCAAGCGTCCTGCGCCGCCACGCCCACGCTGTCCTCTACCTCGATCCGGAAAGCAGCAGCCTGCTGGACACGGAGGCGGAATGAACCGGCGGAAAACGGCGTCTTAAAGTTTGAAGCGGTCAGGGTGGACCTGGGACGCCCGGGCACGGAAAAAATTCCTGTTTCCGTGGGAAAAATTCCATCAGACCGTTTCGCCCGGCGGGCAAGTGTTTTCCATTGCTTTGCAGACTGTCCCGGCGGAGTTTCACGCCGCCGGGACAGTCTGCGAAGGGGTTAAACCGGTTCACAATTTTTTGAAAAGCTCTGCGGAAGGAAATGAAATGCCTTGATGACGATGTTTCTGATTTTGCTGGCCATACTGCTCTTCGGAATTCAACCCGTCGCCATGAAAAAAATTCCAGTCTCTTCGCTGAGAGTCAATATTCTGCAGACAGGGACTTTCAGCGGGGTAATCGCCGTCTGCTTCTGGATTTGGGGAATCATCTCCGGGATCCGGATAAGCAGTCTCACATTCTGGTACGGCATCTTGTTTGGAGCCGTTCTTGTCGCCACGATATCCTGCTACTATTACGCGATGCACACCGGGCCGCTTTCGTATACCTCATTTTTTTATTCCGCAAGCATGGTGATACCGTCCCTTGCCGGCGTGCTGATCTGGAACGATGAATTCCGCTGGACGGCGGGAGTCGGTATTGTGATGTTTCTGGCCGCGTTTTATCTTATCAGCGTGCCCGGATCGCGGAAAAGCGGCGGAGGAAACAGAAAATGGCTTCTGCTGTGCCTGGCGACGTGGCTGCTGAACGGCAGTCTCTCCGTAATTGTCAAGGCACAGCAGATGGCCATGGAAGGCGAGGAAGTCTCATCCATGACGACGGTGGCTTTTTCGAGCGCCTTCGTGTTTTCCTTTGCGGCGTATTTTATTCTCACCTTCTCTTCCGGAAAGTCAGAGGAGATCCGCTCTGATTTTTTGGGGCTTCAGTCCGCAGCCCTGCCGCTTCTTGCGCTCGCCGCAGGCAACGGAGGCGGGAATCTGACCGTCACTTATCTTGCGTCCCGCGTCTCGAGCGCCTATCTGTATCCCGCCGTCCTGGGCGGCATGATGGTCGCTGTAACCGCGTACTCGGTCCTTGCGCTGAAGGAAAAAGTCAACCGATATGGCATAGCCGGTCTGCTGACCGGTATCGCGGCACTGGTAGTTCTGAATATCCCATAACCGCGCATTTCTCTTTTTTTCATTCGGTATCGGAAAGGACAACAGGGATGTGGTGCTTTCCTGCGCCGTCAAAATCAACCGCAAAGCGGTAAAACTGATTGGATCTGCGAAGCACTTGGCTTTGATCTCCGACGGTAAGCCGGGCATTTCTGCTGACCGCGACAAACAGACTGGTTTTCCCAAACCCATCAAGGAAAAAGGAAATCGACCGGTTGCCGTGCCCTCTCACCGTTAAGCCTGAGGATCCGCCTTCTGTGTAAAACGACGCTGTATCAGAAAAGGATATTTCTTTAATTTTTCCTTCCAGAACCTGAAACGGAAAGGTGTTGCCTCCGGCCCGCACCGTTACAGTGCGGGTGCCGCCCGGCGAAGTCCAGTCGGTATTCAGGAGATACAGTTTTCCGGCACCGGGATCCAGTTTCCAGACCGACCAGTATACGTCGCCGCTGGAGTCTTCGACCGAGACAGTGCGGGACACATGACGCCGGATCAGAGCGTCGAGAAAATTTGGCAAAAACGTTTTTAAAGCCTCATGTCCCGGATAGGCATAGGTGCACAGAAGATACACAAAGCCTTTTCCCACCCGGTTCCGCACCACCAGCGGCCTGCCGGTTTCCGAATCCCTCACCACGGTTTCGGCCGTGACGGGCTGCACCTCGGCCAGCATGCAGGGACCGTCTTCGTCCCCGGCGGAGTTTGGCAGACGGATGGATCTCCGCGCCCGGCTGAAATCCTCTCCGGCGAAATCCCCTTCCCCGAGTGCGGAAGAAAACGGAAGATCGGATTTTCCGGTTACGCGGACCCCGCACAGATCGGCCACATCGCCGCCGTAAATCAGCTTGAGATCCTTCATGGTGCGCAGAAACTCCCGGTCGGCGCGCGTCGTCAGGTGCGGTACGGAAAGAAACAGCGTCCCGCCGTTTTCCGCATACCGCAGAAAATGCTCATAATCATTGCAGTAACCTTTTCCCTGCTGTTCCGTCTGCGGCTCCATGGTATGCCAGTTCAGGATCAGCATGAGCTGATACTCCGAAAACGTGGAGGAATCCGCTTCCACCGGGAGAAAATCGAATTCACCGCGCGGATCCCCGCTAAAAAAGCGGCGGACCCTGCGGTTGTCCTGATTGAGCGGGCTCAGGCAGATCCCGGGCGCCAGAAGATCCAGCAGATGAAACCCCTTTTCCGGCTGTCGGAATCCCCACTCCCATTTCTGGCAGCCTGCCATTCCCCATACGGGAAAGTTCTCGTCCTTCCAGGTTTCTCCCCCCGGCGGAGCGCCAAAATTTGTCGTGCTGATCCCGCTGAACGGAGGCGCGTATCTTCCCTGCAGAACGGCGATATCGACCCGGGGCCTTCCCTGACGGGGGTGAGTCTGCGTATACTGATGGAAAGAAGCGCAGATCTCACGCTTGCGGCGCGGAAGAAAATCATCGCCTGTCATCCGGTAATATTTAAAGCAGAGAAACAGAGAGTCTTCCTCATAGATAAAATTTGCTCCAAACACCCACGCCATGAAAAATCCCAGCCAGAATCGCCGAAGCCCGTCTTCCAGCTCCGGCTGGGCGTTATGCTGGGTCGCCAGATGCGCCCCCCAGATCTTTTTGTGGAACGCCCGCGCACATCCCCGCGCGTTGGGCAGGATCAGGAGGCTGTGCCCGACAAAGGTCTCATGCCTCAAAACGTCAAATCCGGCGAGATACGCGTTTCGGCTGCCTCCGCTGGCGTCCCCGGTGGCGACCGGGACACCGGGGATACGGTACCCGTCCGCCACCGAGCGCAGGAGATTCACGGAGGTCTCCTGCGCATCCCGCAAAGAGCGGCTCAAATTCTGCGGCGGATGGGATCCGTAGAAGATTCCCGTGCACTCGTGTCCGCCCGTGCAGACGCAGCGCTCCGCGGAAGCAGCGGCTACAATATTCTGATCCTTCATGCTGATGGCATCCGTATAAAGCCCGTATTTCCGGCAGTCAGCAGCGGCTTCCCACAGCTTCTGCCAATGGGTGAAGCGGTTATGGTAATCGCGGAAAACGATCATGTTCCCCAGCTGGCCGTCAAGGACCTGCTGAATATATTCCTCATATTCCCAGGGCGTCCCTGTCTTAATCTCCACCGCTGTTTTCATGATGTCCGGTTCCTGCGGAACCTCCCAGCACTCCGGCACGACAGCCTCGGATGAAATGCCGCTCCAAACGTCGGTAAAGCGGATTGTCCCGTTCCGAAAGGAACGCCTGGCCCGGAAGAAAAATTCATGCACCCCTTCCCAGATAAATTCCTCGTTGTCCGGAATCGGGTACAGTTTTCCCCGGTATGTCTGATGCCGTACGCTGATCTGGGTTCCCGGCATCGCCGCTTCGAAAAGCGACGGATCAAACTCCGTATGAATTCTGGCAGTCCCCCTCGCACAGCGCACGGAAATCCGAAACGGCACTCCGGCAAGGATCCACCTGGGGCACGAAACGATCTGCATGTGACGCCGGACTTCGGGAACGAATCGGATCATCTCCAGGAGAACAGAAAATTTCTGATCCTGATTGACAAGTTCCACGCAGTTTTCTCCCCTGGTAAAATCGTCCCCGCTCAAGGAAAGCGGCACTTCTTCCAGGAACTGGGAATTTGTGTCATGATAGGTAGTGAACTTTCTGTTCTGATATACGTCTTTCCCGTTAATCCGAAGCAGGAAGTTGGGAAGCCCGCGCGCCCTTTTCTCGGCGTCGGGACTTTCGGAGATCAGAAAGCGCAGAAAGCAGCGGACGCTTATGAAATCCCGGTCGGAGGACCGGATCGGAAAATTCAGGGTGAATTTTCCGGACGCCGTTTCCCCGGGTGGCAGAATGACCCCGCGGACCCCGAACATGTCCGCCTGCCGGCCGGAAAAGCAGGATCCGTACACGCGGGTTTCTCCCCGCTTAAGAGGAGCCTCGGCCCACCTGGGGAGGGCCGGCTCAATATGGAGGATCGCCATGGAATATTTTTCTCCCACATGCTGCACGATCTGTCCTTTCCGAACCAGTTCCGACAGGGAAAATTCGACGCTTCCCTCCTTCGTGATGATCCGGAAAACAGTGCTGTCTTCCGCCCAGGCGGTGACCCGGATACCGTCAAACCAGTTTTGGAGATGGGATTTCCATTCCGTCCTGCCATAATCGGAATACTGTTTGGAAAAGATGAAAGGTCCCCAGGCATCTTCCGGAAAGCGGATCCGTTCGACTTTAAGAACCGATCCCCCCTCTACTTCCAGATGTCCGCTGAAATCATAACAAGCCAGATTCTTTTTTGAAAAATAACCCGTCCAGGTTCCCCATTCCGCGGTAAACTGAAATTTTCTCATCTCTGTTTCCCTCCCTTATCCGCCTTATTGTATCAGGCAGGTAAGGGAAAAGAAAGAAAGTTTCATCTCTAAAAATTGACCGATTCTGAAAAACTTAAAATTTTTAAGGAGCGACGCGAAGATGAGTCAGACAAAGCGTGAATTTCTGGGCAGGCCTCTGCGCATTGCCGCCGTACAATATGGCCAGAGGCCGGAAGATACGATGAAAGTGCCCGCAGTTCTGGAAAAAGGCGGCTTTAATACGGAACAGCTGCTCCATGCGATCGGGCACGAGGGATACGGCCTGTACAGCAAGGCGGAGCATGCCGATCTGATCCGGAAGTACTCGGCCGAATGTGCCCGCCGCGGCATCCGGATCATCCTGTATGCGAACGCGCATATGGTCCCGCCCGGGCATGTCCAGGAACATCCGGACTGGGCACAGATCGGATCCGATGGAAAGGCAACCGGATACGCCTGCGTCAACAGTCCCTGGCGGGACGCTTTTTTCCAAAGCATCCGGGATTCTCTGGAGCAGAATATCCAGGGCATCTTCCTGGACGGACCGATTTTTCTCAGGGAAGGATGCCGCTGCGCCCGCTGCAGGGAACTTTTTCAAAATGAATTCGGACATTCGATCCGTACCGCGCTTCGCTGGGAGCTAAGCCGGTTTAAATCGGAGCATATCGCCCGTTTTGTCAAAGACGTGCGGGATGTGATCCGCGCAAGCGGAAAGGACGTCGCCCTGTATGCAAATTGTCTGGGGCTTGTGGAAAACATTACCGGGTGTACCGTGGACGCGGTATTCCCCTATGTGGATCTGATCGGTTCGGAAGGGGGGTTCCTGTTTTACGGAAATCCAAACGAGGTTTCCATCTGGCACGGTTCGGAAACCGCGAAATATCTCGAGTCAAAATCGCGGGGAAAGCCCTATGTGATATTTAACGCCGGAAACGATCAGCCGTGGGCGCGGGAGATGCACACGGTTCCGGAAACGACCCTCCTTTACGGATCCACCACAGCAAACGGAGGAAACGTGTGGTATGGCATTCACGGGCTGATCGACGGCTTCCGCACTCCGGCCGGACAGTCGGCTTTCCGCTTTAACCGATTTCTTGCAAAAAACGAGGATTTTTTCACGGGAACCAGACAGAAATCCCATGTCGGAATTCTATGGTCTCACCGCTCCGCCGATATTTTCCCAGGAGAAGCCGCCGAGACCGACTTCACAAAAGCGGTAAAAAATTCTTCCGGACCGCATGCCGCCGGCTCTTTTCAAAAAGAATTTCATGGGATCGCAGAAATTCTTTTCCGATCCCATCTCCAGTTTTCCATTCTGGACGAAGGCTGCATACGGGACGGGGATCTGAAAAAGCTTCAAACGCTGATTCTCCCCAACGCCTCCTGTCTGGACGACTCGGAAATTCATTCTATCTGCTCGTTTGTCCGGTCGGGAGGACATCTTGTCGCCACACTGGAAAGCGGTGGGTACGACGCGCAGGGGCATCCGCGGGCAGTTTCGCCGCTTAGGGATCTGCTTGGAATCCGCCGCGTGGAACAAACCGTCTTCTATCGGCCCGGCTGCGGATATATGAGGTTTGAGGGCGGATCGCCCCTCATGCGGGGCGGTCCCGAGATATCCGCGGGTTTCACGACAGGCACCCTGCGCTGCTCCTATGCGGAAGATATCCGTGTCCTAGCTTCCTCGTACGAACCGATGGCAAGCCGCTACGGCGCGTTCAACGAGAATTCATACCCCTCTGTCACCGTGCGGAAAGCAGGCCTCGGGACAGCGGTCTATATTGCGGGCGGGATAGGGCAGACCTATCTGGATTATGGGATCCCGGAAATGGAGAAAGCCGTGCGCACCCTGGTAAATCTCCTGACACCCTGGGATCTGAAGGTAGACCACGCATATCCCTCGGTCGAAGTGGAACTTCGTCTACAGCCCGGACAAAACCGCTGTCTGATTCATTTTGTCAACCACACGGGAGCGATGCGCCGGCCGATTGGGGAACTGATTCCCTGCCGGGGAATTCAAATCACCCTGAAAACGGCGAAACCGGTCCGGCGGGTGCATTCCCTGGTCCGTCCGAAGGAAATCCCGTTTTTCAGGGAAGACGGCCGGATTCATTTTTCAGTCGACGTGGAAAATTATGAGCTGGTCGCTGTCGAAGAATCTCTCTGAAGATTGACGGTCTGTTTTTACAAAATGTGCAAGGTTAAAAATAGAATAGAGGAAGAACCAGAACCGGCGTGCGGTTATACTGAAGCCGATGAAATCTTGGCACGTTTCCAAAAGACCGCGTGCCATCCGGGAGGGATCTTTGATGAGCGTCGCCCGTATTGAAAAATACAATGGGGAACCGGCCATTGTGATTGACGGCGTCGCGTATCCGCCGATGGGAATGACGACCCACATCCAGAAACCCGATTA
>ENA-UOOI01003230-UOOI01003230.1-fermentation-metagenome-genome-assembly--contig:-NODE-3230-length-12608-cov-6.547917_pt1 | contig 12608 bp, 14 predicted proteins | sample MGYA00245779_ERZ724027 | MGnify/ENA primary metagenome ERZ724027 (study PRJEB28704, sample SAMN03018318) | fermentation metagenome | biome: anthropogenic terrestrial biome; feature: soil; material... | reverse complement strand
CCAATTAAAATTGCACCGCCGCAAAGTTGAAATCGTGGTAATAATCGTGGCTATAGTCGCGGCAATAACAATTGCAAAACTGGGGCTGCCTTGATAGTAAAGGCAGTCCCAGTTCTAAGGGCATCCAAGTTCAAAGCAAACCTGGCCCGGCTACAGCCCCAGCCTTTAAGCTTTCCTCTGCGGCAAAATTTCAAGCCAATAGCCATCCGGATCATTGATAAAATATAGTCCGCGCTCGATGTTCTCGTAACAGATGCAGCCCATTTTGCTGTGCAGGGCGTGTGCGCCCGGAAAATCATCGGTACGAAACGCGATATGCGACTCATTATCTCCCAGATCATATGGCTCTTTGCGATCCCGCAACCACGTAAGCTCAATACTGAATTGCCTCGCCTCATCCGCCACAAAAACCAGAACGAATGAACCGTCCGGTGCATCGATCCGGCGGACCTCCTCCAAACCCAGCGCCTCTTTATAAAAGGCGATACTCTTTGCGAGATCTAAGACGTTAATATTGCAGTGCTCAATGCGAAATTTCATGACTGCGCCTCCTTCCTCTTCCAAAGCGAACGATTGCCTTAACAAGTGACTTAAGACCATCCTTATTGACAATATCTTTGTTCAATAAATGTACAATCATTCCTTCACAAAGATGGATCTGTTACGGAAACAAATATCAGCAATCAATCAAATCAGTCACGCTATAATACTCTGGGTCTATGGTTCTTAGCAGTTCTGGCGTTTCACCTTCGGTATACAGATAAAGCCGATGCAATGCCCGGGTACAAACCGTATAGAGCGTTCTTCTTTCTCCGACGTGATAGCATCCCACCTCCGGAACAATAACGGCGTCAAACTCCATTCCACTGGCCAAATATACAGGCATCACCAACAACGGCGCTTTAATACTCCTGTCATCATTCAGCACCAACTGCGCTGAAGCCGACTGCCCGCCATCCAGAACCGACTGCCCGCCACCCATATCTTTACCTGCCTCCGCGAGACCTGCACCAATCGACTGATAGATTCCGCGGCATGTATCCGCCTTCCGGCACAAGACTGCCACAAAACCAAACCCCTCGCCAAACAGATCCAAAATCCTTCTTGTCAGCAGCCGTCCCATCACGCCGGTTTCCCCTTTTTTGGTGGTGACCCTGACCAACAGCGGCAGGATTCCTCTGCGCTCAATGCTGCTACCTGTTTCAGGCGGATCTGCCAATGCCCCGGAAAAGCGGGCAATCTCCCAAGTAGAACGATATCTTTTAGTCAGTTCGATATGCGCACTTTGGCGCGGTGCAAAGGCCTCTGCGGTTCGTGTCGGGCCGCCATCGCGATCAGCTACCGGCGGCCGCTGTAGCAATCCGGCCCCGATTTCCTGACGCGGATCCCCAAGCATTGTCAGGCTGGCTTGCGGAAATTCCACAGCGAGTGCCCGCAACTGCATCCACGTGTAATTCTGTGCTTCATCAATAATGAGGTGCCGGACATGACGCACATCCGGAACCCCCTGCAAGGCGTTTTTCAGATACAATAATGCCGGCAGGTCCTCATAAAAAACTTTGCCATTGCTGACATTTTTGGCAGTCAAGAGGCGCGCCTCCTCCCATCCCTGCGGCTCGATCCCAACCCCCATCTCGACCCCAACCCGTGTCTCTTCCTGAACCCCTTCCCCCTCTCCCTCCACCGGGAGCAATCTATCAAACAGTTCTTTATTAGCGAAGAGTTCAGTGTAGAGAGCCAGCAAATCGTAGGACGCCCAAATGCTTAGTTCTTCTCTCAACTGCTTCAGATCTTGTGATAACTGCTGTCGCACACCCTCGGAAAGAATCTCAGCGCCCGTAGATTCCTGTCGCCTTAGTTCCCGGATTTCAGCTGCGGCCTTTCTAATAATGGGACTGATCAGGATCATGATGCGGATCCGCGCTTTCTCAATTCGAACCAGTAAAGGCAGACACGCAAAATCTTCGTGAATAAGCCTACTGATCTGCCTGGCGCTGATGATCTTTTCACCACGAAAATAAACGTCCACCCAAGGCTGCCAGCTGCAATGCAGATAATCAAGATAATTAGTGAGCAATGTTTCAAATTGTTGCCCAGACTTATAATGAATCGAGGCCCTCCTCCTGCGGAGTACATGCTCAGATATAGGATCAGTCAGGCGATCGCTCTCCGCCATCATACATTCCTGTTGTTCAAAAAGTGTTTCAGCGGCATCTTCCGCCAACGACGTCCGACGGCAAGCATAGTCATAAAATGTCGTTTGACGGATGTTTTCTTCACCCAGTTCGGGGAGGACGCCGGAAGTATATTCGGTCAAAAGATAGGTCGGCAGAAAGGCCACGATCTGATGTGCCTTTAGCTCTGCGCGGTGGTGGTATAACAAATAGGCCGCACGTTGGAGTGCGACTGAAGTTTTGCCGCTGCCGGCGGCTCCTTGAACGACAAGGATATCATGCTTGTCATCCCTGATAGCAGCATTTTGCTCACGCTGTATGCTCGCCACAATGGCGTGCATTTTCTGCCCGGCATTTTGAGCGAGGACATCTTGCAGAAAACGGTCCGCAATATGAAGATTGCTATCGAACATGCCTTTCAGCAGGCCGTTCTTAATGACAAATTGCCTTTTTAAGGTTAACTCGCCAGAGATTGCGCCTGCCTGACAATGGTAACCGGCAAGGCCAGGTTCATAATCATAGTACATACTGCAAACCGGCGCCCGCCAATCGCATACTAAAAAACTGCCACTATCAGGGTCGGTCAGAGAATAAAGTCCGACATAGAAAACCTCCCCCAGCGCGCAGCCGTGCTCCCGAAAATCAAACCGTCCGAAAAAGGGGGCCGCTGCCATTAGACGCAGGCGGTTAACCTTTTTTTGCACCAGATCGTATTCCTGCTCGCGCCGGTGCGTATCTCGAATTTGGAACATCAGTTCCGCCCAATCATCATCCAAACCAACCCGATGGGTGGCATTTTCAAACATCCATTGGCGCTCCAGGGTTGCGTCTGTCAGTCGATCCTGCGCCTTACTTTCGGCAATCGCGATCTGCTCCAGAACTATCCGGACAACTCTCCCAAGGTACTCCGATTCCACTTGCCAGATAGCACTCTTGTTATCCAAGAACCCACTTCCTTCCTGATTGAAAAAGGATTTCGGCATAGCGCTTGACACTTTGATGATTATGTGCTATAGTGTATATAGGGATGTTGTGTGCGTTTTGGGCGCACAGACAGTTATTTTCATGTTACCCCTTTCATCTGCAAATGTCAAGATTATCTCTTGTTGAAGCCGCTCTTAAATAGACGGCCTTTTTATTTTGTGGTTTCTCCAAATAACTGACGAAATAACCTGATTAATCCGGTCTTAACAGCAAATAGACAGGCCGCGCACACACTTGATCGCAACTGATAATTTATACATACTGCTCTTATAGGTATTGGCAGGTACGGCCAACAGAAAGGGACGATGTTTTTTGACAGTTAAGATTGTTACCGACAGCACTTCCTATCTTCCCCAGAATCTCAGACGCGAGTTGGATGTTGATGTCATTTCATTAAATGTGCATCTGGGTAATGAATCCTTTCGAGAAGTTGAGATCGACAATCATGTCTTCTATCAGAAAATGGCTGCCTGCAAACAATTCCCTACCACTTCGCAGCCTGCGGTGCAGGAATTTGTCGCGGTTTTCGAACGTCACGTCCAAGCTGATGACCCGGTCGTCGCGATCTTCCTGTCTTCCAAGATGAGTGGCACCTTCTCCACCGCCTCGCTTGCCAGACAGATGTTGCTCGAGCGCTACCCGCAGGCGGAGATCGAGATTATCGACTCTAAGTCCAATTCGATGGAGATGGGCCTGGCCGTCCTGAACGCCGCCCGTGCCGCTAAAGCAGGAAAGACCTTCGCAGAAGTCAAGGCCGCCGCCGAACATACGATTGCCAGAAGTCGTTTTCTTTTTGTGCCGGAAAAGTTGGATTACCTTAAAAAGGGTGGCCGCCTTTCGAGTGCCGCAGCCCTAATCGGTTCAGTGCTACAGATTAAGCCGGTGCTTACCGTCATCGACGGTGCCGCTGAGGTCTTCAGCAAAGTCCGGTCCGCCGAAAAGGCTTTGGATCTGATCCTAAGCACTTTCCTGGCCGACGTTAAGGAAAAGGGCTTTGGGGAAGCTGTCGTGCACCACATTAATAACGAACTGGAAGGCTACCGCCTGGCCGCCAGAATTGAAAAGGAACTCCACGTCATACCGGCCATTATTCCAATCGGCCCGATCATTGGCTGTCACGTCGGGCCCGGTGCTCTTGGCATCGCCTATTATACCAAAGACGCCAGCGAACGCGGCGCGGCCAGCGATGTTTCGGCAGCCAAAGCCTTAGCCGGGGCTGCCCTTTGATCTAATTCACGCACTAAAGAGCTCATCTTATAGCGCTATAGGATGGGCTTTTCCTTTTATGCCGATGCAATGGCAGGTATAGCAGCCTTAACAAAGAAATCTTAAATTAATATTTTGGGAAAAACACCGAACGGGAGTGGAGAATCCGAATGGTAAACGAGAGCATTGTTCTGGACTACTATGTCGATCTGATCGCCGCCGACCAGATCGAATTTCTGACAGGCAGAACGAAAAGCAAGGCCGCTATCATCAGCTGCATCAATGAGATGAAAAAGGCCGAAAGCATTCATAACAAGATTGAAGTCTCCAAAAACCTTTGGAAAATACTGTTTGAGAACGCCATGAGTTTTATTGACAAAGACAAGCAAGGTTATGATGATCTCTTCGCCTATTTTGATGAATTTGTGGAGTTTGAGGAGCTAATCTTTGCCTCTGACTCCTTTTACCGCGACCACACGATCCACAGCCTTTGGGTTTACTTCCTGGGAGAATACTTATATCGCAATGGGGAGTTTAGCTTTTTCTTTAAGGACATGATGGCCGGTTACAAAGAAGCCGGCCGGTTCATTAAGCAGTTTATCGATGCCGATTTTTTCAGCAAGGAAGGTTATATGGCTGGCATTGTCGATTCCTTTGAACAATTGGATCAGTGCCAGGGTGCGATCCGATGCGTCGTCGCTTTGTCCCATGATCTCGGCTATCCCCTCAAAAAAATCCAAAAAGTCAACAAATCCATTTCGAAAATCCTCCCCCATTTTGCCATTAGTAATTTTGAGGAGTTTAAATTCACCTATAATACGAGCCAACTGCCATTCATCGAAAAGTTTCTGGAGTTCATCAGCCTCGATTTTGTCGTATATTTTTTTGATCGTCACTCCAAAAAGTGCGCTCAAATTATTGAGCGGATCTTTTCTTATAATGCAGAACCTGATGGCGCTGGACTCATGATCAATAAAGAGGAACTGGAGAAGCTTTCGGAAGATGAGCTGGATATGCTGGAGGCAGCCATCGCTCCGCGCGTCAGCATTTTAAAGAAAATGTCCAACTATCTCAGGTACTCCGATGACTTTGAACAACAACAGCATGGCATCCTCAGTTCCTTTCTGATCACCAAGAAGCTGTGGTTTTTTAAGAACATCCCCTTTGCTTATGAAAAAGCAGAAGAAGTGAATCGCCAACACGTTGATCTTCATAAGGTCTTTGCGGGAACGACCATCTTGTCAGCTATTGCCGATCATACCAGCGATGGATTCCGCATTAAGGCGATGAATAATTCCTCCGCATTATTGGCTGTAGTGGATGAGCTGGAGGAGTTTTCGCGGATCTCCCGGGCTAACCAGAACAGACAGTATATCAACCAGTTTTGCCGCACTGATTTATATAACAACGACAATTGGTTATGTATCGATTTTATTTTCGACAATCCGGAGATTACCAACCTGAACCCGGAGAAGGCTTTTAGGGGGCGGTGCAAACGGTTCTTGAGTCTCTTTGACATTCCCGAGCTGGATGAATCCATCAAAATCCGTTTGCGCTGCCTTAGTCAGTTACCAGACAATCATGGCGAATATGTGCTGGAGATCAGCAAAAACCACGCCAACATTGTTGTTAATGGTGTTGAGCAAGACATCCCCCAATACTTGCAGTCCCGGCATTTTTACGCCAAAGACGAGTTGGGCGAAAACTCCGCTCGGCGACAGTGATAGTCCGATTTTAGTTACTGCTTGGTATAATACTCCTTTGCCAGGATTATCAAACCGATAGCCGCCAGCACTAACCCGATAACAAATGGTGTGCCTAGAAATAAACTCTGTACTACTTCATTTCCGTATTGCCTGGCGCCAAAGATCGCAAACCATAATTTTGACCCAGACCATGCGGTAATATGCGGAGCATAAATAGCTGCGGCAATGATCATAGATAGAGAAGTAATAATTCCCGTAAACACAACTATTCCACCAATGAACACTCTTTTCATCAATTGACCCCCCGCCCTTAATTTTTATGCTGCTGTGTCACTTCGCCACATCAGCATAGCAGCCGGCCTGATCTGCGGTTCGATATGGCAAATGGAGTGAAGTGAATTTTCGCTTTTAGAATTTATTTTTTCTGGCAACAAGCCTCTTACTTAGTCGCCACAAAGCGAAATCCGTATTGAGAGGTCCCCCAAACAGGGCTTGCCCAATTTTCATAACTTACCATTAGAAAATAGGTGCCAGTCTTGGAAAAACAATCGCCGCCCCGCAGAACCCGATATTTATCACTTCCAGGATGTATCTCAAAACAGAATTCACTCAAATTACCGCTCATGTCGTAGAGCCCAAGATGATTTGGCTGCCTGGTGGCAACAGGATGGGTCGAAGCCCCGCTATTATCAGCATACCAAACATAATCTCCAATTCTGGTACTGCTCACGTCTGGGTAACAGTTGCCAGAAGTGTCGCCACTGGCATGATTATACGGTAGCCATTCGATCCCATCGATATAGCGCGCCGCCATTTCCCATTCCTTACTGATCGGGAGACGGAAACCTTTCGCTCCGGTAGCCATGATTGCCTGATCGCAGGCTACGCTATTTTCATCTCGGGAATCTCGGATTACTTGGCCGCCGTAGGTATAAACACAAGCCAAAGCTTTGCTATTGGTGGCGTTATAATACTCGGTTAATGCATTACACCAAACGATCGCATCCCGCCAACTGATGTAAAAAGCCGGCTTCAGTTTTTGTTCTTCTATCGGCGGTTCTATTAGATACTCACTCTGGAAAAAATACCGTTGGGCACCGCGCACCGGATCATTTGCCCAAGTACGGACGGTGTGCCATAACTCGCAAGTAACCTCGGTCTCGGCAATCCAGAAATCAATATCTACGTCTTCAGTTTCTTCGAACATTCCATACGGAAAATTCGAGCACGCGGGAGCTAAGCGCATTTCGAAGCTCACCCCACCAACCCCACAGGATTGCTGCTCAATAGGTCGCGGAGTTGAATAATGAAATGTGGCAATATTGCTGCCGATCATCTCTGCTTTTGCCGCGATCGCTTTCAGAGTCAAGCCCCCATCCGGCACTGTGGGTTTGGCACTGGCATTATAAACCGTGCTGGCGCTGGTGGGAGTGGAACCGTCTACTGTATAATAAATCGTCGCACCGTCCGTCGTTACGCTTAAGGTGATTTTCGAACCAGCTGCAACCATTCCACCCACTGGAACGGCTGTCGGACTTGCCACCTGATTCGGCAACAGTTCCGCAAAGGTGGCAATAATCTTTTTATGGCCGTTCATTTTGATCTTCCAGTGATCGTAGTCAGCAGCCAAATCGGCTTTGTTATCCCCGTCCCAGTCAGTAAACTCATATCCGTCATTGGCAACTGGACGAAGGATTACATTGGTGCCGCTTTTGTATTTTCCACCTGCCGGGTCCAGCATCACACTTCCAGCGCCTTGCGGAGCAACAGTCACAACCAAGGTATACTCCGTTCCAGATCCTCCGGGCCCGTCGGGGCCGCCAGCGCCACCGCAACCGGAGAAAATGACTGCAATCAAACAAACACATAGCATTAAGAATAAACAGATCGGAAAACGCTTTCTCATCTTGGTACCTCCTTCATCATGCCAGGCTAGCGTTCCATTCTGGCGGCTACGCTGGCAACACCCTGATTAATTCTAAGGCTTCTTAGCCTTCCAGATATATCTCCATTCTTTGAGAGTCAATCTACCCTCTTGAGAGTGCTCAGATACCAAGCGGTCAAGCTCTTTTCTATGCGCTTCTGACGTATAATCGGGATTGCCATGCGAAGCAGAAAGATACTTCGCAAATTCCCCTGCATCTGGAAAAACTATCATTGCATCATTAAACTCTTCTATTTCAACATCTACAAACCCATTCTGCTCAAGCCGTTCTAAGACTTTATTCTTCTCGGCTGAATGAATACCGAAAATCGTTCCCCCAGAACGTAATATCCTGCTATGATTAAGTATTGATGTTGGACCACGCCTGGTATAGACAAAGTCAAAATGACCATCCTCAAAAGGAAGCTCACTTCTTGTTGTTCCATAAGCAAATTGGACATTTTCCGCTTGATACTGTGACTTGAGTGCGTCGGCTATCTTGAGAAGTTCGACAGAATTGTCAAAGCCAATTATCCTGGTAGCATACCTAGCCATCTTTACAGTGAATTCTCCATCTCCACAACCAGCATCTAGCACTGTTTCAAAGTGGAGCAGCATGCTTTTTAACCGGTCCTCGAAAACAGCTTCTCCTGATAAGCCTTCTATGGTGAATACGGCGTCGCTTTTGTATCCACCATTCCTCTTGGCAATCATGTCATACCATTCTACGCTCATTGTTGTAACCTCCGAAGCCTTGGCTGTTGTTCTCAGATTCTCAATCCTAATCAGTTAGCCGATCAGCGCGCTGCACTTCTGAATATTTCCTGATTACATCCTTAGCAATTTCGGTGCCGAACCAGCCTTCGCCTTCATATTTGCCCGGGTACAATTCGAGCAATAGTCTCTTCTCTTTTTCAGGTAATTGAGCGTAATCTGTTTCAACCCGCTCGGGTGAAATAGCGACCAATTTGCTATCGCCATCATTTCTGATGAAGACTCCGATGATTTTTACAGGAACTATTTCGCCTAACTCATATTCCTTTTCAGATATTAAGAGGATGTCAAGATGTCTTCCTGGCGGGGTTCCAAATCCTTTTAACCATCCATATGGATATGGAACATCCCTCACAAAAGTGAGGCTATCCCATTCAGTCTCAGTAAACTGATTCGTTTCTGGATGGTACTTCATGCGTTTCTGATATTGCCTTGTCTGTTCAACAACCATAAACGCGTCCAATATTATCAACACTTCCAAGCTTTAGCGCTTAATTATCGCATCAGTCTTCTCTAAGAATGCAATTCCTGATTTCATTGTCAGATGAAAATCCCATACTTTCATAAAAGCCAATGCTTTTTTGGCTCGGCCAGACAATTAATAATTCCAGGTCTTCTTCAATTGCCCATTCTTTCACTTTAGTCATCAATTGCCTTCCTATGCCTTTATTGCGAAACTCCGGCCTCGTATAGACATTGGTGACATATCCATATGCATCATAGAGTCTTTTCGGCTTTGGTATCTTTCTAATCTTCTTGATAAAGATTTGCGAAATGATCTGCCCGCGCTCTTCTGCGATCCAGCAAACCCAACTCTCACCTATAAGACTCTCCTCTAAAAAATCCGCACAATAAGAAATGAACTCACCTCTAGATAACTCGGGTTCTGGACTTCCATCTCGGGGATCATATTGAAAATCCCATCGGATTTCCGCTAGTTCTTTGGCGTCTATGCCTTCGGCTTTTCTAAAAATCATCGCTCTTTTCCCCAATCTTTATAGGCTGCCAGTAAGGCTGCCCTCACCAACACCTGTTCTATGACTCCCAAACTTTATTTTTGTGTTTTCATCAGCATTCCATGGACACCCATCTTGCCTCCATTGAATATCTTCGGCTCTGCTTGCTAGGTCAATATCCATATTCGCCCCGACTAATTTGCGCATTACATTTTCCATGCAATTCCTCTCCCCAGCAAAATATCCCACTTTCTGCGTCTCCATCATTTCTGATGAAGACTCCGCCTCTCTTCAAAGCTTTCTCTTTCCTTTATGGAACGCATCGCAATCCGGGTTTGCTTGTTCGGTCGAGTGATCTTCTTGATATTGCAGTCGTAACGCCTCCCCTCTATTCATGAGGCCAACTCATACTCAAAGTCTATTTCATAGCCAAGTCTATAATAATGCACCATTAACTCAAGTGTCCTTTGACGAATTCTTTCCTTATGATAAAATACCGCTTCAATTCTACCAAGAGAACCCAACAGTTGTCCTGAACTCCTTTCATAAAACACTCGATAGTAAAATTCGCTTTCTTTCTGGTGTAGCTGCACCCAGCCTGTTTGCGCTTCTCGTAAGAGATCTTGCTCTTCTTTTTCTAATACAGCCAGCAGCTTATTGTATATAGCATTCAGCTCTATGTCCCACAGTAGGGCATACTTGTCTTCCAGTTGAATATGCCCCAGTGTACTATAGTTCATCGATTCGCCAAGAATTTTTTCTTCTCTCTCATAATCTTTATCGATGGGGTTCATCGTAAAGTCAGGGTAACCCTCAGTGGGAAAATCAGATTCGCTGCTAGCCGATTCGCTGGCCTCGCCAGAATCGGGGTCTGTATTAGGACGATTTGAAGGTGAATTGGAAACATAAACACTGAATTCATATCCTGCAAAAAAGGAAACCGCTACAACAACTAAGACTAAGAGGATCCTTTTTGACATGAACCTTCCTCCCCCAATGTCTGTGTTTATTTCCTTCTCATGCCTACTGCAAAAGCTATGCAACCCATGTTTTCATAGTAAGGCACCAATTCTTCTTCGCAAAAGAACTGCAGGTGCACTTTGGCCTTATTACAATGCTCCATTAATCCATAAACCAAGATCTTTGCCCCAAAGGAATCAAAGACTAATTCCTCTTTACCGTTTGATATATCCAATATCTGGACCTTACTAAAATCTGCATCATAGCGTTGCTAAAAGACTTCTGTCATGCGCCGCAGATTGCGGCCTTCAAACTCCATGCAAATGATATAGGGCATTTTATCGATGATCTTCCAAAAATCATCGAACCCATATTCCGGCCGAAAGTAGTTGATGATCGTACTCAGCGCTGTTCCATGGGTTGCTACAATGACCCTTTCACCTCGGTCCCTGGCAATAATCTCAAAAAGGGCCGCGATATTTCTGGCTTGCACTTCCCTTAGGGATTCTCCCTCGCTCAATTTATAATCGAAATCGTCCCACTGCTTTCTGGCATAGGAACGAAAGTCCTCAACCCATTCCCCGACTTTCCGCTCACGCAAATCATCCACTAAAGCTATTTCTTGATCAAGGTATCGGGAGATGTCCATTACTGTATCAGCTGTTCTCCGATAGGGGCTGGCATAGATCCGGCTAATGTTCTTATCTTTCAAAGCCCTGGTTACCGTTTTGCTGTCTTCCAAACCCTTCTGCGTCAAAGGACGCGCAGAGTCCTCTCTTATCGAAGCATCCGATTCAGCGTGCCGTACGAAGTAGACTGTTGTGATCTACTCGACCATCCTTTCTTGGTTTCTGATAGGATCTCATCCCACTTATCACATCATTGACAGCTGTTGTTAAACACAAAGCCACTTAACTTCTTTTTCACCGAATTCAGGCTCGCGGTGATCCATCTTCGGTGTCCCCAGCGGAACCCCAATGGCATTTATAAGCGAGTAATTCAAACAAATGACTATGTTCTCATCTGGGTGCCGGTGAAACGATATGCCACCAGATCCGGCTCTGCCAATTTGTTGTTTCCCAAAATCGATTATCAAAAGGTTCTCTTCCAGCCGAATATAAAACTGGTTTTCCCTTGAAGTGTTTTGGTACACGGATTTCTCGATCAACTTCCCATCGCGATAAAAGCTGATATCTGTCAAAGCATAGATCACGGGGATCACCGCATATTTTAGCTTCTTGACTAGACTATCTCGCCATGAAATCTCTTTCGAGTTGATTTGCCATGTGGTAAAAGCCTCTGGATAAGGAAGCCTATACTCATGCCATGCATTTTCTGAGTCAACGGTTTGGAAACTACTGATCAAAATCAAAGCCAGAAAACATAAGCAAAGTAAAAGAACGGATTTTCGCATCTCTTCACTCCTCTCATGTATTCGAAGTACTCGCTTGTACTATTTCGCCAAAATAGCCTTGCCAATCTCCTCAACTGTGCTGACAATATAATCCGCACCGGCTCCTTCAAGCTCCGCTCTACTACCGTAACCGAAAACACACATGCCTCATTGCGGCTTCGGGCACCTGCAAGCGCGTTATCCGTGATCTGAATCCTATGCCGCTTCATTCGTGTGTTTCCCGAAGTCTCTGAAAGGCAGTAGCAGCCTCCTGCACATTGCCCTTTGCGATATCGCTATAACCTTTATTTAACTTGGCACGAATTTCATCAGTTGTCATCAAATCGGCGTTTACTGACACTGGTACTCTTGGCAATGTTACTGCAAAAGGTATTCCACCAGTCATCGTTATTTGTTTCAGATAAATATCGCGCTTTATATCAAGGCGTCTCTTTCATAAATTGCATTACACGCTCTTATCATGAACTCCATAAACGAGATAAGGTCTTTTCTACGCTTCCATGGCGAATG
>ENA-UOOI01003228-UOOI01003228.1-fermentation-metagenome-genome-assembly--contig:-NODE-3228-length-12628-cov-21.776823_pt1 | contig 12628 bp, 12 predicted proteins | sample MGYA00245779_ERZ724027 | MGnify/ENA primary metagenome ERZ724027 (study PRJEB28704, sample SAMN03018318) | fermentation metagenome | biome: anthropogenic terrestrial biome; feature: soil... | reverse complement strand
GCATGTTTGATGTGAAGCTGATTTTTTTAGGTACGGTAGGTGTTCCACCGCTTACATACAATATATCACTTTTAAAGCCTCTTTATGTGATAACTCGCCAATTTCCATGTGTCCACCAACAGGAAATAAATCTTATATTTCCTGTTATAAAGTTTTTGCTACAAAAATGTCAGTTCAGAATACTTTACTTTAAAATCTGTATAATTCATTTCAGTTATATTTATGTTTTCAATTCTATTTATTTCTAAAATTTTTATAATCTCATCAAATGTCAAATGTTTTGCGACTTCAATAATATTTATTCTCATTAAAATATCTTTTGTGTAAGGCCTTTTATTATCTATAAATGCTACTGCTCTTAAAAAATTCTGAACTGGTTTACTATTTAACAACGCACATGTTATTAAAGCTTCTTCATAATTATCAAATCCCAAGAAATAGCATGTATCATCAAGCATAACGGGCTTGTCATCTACTGGACATACAAGAGTAAATTGCGGTTTTTTATACATTCCACTTATAGCTACTTTATAACTTTTAAATGAATATTCTCCTACGCCAAAGATAGAAAATTTAGGACTGTTTTTATAAATAGATGATTTTCTAGCATCTAATAAATGTTCATACTTTTTAAGATACTTCCATGTTTTTGGTGCTAAACATTGTATTTGCTTTGTTTCTTCTTTTACTTTTTTCTGAGTAACCATAACACATTTTCTACAATCGCTTATTTGAAATTTTTTCATATCTGAACTTTTCAAAAGTCCATAAATATATGTATCTTCAATATCTTCATTTATCTCAAACTCTTCGCCAAAACCATTAATTATTTTATTGTTTGACATTAAAAATTCCATTACTTTTGAGCAGTCATGTTTAATTCCTTGTCTCCATTCAAAGATGTTTGAATTAACATTAGTATCAACAAACATATAATCTCTATATGACTCAACATCTGATACAAACTTATCGCCCACCCATCCAATAGTACTAAGTAGAACATTTGAATTGTTTATATCATATATCTTACAAGTATATTCCTTCTCAATACCTAACTTTGCAACAAATAATGAAGCTTCACAAGATGCATTAAAAACTTCTTTTGCACTAAAATTATACATTCTCATGTCACCAATTTTAAAATCATAATTATGAATATGTTGAAGGATATTCTTTACCACTATATTTTTACATAACATGGCAATATATCCTGTATGATTTTTAAATTCTGTAATCATTTGAATAATTATATATTCGGCAATATCGAAATTTCCTTTTCCTGTTATAGCATCCAACCCTTTAAATCCTTTAAAGTTTCTTTTTTTAGGTAGATTGCCCAAATCTGCCATTCCAAGTGCTGAATTAGTAACCCAAGGGGGATTACCAATAATCAATATATTATTACATTTAATATCAGAAAAATTATGTGTAAAAATATTATCTTGTACTATTTTAACATTTCTATTTTCTTTAAATTTTTCTTTGGTTTTTATATAGTATCCTTCCTGAATTTCTACACCATACACTAAATTAATGTTATCAAAAACATCAAGTGAGGCCTTAATAAAATTTCCTTCCCCACATGTTGGTTCAATAATAGTATTTGGAACAACACCAAGATCATTTTTTAATATCATACATACTTTATTTGCAAATTCAAGAGGAGTCTGATAATCCCCATAATTCAACTGGTTTAGTTCAATCGTCATATTATATTTAATACTCCTTTTACCGTATTATTTAAAGAGATAACTCGCTTGTATTGTAATCGCCACTGTAATGCATTGGAAATTGTTAAATATCCAATATACGGAGGGTTTTTTATTACCTCTTCGGCTATTATATTATATGTTATTTCATCCCCAGGTAAGTTTATGTTACAAAAATGCGCTATAATATCCTCTTTAATTATATCTCTATTGAAACCTGAATTTAAAATTTGACTAAGCATCGATGTGGTTGTAAAATCAGCAGTTCTCAATTTATCTACAAATGTACAATTAATAAAATCTAACCTACATACTCCGTTAACCTTATCATCTGTTTTATTATAAACAAAAACAAGCAAATTATATTCTAACCCAAAAACTTTTTGTTTGGCATCTTTAAATGGACAAGATGATTGTGGTTGCTTTATATATGTAACTTTTATATCTGTGTTAATATCCTCCGAAGGTAAATCTATACCTTTTGCTGAATTTCCAGTATCTACTTCATATTTGTTTAGTAAATGCTCTTTAAATTTATGTTCTACATAAGTTCCTACAGCCTTTCCATCAGTAACTCCAAATAATTCTCTATGATTTAATTGCGATTGTTCATTACAAAATATCTGTGCTTCTTTTACTAAATTCTCAATAGTTAATCTCATAAAAATTCCCCCTCGTATAATAAAAATTATTAAAAAATTATTATAGTCAATTTTACATAAAACTATTTTCTAACTATTTAACTATAAAAGAAATGTCTTATTATTTTTATTTTATAGCCATTATTAAATTCTATAGTATTTCCAATAACATTTCAATATTTTCGCCCCAAGTGCATAATTGATGTAAAATCCGGCATACTATTCATATGATGATACATCTTTCTAAAATAGTTATAATAATCTGTAAATACTGTTAATTTTAAATGATAGGAGATAAAAAATGATGCAACAATATGAAATACCCGTTATATGGCAAATGTGTGGAAAAATAAATGTGGAAGCTACTTCATTAGATGATGCTATTTGTAAAGCATTAAAAGATTCCCCTCTCCCTAAAGATCAATGGTATATTGATGATTCTATTATCCTTAATATTGATGATTTGTCTATAAATACTATTGATATTTTAAATTTCAAATAAACTTAACTGAATTATATTTAAATGCTATTTCAACCTCATGATTAAGGATTTTAGATTATCACTTTAAACAAATACGCAAAACGCATGCCTTAACGCAAGATTCCATGGCTATGCGTTTTTGTTCAACCCCTTCAACAAAAATCCCCCCAAGCTATAAGTCTGAGGGAACATAAAACGCACTTCAATTTTCACTTAAAATCCTTCAAAACCTTTAATATCAGCTCATTTACGCTCTATCTTCACGACACACTCCACATGGAACGAAAAAATACAATTGATATTTTCAACCCTAACTTTTACAAGGCGTTAGATACTTTACAAAAACCGGAATGATTTTTGCAGCTTTATGTATATCAACCCAATAACTGTCCCACCAAAAAAGAAGGCAACCAAAAAGTACCACCAATCGATTTTTGACTTAAATTCCATATTTTTATTCCTTTCAAATTATATTAATACATTTACTTAATCAAAATTTATCAACTCTGCTTCCAGTTTTTGTTGCTAAAAAGGGTCATAGCTTATCTTGATTTCTTCTTATCTTGATATCTTGTTATATAGTTAACTATCTGCTTTAATCAAAAACGTTTATTATTGCCTCATCTTTCATAATAAATAATAACTTTTATAATAGAAAATCCTCCAAATACACTAAATTTCAGAAAAAACTGTGCGAAGATAAAAGAAGATGAAATTGCAGTTATGATCCCGATTATATATAGTATTGAAAAGTTATAAAAAATTATATTTTGGAGGTAAAACATGAAAGCAAAACTAATAAAAAGCTCTATAATGGGAACTTTACTAATGGTATTTTTGTTAAGCAGTACAGTCTTCGCAAGTAATCGATGGGTTCCTAAAAATGGGAACTGGAATCTATTAAATGAGCATGGATCTGCCTTAACAGGATGGCAACAAGATGGGGAAAAATGGTACTATATGGATAGATATGGTTCCATGATTACAGGATGGGCGAACTATGGAGGGAAATGGTACTATCTTAATCCAAGTGGTGATATGAAGACAGGTTGGCTTTCATATAAAGGTCATTGGTATTACCTAAACCCTAATGGAGACATGACAACAGGCTGGAAGATTGATAATTCCAAATCATACTATTTAAATGCTGATGGTTCTATGGCTACAGGCTGGAAGCAAATAGACTCCAAATGGTATTATTTTAATACCAATGGTGATATGGCTGTTAATACGACAACATCTGATGGTTATACAATAGGCATTGATGGTACATGGGATGGAAAGACAAAAATATCTATTTATAATCCTAATTTAAAAAATGATTTAATGGCAGCTGTTGATAATGCTTATAAAACATATGTATTTAAAATATACTTTGTTCCGATTAGTTATGCAGGGCCGGATTCTACTGATATAGAAAATGGATTACAGCCAAAGTTAGATGCTGAAGCTAAAGTTCAAGGTGCTGGAGGACAATTCTTAAACTATTCATTCAGTAAAGGAGACGCTACTTTCAACTTATATCGGGCTAATTTAACAAGAATAGTAACTTCATCAAATGATGCAAATGAAATATTACAGCAGTTGGTCCAAAAAGGAGCATTTAATAATTCTGCTAGCGATTATGGCCTGTTTTCTGTATACCATGATACATCCACAGATACAAATACTGTTGTAGTATTAACATTTAATTATATGGTCGCAAGAATAGTTTTATAAGGATAAAAGCAGGTAAGAGTGATTTGCTTTTACTTGCTTAATCTTTTATGAGAATTTCAATCTATTTTTTTATCTTATGCGCAGTAATAATGGTATAACTATATGCATTAACTGTTATTTCACAATTATCTATATCTATGTACCAGTTTTTACCCCTTCTAGCTATTATAGCATTGGAATTTAATATTTTGTCACCACACCATTTTACGACTTCATCAACATCTAAAGAAAGATTATTTTTAATTCGCCCAACTCCTAACTCGGTTGTGTGCAACTTATCTGTGTTTTGTATCAATTCGCATTTATTATCATTCATTTCTGTCACCATGTATTACACCCCTCAAATTTACCATTTATATTACTTAATCTCAAAATTATTAGAATAAAAAATTGTCAACTCTGCTTCCAGTTCCTGTTGCTATAGTTTACCGTCAAACCCTATTCTTTGTAAAATAGAAGTTTAAAGACAGCATAACTAAAAATATAATGAAGCTTCCCCTATGCTGCCTGATTTATCCATAACATGAATATGCAAAAAGTTCTTTCCCTTTTCCAGAAGTTCTGACGGATAGGAAATTTGCATGATATATGCTGTCATATTATAATCTCCGCAAAATTCTTCAACTTTGTTTAAAAGATATATTTTTGAAGGTATTCCGTTTACTGATGCATTAACCATCTCTGACGAAAGTATAGGTGCAATGTCTTTTTCCTTTTTACAGATTCTTGATAAACTCATTGGTCTGAAGTATATTGTCAAAGCAGGATAAGCACCTTTTATTACAAAACAATTTAGTCCATATATTTCAAGCTTATCTATTTTAGCATTAATTTCTATATCGCCTGTCAGATAGATGTTCTGACACCAATATTCCAGGAAATTTTCAGCATATTCTCTCACTGCAATTAGAAATGGGTAGTATCCTTCTTCAGCTTCTAATAAGTATTCTCCATTTTCATTTGTTGTGGTAGAAAGAACATCTTCAAACCTTGAATCTTTTAATGCTACAAATACATTTTCTAAAACCTCACCGCTTTTATTAGTTATAATTCCAGAAATCTTTTTCATTTAATGATTCCCCCTATTTATATGGATCGTACATAGTGACCAGTGGAACAGTCCCCGTGATGTAAGAATTTTTAAGTAAGAACCATTTTAGCTAAGAAGTAAAAACTTTTTTTAAGCTATTATCCTTTAACTCTTAACTTTTAACTCTTAACTTTTAACTGTAAGGCATAATACTCCAATTCTTATCTATTGAATTTATTAACTTATCAATCTCTTCTGAGTCTAAGGTACCTTCCAAAATACTATAATATTCGTTATTTATTTCTAATGGATTATTTAATATTATAGACATAACTTCTTTGTCACCATCATAAAGGATAACTTTGTGACTCCACCCAACTGCAGGTTCAGCATAATTTACCTTTTTTATAACATATTTATATAAATAGTCCATTAGAGTTCCTATCTTTTTTTTGTTTTCTAAAGTAAGTGGTTTATTATATCCACCTCTCCCATCGTAAATAATAACTTTGGTGATATTGATATGTTCATTATTTATGATGTCCTTAATGGATATCTTATCATTTTTATTAATAGACATCTTTTCATTTTTATTATAAGAGCAAATAATCAGCAGAAAAAGGAATAGTATTGTTAATAATATTGTAATAACATATTTTTTACGCATTAATCTATCCACCTAAAACAATTTTGATTTATTATAAATAATTATACATCAAATGCATTGTAAATATAATACTCATCTTACACTTAATATATTTATTTCATATTCAATACATTATATACTTTATTTATTATACTATTCACAACTGGATGAATATAATTGCCCCAGGGGTGTAAAAACTTCCAGTTAAATTATGATACAATTGTGTATGAGGGTGAGGTAAATGTTGAAAGTAATAATTTGTGAAGATAATTCAGTGCATAGAAATAATCTTGAAAAACTTATTGAAAATATAATTTTAAGGGAAGGGCTTGATTTAAAAATCTGTCTTTGCACAGGGGAGCCGCAGGAAGTAATGGATTATGTGGACAAAAATGATATGACAGGAATTTATTTTTTAGATGTAGATTTAAAGAGCGATATAAACGGTATAAAGCTTGGAAGCAAAATAAGGGAAAAAGATACAGAGGGGTTTATAATATTTACTACCACTCATCTTGAAATGAGCTGCTTTGCATTTAAATATAAGGTAGAGGCTATGGACTATGTGATTAAAGATGATGATGATTTTAAGGAAAGAGTGGCAGGCTGTCTTATAAAAGCTTACAACACTTATTATAAAGGAAATCACAATGAAGATTATATTTCCATACATACTGATGAAAGGGTAATAAATGTTAAACCCAACAATATATTGTTTATAGAAACTACGGGTATGGCTCATAAGATAAAAGTTCACGAGGAAAACAGACAGATTGAATTCTACGGCAACCTGAAGGACATACATGAGATGCTCCCGAAAAACTTTTACAGATGCCACAAATCATACATAGTAAACAAGGATAAAATCAGTGAAATAAACAGGAAAACCAAAACAATTATAATGACAAATGGTGAAGAATGTTATGTTTCATTTAAGTTTATGAAGGGGCTTTTGGCATGACATTAGAAAAGTTTATTACAAATTTTTTATCTTATATGATTATACCATCTTTCCTTACAAGCATTTTATGCTGCATCTCCATATACATTTTGTATAAAAAAATAATAGACATAAAGGAAATTAAAGAGTATTTCTTATTTTCTTTTATGATTGGGATGATACTAAATATCGGCTCATATACACTCATACTTCCTATGCTTATTACTATCATGATAATCCAGCTATTAAACAACAAGGATACAAACAAAATTAAAATACTGACCACCGTTTATGCTGTGTATCTGGCAAATTCAGTATATACATTTATTTATGCATTCTCAGGAAGGCAGCTTTATAATATTCCTTTAGAGAATATATTGATACAGTTTTTATTAATGCTTATTTTCTTAACCATTGTGTGTATTATTATAAGTTTTATCAGCTCTATAAAAAAGATAAAGAGAGAGCCTTCAGTGTCTTCCATAAGATTAAAAATGATTTTGGTAACAAGCATACCTCTTTCCATGATTATGTATGCGCTCTTTAAGGTTTCTCAATTAGTAAATAATGAGCAGTCTGAATTTATATACGGAAACTTTTTTCCACAGGCACTTCCCCTTATATTCATTATGCTTATAAGCACAATAATTTATAATTACGACAGAAGTGTTGAGATTAAATTGAAACTCAAAAGAGAAATAGAAGAAAAGAGTGAGATAGAGGAATATTCCCGCATTGTAGAGGATATGTATTCACAAACCAGAAGGTTTAAGCATGATTATATGAATATGATTGCACCGCTTAAAGAATACATAGATACTTCTGACATCGTAGGGCTTCAGAGGTTCTTCTATGAAAATGTTATAAATATGGATAAAGACATCAAGTGGAGCAGCAGCAATATTGATAAGCTTAAGTACATAAAGGTTTCAGGGTTAAAGGCAATTCTGTCTTCCAAGATTATAAAAGCACTGTCAATGAATATTGATATTCAAGTGGATATTGTAGAGAACATTGAGGCAGTATCAATGAATATAATGGATTTGTGCAGGATAATTGGAATACTTATGGACAATGCCATGGAGGCAGCTGCAGAATGTGAGAAGCCAAAAATCAATTTGTGTATTGTAAGCAGGAAAAATTACATAATCATAGCAATACAAAACAACTATTTTGGCAAAAATCCGGTAATCCATAAAATATATAGGGAAGGCTTTTCAACTAAAGGTCAAGGACGCGGCTTAGGATTATACACAGTCAAAAATATAATAGATACAAAATATGATAATGTGTTAATCAACACATCTGTTGAAGATAATATGTTTATTCAGGAATTGTGGATTAAATAGATTTAATAATTGATATCTTAAACGTAAAAAGTTTAATCATAACCGTTAATTGCGGGGCACTTATGAATTCATAAGTGCCCCTTGTGATATGCATGAAAATTTATTGTGAAAACTTTGATAGTATATAGTCAAGATAAGGAGCTGATTATATATGACAAAAAGATGTCTACTGGAAACACTTAATTTAACAAAAGAATATAAAAATCAGAAAGCAGTTGATAATTTAAATATTTCCGTTTATGAAGGTGATGTGTATGGATTTCTCGGGCCTAACGGTGCAGGAAAGAGTACTACCATAAAAAGTATTCTCGGTCTTATAAAGCCTACTTCAGGGGAGGTTTTCATAAACGGGTATAATGCAGCAAGTGAACGGGATAAAGCCATAAGCAGAATAGGAGCTATGGTAGAAGCGCCATGCTTTTATGGAGATTTATCCGGTTATACAAATCTTCTTATGATGGCAAATTTACATGGTGTGCCTAAAAAAAGAGTAGATGAAGTTCTCGAAATGGTTGGCATGACTTCTGCCAAGAATAAAGATGTATCCAAATATTCCTTGGGTATGAAACAAAGGCTTGGCATAGCAAGAGCATTTTTAAATAATCCAAACATAGTTATATTGGATGAACCCACAAATGGATTAGATCCTCAGGGCATAAAAGAGATACGTGAGCTTATACAGAATTTGTCCCAAAAATATAAAGTTACATTCATGATATCTTCACACATATTGAGTGAAATTGAGATGGTATGCAATAGAATTGGCATAATAAAAAAAGGAAAGCTTAAGGTTCAGGGATACATTGATGAGCTTCTTGATACAAATGAAGAAATAATAGAAATACATACAATAGAAAAGGAAAAAACTGTACGTTTGATAAATGGCATAAATATCAAATGTAAAATAGATAATTATGAATATGGTGTAAGAGTCAAAATAAAAAAAGGTAATTTTCAAAATATCAATAAAATTTTAGTTGAAAATGATGTAAATATAAAAAACATTTCATGTAAAGAAAATTCACTGGAAGATTATTTTTTAAATATCATGGAAGGAGAAATAAATTATGCTTAAAGTTCTTAAAAATGAATTTATAAAAATGTTTAAAGAAAAAAAGTTCTACATAATTGCAGCAATTTTAATAGGAAGCATAATACTTATGGCATTTATGAAAGATCCAGGTATAGATGCTCAGAACTTTGTATTTGAAACTTTCGCAGGAATGGTGATAAAGCCTATGCTTCCTGCATTTATGATAATAGTTATATCAGGTGTCATAACAGAGGATTATGTACATGGAACAATGAAGTTTTCACTTATCACTCCAATAAAGAGAAGTGAACTCATAGCCGGTAAGTTTTTGTTCATATATTTATATGCGGTCATACTTCTTGCAATAAGCTTTTTAACCAGTTATATTGTGTGCCTTGCTGTTTTCGGCACTTCTATTCAAGTACAGTTTATGAAAAACTTTTTATTTAATATAAAATGCTATGCATATATATTACTTCCCCTTTTGTCATTTTGTACGCTTATAAGTTTCATTTCAATGTTTGTAAACAGTGTGGGTGAAATTATAGGTATAGGATTAGGAATTCAGTTTATGACCATTATAATAGAACATAGTGTAAAGAGTGCTGTATACTTTTTAGCAGGAGGAGGAATGTATATATATGATTTTGTCCGTGCATCAGGTGATTTAAATAACATACATATGCTTCCGGTTACATTATGTGCATGCATATATATTGCTGTTTTTATGCTTTTAAGTATGGCTGCCATGAAAAAGAAAGATTTGGTATTATGACTTTAATTCACTCAAAAAGTTTTTATCTTATAATTAGCAGCCAGAAAAAGCTTTTAACTCCTAACTTTTAACTCTTAACTTTTAACTCTTAACTTTTAACTCTTAACTGTAGAAGCTTTTAACTGTACCATAGGGTGCTTTTTTTATTATACAACTATCAAAGACCCGGGTATATTTTGTTAAATTCTAATCAATTGCTTTTATATTTATGCATAGTATCAAAAAACTACATATATTCTCTAAAAACTCTCAACTTTGACAATTTTACATTTATTTTTACATGGTATATAATTATAGTATCCTTTAATTCCATTTAATCGTTTAATTCTATTTAATTGACAATTTAATAGCAAAATCTGCTAATTAAAGTCAATTCAGCCTCTATTCAAGGGGTATTATAAAATGTTCCAGCAAATAGGTTAAGTTTCCTATTCATTATAACATGCATTTGTTTTCTACTAGAAAAATTATTATATGAGGAGGAATGAAAAATGAGTAAAAAGAAAAGGAGTTTTCCAACAGCATTTACTGTGTTGTTCATAGTTTTAATTTTTGCAGCTGTTCTTACTTATGTAGTACCAGCAGGCTCATATTCAAAATTAGCTTATGACAATACTAAAAACGTTTTCACAGTAACAAAGCCAGATGGTTCTGCAAAGGAATTACCAGGTACACAGACAACATTAGATAATCTTAAAATTAATATGAATATACAAAAATTTAAAGATGGAGGTATTAGTAAACCTGTAGCAATTCCAGGTACATACCAAAAAGTAAAGCAAAATCCACAAGGATTAGTTAATATAATTCAAGCTCCAATAGAAGGTGTATATGATACCGTTGACATTATTATGTTTGTACTTATAATTGGTGGATGTATTGGAGTATTAAATAGCAGTGGAGCCCTTGATGCTGGTATTGCCAGTCTTTCACGTGCTACAAAAGGAAAGGAATTCTTACTGATTATTATTGTTACAGCGTTGATTTCTTTAGGAGGAACAACCTTTGGGCTGGCAGAAGAAACTATTGCGTTGTATCCAATACTGGTTCCGGTATTTATGGCGGCGGGCTATGATGCTATGGTATGTATTGCTGCTCTTTATATGGGATCATCAATTGGTACAATGTTCTCTACTGTAAATCCATTTTCATCAGTTATTGCCTCAAATGCAGCTGGAACAACATTCACCCAAGGCCTGGGCATAAGAACAGTAGGTTTAATAATTTCTACAATAATAACTATTGTTTATATTGTTAGATACGGTAATAAAATCAAAAAAGATCCAACTAAATCATTAATATATGATCAAAAAGACGAAATTGAAGAAAGGTTCTTTAAAGACCATGAAAACAAAAAAGTTCCCGAGTTTACAACCAGGCGTAAATTAATGATAATTATATTTACATTAGCATTTGTTGTAATGATCTGGGGAGTTTCTACTCAGGAATGGTGGTTTACTGAAATGACTGCACTATTCTTAGTTGTAGGTATAGGCTTAGGCGTAATTTCAGGACTTGGAGAAAAACAGTTCGTTGATAGATTTGTTTCAGGAGCTGCCGACTTAGTAGGTGTTGCATTAGTTATTGGAGTAGCAAGATCAATTAACTTAATTATGGAAAGTGGATTAATTTCCGACACAATACTTCATAGTGCAACAAATATGGTTCAGGGAATGAACTCAAAAGCATTTATACTGGTAATGCTTTTAGTATTTATAGTCCTTGGATTCTTTATCCCATCATCATCAGGACTTGCAGTATTATCAATGCCAATTATGGCCCCACTTGCTGATGCCGTAGGATTACCAAGAGATGTAATAGTAAGTGCATACCAGTTTGGGCAAGGATTAATATCATTCATTACCCCAACAGGACTTATTCTTGCAACGCTGGCAATGGTTGATGTAACCTATGATAAATGGTTAAAATTTATAATGCCTTTAATGGGATATATTGCGGTATTCGCAGCTATAATGTTATTAATTCAAACATCACTTTAATAAATAAAAATCAGGTTATGCACACCCTTAATGCAGATTTAAAGAAAGGGTGTGCATTTTTTATGTGGAATGTATACCCTTTAACAAAGATAGATACAATCTTACATATGACTATTAAATGGAACTCCTGTATAATTAATTATATGGGAGTGATTATATGTTAAATCATTTAGAAGGTAAATTTAATACATTTGATGGCATTGAATTATTTTATACTAAAGATACAGTAGCTTCTGCAAAGGCAGTAATCGTAATAGTACATGGACTTTGTGAACACTCAGGAAGATATGATTATTTTACAAAAA
>ENA-UOOI01003226-UOOI01003226.1-fermentation-metagenome-genome-assembly--contig:-NODE-3226-length-12635-cov-6.840700_pt1 | contig 12635 bp, 12 predicted proteins | sample MGYA00245779_ERZ724027 | MGnify/ENA primary metagenome ERZ724027 (study PRJEB28704, sample SAMN03018318) | fermentation metagenome | biome: anthropogenic terrestrial biome; feature: soil; material... | reverse complement strand
ACTATAATACCAAATCAAGCCCCTCTTGTCAACCCCTTTTTTCATTTTTTTTCGCAACCAATTGAAAATCTATCAAAATAAGTGCAATTCGAAATCACTTTCCCTGAGGGATAAACCTGCCGTTTGGGGGAAAAATCTTGAGAAAGAGGTGATCCTCCGTTGAACAGAAAGGTACTGTATATTTGGAAAATTTTTGTAATTGTTTTGGTGAATGTTCTGATGATCGCCGTACTGACCCATGCGGGCAGCTCTATTCAGACCCTTTCCAAAATCGGCTCTTCCGGCAGCGAAGTCAGGCAAATTCAGACGCGGCTGAAAAACTGGGGGTATTACAGCGGCAGCATCGATGGGATTTACGGGACGCAGACGAAGAATGCCATTCTTTATTTTCAGCGTAAAAACGGTCTGACTACGGATGGAATTGCGGGGCCGGCAACGCTGAGCGCAATCGGTTTGCCTTCCGGCAGCGACCTCGACGGGTACAGCAATAACGACGTCAGTCTGCTCGCCCGGGTGATTTCGGCAGAGGCCCGGGGCGAACCTTACGCGGGACAGGTTGCCGTTGGCGCCGTGATTTTGAACCGTATTCAGCATCCATCTTTTCCAAACACGCTTGCGGGCGTCATTTACCAGCCGGGTGCATTTTCCTGCCTGAATGACGGCGGTATTAATGCGGCCGTTGCCGATTCGGCTTACCGGGCGGCGCGCGATGCCATGAACGGCTGGGATCCGTCCGGCGGTGCAATCTATTATTATAACCCTGCCAAGGCGACCAGTTCCTGGATATGGTCCAGGCCGGTCATCGTGGTGATCGGCGATCACCGTTTTTGCAGCTGACCCGTTTTAAGCGGAGTGATGCTTCCGGAGCCTTTCAACAACTAAACCATACAATATAATATAGAAAGCGGAGCATTCCGGCCAGAGCTTTTTGGAAAAAGGAAAATGAAATTTTCCCCAAAAAAAGCGGCCGCGGGATGCTCCGCCCTTTTATTCTCTCTTCTTTCAGGGAGCAGATGATTCCGTTTTCCACTGCAGGCCGCTTCTCTTTCATGAACAGCGCTAAGGATAATTTTTCAAAATACAGAATTCCCGTTCTGCACCGGCCAGGCGAATCCTTACCCTTGTCTCTTTAATAAATAGACAGTAGACGGTTTACAAGGTCTTGCATAGAAGTGCAAGTTGTTATAGAATAAAATGCAATTAAAGTCGGTCGGCTATGGAGGCGGCTTTCCGCGCAGGCAGATATTTGGAACCGCGAGCGCCGGCAGTGATCATTCTGCAAAGGCGAAGCAGTATCATCGGATAAGAAACCAGACAAAAGAAAATGGCTGAAAATGGAATGACGGCCGGCGGTCCCCGGCGAAAGTCGAAACAAAGAGGGGAAACCGGCAGCCGTCCAGCATCAGAGGGGGATTGCGGAAATGGCGACCGTGCGCAAGATATTAGAACTTCCCAGGCTAAAAGGCCTGAAAGTTGTGGCCGGGCAAAGCGGAATCGACCAGCATGTCAGCTGTGTTACCGTGATGGAGGTACCGGATATCACCAAATGGCTGAAAAGGGACACTTTCCTCATCACCAGCCTGTATTCCGTGCGCGACAGCGTGCATAGCCAGTGCAGGCTGATTGAAAGCCTTGCGCGGTCTTCCTGTTCCTGCGTGGCGGTCAAAACAGGCCAGTATGTCAAAAAAATTGAAGTTCCGCTCTGTGAAACCGCGGACAAGCTGGGGTTGCCCTTGATCCAAATCCCTTATTCCATCTCTTACATCGACCTCATTCTGAATGCAATGACGCTGATTTTGGAAGAAAACAATAACGATGTGATTCTGGAAAAATATATCAGGGATGTTGTCTTTAGTTTATACGAGGAAGAATCGCTGATGGTGGAAAAAGGATCGATGATAGGGCTGAATCCAGCCAGCCATTTTTATTTATTTCTGGTTTTTCAGTTGGAACCGGGGAGTTCTCCCGGGACGCAAGAGGCCAGTTCCCTCAGAGCAGCGGTGCGTTCCGTCGCCTGTTACGCTTCCGGACAGCCGGCAGTTTCCAGCAGCCATGTGGTGCCGGTGGGAGACAACCAGACGCTCTTGATCGAAGCGGAAACTCCCGAAAGCCTGGAAAAGTTTCTCCCGTTTCTTCAGGCGGAGGTTCAAGGCCAGCTCTCGTATTACTTTCCGGAAGGGAGAATTCATCTGGGAATCGGAACCGCAGGCACAGGCCTCCAGGGGATCCGCGACTCTTACCGGAATGCATCCCGGGCCATCCGGGCGGGCCTGATCTTCCATCCGGAACGAAGCGTCTACAATTATCAGGATCTTGAAATTTACTGCCTGCTGAACAACGCTATCAGCGCAAGCTCCGGCAAAATTGCCGAAAAGATTCTGGGCAGAGTCAACAACCGGGAGCTGCTTGAAACACTGGACATGTACTATGAATGCAACGCCAGCATCCGGCAGACAGCAGACCGGCTGTTTGTTCATAAAAACACGGTGATCTATCGGCTGCAGCGGATTCATGAGATCACCGGGCTGAACGTAAAGAACCACGACGACGATTTTCGGCTGTATCTGGCGGTGCTTTCCAGAAAAATTCAGAAGAGCAATCAGACGCTCTGAGCCCGCTTTCCCAGATCCATTTGCCTTTTCTTCCTGCATTTTGTATGATTAACTAAAAAATTATTAAATTATTTAATAATTGTAATAAATATTTTTAAATAACTTTCTGCTATACTGAAATTGAGTTTATTAAGGAATTTTTTAAGAGAGTTATTAGCCCCAATTGATTTCTCTTAGCGGAATGTCATCCCAATGAATGAAATGAGGAACCGATTTTGGAACTTGTAGAACGCACTTTAAAAGTACTTCTTGCATTGAGCGAAGCGGAAAACGGTCTGTCTGTTTCCGAGCTTTCTCTTCAGCTCGAGCTCCCTCCCAGCTCAACCCACCGAATTCTTGCAACCCTAAAAAAGAACGGTTTTGCGCTGCAGGATGAAACCACCAAGCGGTACCGCATCGGATACAGGGTTTTGACTCTTTGCCAGAACATCAAGCAGAACAACAGCCTGATTGCGACGTCGCATCCATTTATGAAAAAGCTTTCGGAACAGCTGAATAAAACCGTTACGCTTTGTGTGATGGAAGGCGATCACATCGTTTGCATTGATTATATAGAAAATAAGGATACCTCGATGTTTTACGTTCGGACCGGTTTTGCCATGCCGCCGTATGCCACGTCGGCCGGCAAAGTGATTCAGGCTTACATGAACCGTAAAAAAGTTGAAAAGCTGGCCTGCACACAGGAAATGGAACCGATCACGCCGTATACGAAAACAGATTTTTTCAGTTTCCTCGCGGAACTGGAAACCATCCGGAAGCAGGGGTATGCCATCTGCGACGAGGAATTGCAGCTCGGCATTCAAGGGGTTGCATGCCCCGTCTTTGACTGCAAAGGCGAGGTGGTGGCCTCCGTCTCCTTCAATGCGCTGAAATCAGAATTTTTTCTCACGGAAGAAGCCATTGAAAAATTAAAAGACTGTGCGCTTGCCATTTCCAGAAATCTCGGCTATCAGATACTGTAACAGGGAAGACTAAAATTTTGGAGGAGCAATAGGGACATGAGTGAAAACTGTCTGTCAATCAAACATCTGCGGAAAGTCTACCGGAATCTGCTCAAACAAGACACCGTGGCGCTGGATGATATTAACTTTGATGTAGAAGCCAGAGAGTTTCTCTCCATCATAGGCCCTTCCGGGTGCGGGAAATCCACCCTGCTGAAAATTGTTGGAAACCTGGAGCCGCCGACTGAAGGGGAAATCAACTACCGCGACGGAAAAGATCAGAACATGGGGTTCGTTTTTCAGGATTCCGTCCTGCTTCCGTGGAAAAATGTCCGGCAGAACGCGGAGTTTCCGCTTGTCATCAAGAAAAAAACAACACCGGAAAATGAAGAAAGGCTGGACAAGCTGCTGGAATTTGCCGGCCTTGGGGAATTTAAGGAAGCCCTGCCGAGGGAGCTTTCCGGCGGGATGAAGCAGCGCGTTTCCATCGTTCGCGCGCTTTCCTACGACGCGCCCCTTCTGCTGATGGATGAGCCGTTCGGCGCGCTGGACGCGCTGACGCGGGACCATATGAATGTGGAACTGCTGCGCATCTGGTCGCAGACGGAAAAGACCATTCTTTTCGTTACGCACAGCATTGCAGAAGCGGTGTTTCTTTCCGACCGGGTGGTCGTCATGTCCGCGAGGCCGGGCCGTGTGAAGGAAATTGTCAAGATCGACATTCCAAGGCCCCGCAGTGAAGAGGCCCGCCAGCTTCCAAAATTCAACGAATATTGCAATTATCTGAGGGGGATCATCGGATGAAAGCGAGCAGAACCTTCTCAAAAATGACACGCACCCTGGTGGAATATCTCGTTTCGGTCGGGCTGTTCGTCCTGATCTGGCAAATCTATGTCACGGCGACAAAAGTGCCGGAGTTTATGCTGCCAACGCCGCGGCAGGTGTGGCAGCAGCTTGTCAAACTGTTTGCGGACGGAACCATCTGGCCTCATCTTTGGACCACGACTTCGGAAGTGATTATCGGCTTTCTCCTCGGGTCGTTTCTTGGGATTCTGCTCGGATATGTCTGTGAAAAGGTGGACGCCGTAAAAACCGCGCTGATGCCCTACCTTGTTTTTGCACAGACTTCGCCAAAAATTGCGCTTGTTCCGCTGTTCGTCGTCTGGTTCGGCATCGGGCTGGTGTCAAAGGTCATTCTGATCATCTCGATGGTTGTGTTCCCCGTGATGATGGGAATGATGCTCGGGATCGATTCGATCCCGAAAGATTTCAACAATTTGATGAAAGTGCTGAAAGGCTCCAAATGGCAAATGTTCAGCGAGATTGAAATGCCCTATTCCCTGCCGATGCTGTTTTCCGGGCTGAAAAACGGAATCGTTCAGGCGGTGATCGGGGCGATTGTTGCAGAATTCATGGCTGGCAAACAGGGGCTCGGCTATATCTTGACGTATGCTTCCTCCGTTTACAACACCCCAATGCTCATCGCTGGCATCATCGTGACGATCGTCGTGGGCGTCGTGTCATACCAAATCCTTAATTCTCTGGAAAACCGGCTGTTGTATTGGCACGAATCAAAACGAGGGGAGATTTAAACAGTATGATTTTCACTTCGGCCAGCGAGCCGGATTTCGGCGGCAAAATGCCGCATCTGCTCTGCGCACCGGGCGACATTGCCCCGGTTGTTCTGCTTCCAGGGGACCCCGGGCGCGTGGAAATGTTTCCGAAACTGTGCGACGACTTCCGCATTTTGAGCAGGAACCGGGAATATACCGTCGGAAGCGGAACCTACCGGGGGATGCCGGTCACGGTTTGCTCCACCGGCATCGGAGGGCCTTCTACGGAAATCGCCGTTTTGGAATTGATCGCTCTGGGCGCGAAAGCGCTGATCCGCATCGGCGGAACCGGAGCAATCAAAGAGGAAATCGCCTGCTCCGACATCATTCTGAACACGGCGGCCATGCGGATGGGCGGGGCCTCTCAGTTTTACGCGGAACCGGAATACCCGGCCGTCGCCTCTTTTGAAACGGTCGAATGTCTGAAGCAGGCCTGTGAAGAAGAACATTTGCGGTGCCATATGGGGATCTGCGCCTCCGTCGGCTCTTTTTACCGCGGCCAGGGGAGAACGCCGCCGGGCCAGAGAGAGACCGACGAAAGAAATGTACTTGAAAAATACAGGCGTCTCAATATTTTAAACCTGGAAATGGAAGCCGAAACAATCTTCACCCTCGCGTCTCTGTACGGCGTTTACTCGGGCAGTATCTGCACCGTTCACTGTAACCGCATGACGGATCAGTGGTTGCTGGACAACGAAGATTCTCAACGGCAGATGTGCAAAGCCGCTCTTTCGGGAGCGTTGCTATTATATAAAAAATATCTGCAAGAAAAGTGAAAGGTGGTACCATTATGAAAAGGGTCTCGAAAATTATCTCTTTGGTTTTGGGGGTTGCCCTGACCGGCGCCATGCTGAGCGGGTGCGGCGGCGCACAGGGCGGTTCAAGCGCTTCCGCTTCTTCCGCATCGGCCTCCTCGTCGGCATCGCAGACTTCCTCCGGTGGCACGCTGAAGAAAGTTTCGATTCAAATCGACGGCGCTGCTGTGCCGTACTACGCGCCTTTGTACCTGGCGAAGGAAAAGGGCTATTTTGCCGAGCAGGGGCTGGACGTTGAGTTCTACTATGCCGCTGCGGCCGATATTGTGAAGAATGTCGCCGCCGGCAACGTCGAATTCGGCTTCCCGAACGCAGACAACGTGGTCCTCGCAAAATCACAGGGCATTCCGGTCAAAGTGGTTCACACGACGTACCAGCACGGGCTCGGCTCTACCATTTTCAAAAAGAACTCCGGCATCAAGACGCCGAAAGACCTGAAGGGCAAAACGATTGCCGTGACAAGCCTTGGCAGCGCGAATTATGTACAGCTTCAGGTTCTGCTGAAAAAGGCGGGCCTCAGCACCAAGGACGTCAAGGTGGACGTCATCGGCACAGGCGCCATCCTCAATTCGCTGACGACCGGAAAGGTCGACGCCATCACTTTCTCCATGCTCCGCACCATAGAGCTCAACAATTCCGGCGAAAATGTCAGCGAGTTCCGTTCCGACGATTACCTCCCCTCTTTCGGCAATGTTCTAATTGCCGGCGACAAGCTGATCCAGAGCAACCCGCAGGAAGTGCAGGGTTTCTGCAAAGCTTTGACCAAGAGTATTGAGTATATCAAGAACGGGCATGTCGACGAAGCCGTCAGTCTGTCTCTCCAGAAATATGCACCGACCTATGCTTCGAAAAAAGCCATTACGGAAAAAATCATCAACCAGGTCTTTATTCCTTATCTCTGGACCAGTGATTACACCAAGCAGCACGGCATTGGCGCTTCCGATCTCAGCAAGTGGAACAATCTGATTAAGACCGAAAAAGAATATGGCCTGATTGACAGCACATTCGACGCGAAAGACTTGATTTGGCAGCAACAGTAAGAAAGACAGTGGGGTGAAACGGTTGTTTTACAGAAAGCATCGGAATGTGATTCTTCCGGCGGCACTTTTCCCGGTCATTTTGCTGATCTGGGATCTGTCAGTGGTGATTTTTAAGGTGCCTAGTTCCATTCTGCCACGTCCCTTGGATCTGTTCCGCGGCCTGATCACCATGTTTCAGACCGGCGGTCTGATGGGGCATATTGAAGTCACGCTGGAAGAAGTTCTGATCGGCACGGTGATCGGTATTGTCATCGGATTGGTCGTAGGGTATATTATGGCGAAACTTCGGTTGATTGAGCGGTTGATTATGCCTTTTGTCATCATTGTTCAGACTGCGCCGAAGATTTCTCTCGCACCGCTTTTCATCCTCTGGATGGGCCTGGGACTTCAGTCTAAAGTAGCGCTTGTTATTTTGGTGGTGTCTTTCCCGGTCATGATTAACGAAGTGACCGCCATCCGCAGTATAGAAAGCGACGTTTTCAATCTGATGACGGTGCTGAAAGCTTCCAGAATCCAGAAGTTCCTGTATGTGGAGCTGCCTCATTCCATGGAAATGCTGCTTTCCGGTGTGAAAATTGCCGTTACCCAGGCGATGATCGGCGCCGTCATTGGGGAAATGATCGGTGCGAAAGCCGGCCTCGGCTACCTTCTGACTCTCGGCAGCGAGACTTACGACATTAAAATGATTCTGAACTCGGTCATCCTGCTGAGCGTCATCGGATTGATCCTTTATCTGATTGCGGAAATGGTCGAGAAAAAGGTTCTTTATTGGAAAACGGAAGACGACGCGCTTTAATCGGAAAAACAATTTGTGAAAAGAATTTTTGAATATAACTTTTTTGTGAAAAGAATTAATATAAATCTCTTTTGCGCAAACGCACCGTTTGTAGAACGGTGCGTTTGTGATTTCCGACAGAATGAAAGAGGACTCATTGTCAGACGGGTCCGACTGACGAAGGGAACATGGCGCCTGCTACAATCAAAAATACAGTTTTCTTCTGGGAGGTTTTTCTATGACTTACGATGTGAATGACATTTCTTATGTGGAAATGCTGTTTCAGCAGTTTTATCATACGGGCAGCACCGTAAACGGAGGCGTCACCCGGCTCGGCTATTCCGCGGAAGAAGATGAAATGCATGAGATCTTCCGTCGACTGAACGAGCAGGAAGGAAATTTCTGCACCGCGGACGAAGCAGGCAACTCCTTTGCGGCGCTTCAGAAGGATGACAAACCGTATGTTCTGATCGGTTCTCATCTGGATTCGGTGATTGACGGCGGGCGGTACGACGGGGTTTCCGGTATCCTCGCCGGAATGATGGTTTTGCACTGGGCCCGCAGGGACGGCCTGCAGCTTCCCCTCCGGGTCGGGGCATTCCGCTGCGAGGAGTCCAGCAATTTCGGCAGAAGCACCATCGGCAGCAGCCTGATCACCGGCAGGGCGCCCGACGATACCGCCGAGCTGGCCGGCGTGGACGGGCGGACCATACGCGAAGTCTTCAAGGCAAAGGGCTACAGCCTGCATCCCGCCCCGATTGACGGAATCAGCCGTTACCTTGAACTGCACATCGAGCAGGGAAAAGTCCTGCAGAACGAAGGTTTTCGCGTGGGGATCGTGCAGACCATCGCAGGTCCCAGAAGATTCAATCTCCATTTGATCGGCCTTGCGGAGCATTCCGGCGCAACGCCGATGAATCTTCGCACCGACGCGCTGTGCGCGGCGGCGGAGCTGATCCTCGCCGTCGAAAAAATTGGGAACCGGGGAGCGGCGGACAAATCGGTCGCAACCGTGGGCGTGATCCATAATCAGCCGAACGCCCTGAACGTTATCCCCGGGAGGGTCCGGCTTGGGGTCGATCTGCGCGGTATCCGGCCGGAAAGCCTTGACCGGATGGAAAAAGAAATGATACAATCTGCTGAAGAAATCTGTGCACGGCGGGGCGTCACCTTTTTTCGGGAACGGCTCGGGGGCAAAGCGCCGACCGACATGGATTCGCAGATGCAGGAAGATCTTCTCCGCGCGGCACGGAGGCTGAAAATTTCGGCTATGCCAATTGTCAGCGGCGCCGGTCACGACGCCATGAATTTTGCCGGCATCTGCCCGACGGGAATGGTGTTTATTCCCTGCGACCGCGGAATCAGTCACAATAAACAGGAATTCACCCCCGTTGAAAGCATCTGCGACGGCGCGGCGGTTTTATATGAGTATCTGAAAGGAGCGGCAAAATGATTTTAATTAAAGACGGCAGGCTGATCGACCCCAAAAGCGGAACGGACGAAGTGCTTGACGTTGTGCTGGACGGCGCGAAGGTAAAAAATATCGGAAGGTTCCACCGCAGCGACCGGTATGAAGAAATCGTAGAAGCCGCCGGAAAGATCGTCACGCCGGGCTTTGTGGATGTGCACGTCCATTTCCGTGATCCCGGCCTGACCTATAAGGAAGACATCTCCACCGGGGCCGCGGCGGCCGCACGCGGCGGCTTCACCTCCGTAGTCTGCATGGCAAACACCAAGCCTCCGGTCGACAACGCGCAGACGCTAGCTCTTGTTTTGGCGAAGGCAAAGCGGCAGCGCATCCATGTTTATACCGTCGCCTGCGTCTCCAAAGGGATGCTCGGGCGGGAACTGACGGATATGGATGCTCTTTTTGCCGGCGGCGCGGCGGGATTTTCCGACGACGGGATCCCGCTGACCGACAGTGCATTCGTCCAGCGGGCCATGCGCAAGTGCGCAAAACTGGGGGCACCGATCAGTCTTCATGAGGAAGACCCGGCCCTCATCGGCAGCCACGGCGTAAACCGCGGCCGTGTTTCGGAAAAGCTGGGGGTCTCCGGCGCGCCGGCAGTCTCGGAATCGTCCCTGGTCGCGCGCGACTGCATGATTGCGCTCGACACGGGCGCTGCCGTCAATATCCAGCATGTCAGCTCCGCCGCTTCTGTAGAGGCCATCCGGCTTGCAAAGTCGATGGGGGCGCACGTCTGGGCGGAAGCGACCCCGCATCACTTCTCTCTGACGGAAAACGACACCGAAAGGTTTGGGGCAATGGCAAAGGTCAACCCGCCGCTGCGCACGGAAAACGACAGGTATGCCATTATCCGCGGCCTGCAAGACGGCACCATCGACCTGATTGCATCGGATCATGCGCCGCACAGCGCGGAAGAAAAGTCAAAACCGTTTGCCGAGGCGCCAAGCGGCATGATCGGTCTGGAAACCTCTCTGGCGCTCGGCCTTACGCACCTGGTTCACACCGGTCACCTTTCCCTGCTGCAGCTAGTGGGAAAAATGTCGTGGAACCCCGCGCGCCTCTATCATCTGGACGCAGGGTATCTCGCCGAGGGCGGTCCGGCGGATCTGGTGATTTTCGACGAACAGGAAAACTGGAAAGTGGAGTCGTTTGCCTCCAAGGCGAAAAATTCCCCGTTTTTGGGTCAGACACTTTCCGGGAAGGTAAAAGCCTGCATCTGCGCAGGGCAGACCGTTTATTGTGACAATGACGAAAAAGGAGGGCAAAACGTTGGCGACCGTCTTGGAAAATAGAAAGCTCACAAAGGATTTTTTCATCCTGAAAGTGAAACAGAGAAACAGCGCCTCCATGGGGCAGTTTTACATGCTGCGCGCATGGGACCGCTTTCCTGTCCTTTCCCGCCCCATCAGCGTGCACGACGCAGACAGAGAGTGTGTCTCGTTTCTCTGCAAAATTGTCGGGCAAGGGACGGAAAGGTTTGCGGCTCTTCACCCCGGGGACGATATCGTCTTGAACGGGCCGTATGGAAACGGTTACCCGCAGGAACATGGAAAAATTGCCCTGGTAGGCGGGGGAACCGGGGTGGCGCCGCTCTATTTTGCGGCAAAGGCCCTGAAAAAAGACCCGGCTTCCACGGTGGATCTGTTTCTCGGCTTCAGCGGCGAAGAGATGCTTCGCCGGGAATTTGAGGCGGTCGGAGATTCCCTGACGGTAAATGTAGGCGGATTCATCACGGACGACATCCATCCTTCGGAATACGACGCCATTTTCAGCTGCGGGCCGGAGGTTATGATGCGGGTGCTCTGGAAAAAATGCAAAGCGGAGCAGGCACGCGCACGGGTTTATGTTTCCATGGAGCAGCGCATGGCGTGCGGCGTGGGAGCGTGCCTCGGCTGTACGATCCCAACGGCGTCGGGCAGGCGGCGCGTCTGCAAGGACGGGCCTGTCTTCCGCGCGGAGGAGGTGTTTTTCCATGAGTGACCTGCATGTGAACTTTGCCGGAGTAGAAATGAAAAATCCGGTGGTTTTGGCTTCCGGAACCTGCGGGTTCGGGCGTGAATTTGCCGAACAGTTCGACATCGGCAGACTGGGCGGGATCTCTTCCAAAGGGCTGACCCTGCATCCGTGCCCGGGCAACACGGGCATCCGGATTTGGGAAACGCCGAGCGGCGTCATGAACAGCGTCGGGCTGGAAAACCCGGGCGTGCAGCATTTCATCGATAGCGACCTCGACTGGATCAACCGGCAGGGCTTGGTCAACATTGTCAACCTTGGCGGACATTCGCTGGAGGATTACCTTGAGGGCGCAAAAATGCTGAACGGGAAAAAAATTGATTTTGTCGAGCTGAACATTTCCTGCCCGAACGTCAAAGAGGGCGGCATGAATTTCGGCGTAAAAACAGAAACGGCACGCAGCGTTGTTCGCCGCGTGCGTGCCGTCTGCAAGCAGAAAATGATCGTGAAGCTGTCACCGAACGCCGAGGACATTGTCTCGCTTGCGCGCATGTGCGAAGAGGAGGGTGCCGAGGGTGTTTCCCTGGTCAACACGTTTCTGGCCATGGCGATTGATATCAGGCAACGCAGACCCGTTTTTCAAAACGGCTACGCGGGACTTTCCGGCCCGGCGATCAAGCCGATCGCGCTGCGCATGGTCCATCAGGTCGCGCACGCGGTCTCCATCCCCGTCATGGGAATGGGAGGTATCTCCTGCTGGCAGGACGCCGTTGAATTCCTGATGGCGGGAGCTACGGCGGTCCAGGTCGGAACGGCGTCTTTCATGAAGCCGGATATCGCGCTCGATATCATCGGCGGCCTCGATGCATACGCCGAACAGAATCATCTGGAACGGATCGGTGAAATCTGCGGCATTGTCTGACACCGGATAGCTTCAAAGGCTCCCGCCAATTGTTGACGGGAGCCTTTCGTCTGGAAACTTACAAATGATTCCAGCAAAAAATTAAAGTCATTGAATCGCAATATATAAATAGCAGTGCGCCTTTCTGTCTTTTGTATACTCAGCAGGGACAGCACTTTCATAGTCCGTTGTAAACGCTCTGTTTATTTTGCCGGATTTTTGTTCACTCCAGACTTTTTTCCACGCTTTTTTCGTACATGCACCGATATTTCCGGTTTCATCGCTTTCATCATATTTTTTATAAAGACCTTTTCTGACTTGAATTTCCATTTTCTTAAAAAAAATCCCCTTTCTCTCTATTCCCGCTTCAATCAGAAAATGACCTTTCGTCTCTTAAAGTTGCATCAGAGTTCTCAAATTCCCCGTACCAAACGAAAAAGCACCCTTTTAGGGTGCTTTTTCGTTTGGTGGACACATCGGGACTCGAACCCAAGACCTCTCGCGTGTGAGGCGAGCG
>ENA-UOOI01003224-UOOI01003224.1-fermentation-metagenome-genome-assembly--contig:-NODE-3224-length-12637-cov-26.118264_pt1 | contig 12637 bp, 12 predicted proteins | sample MGYA00245779_ERZ724027 | MGnify/ENA primary metagenome ERZ724027 (study PRJEB28704, sample SAMN03018318) | fermentation metagenome | biome: anthropogenic terrestrial biome; feature: soil... | reverse complement strand
GATCTTCGTGATTGAATAGTAAACCCTGGAGGTGGCGAAAGTTTTCTGAAAAGGAAGTACCTGATAAGTTTATTTTATTAAATTTGTAGTACCGTTGAATTGGACATTTTATGTTAAATACATTAGAGATCATTGTTCTGAAGTTTAAAGTGAAAATTAATGCATAAATCAAAAGAAACCATTTATCAGATTTCCGGCATTGTCATCTTAATATCTGCTGTATTGTATCTTTTTGCCCCATTGGTTGCCCCGTGGATTATGGCAGTTTCAGTACTGATATTCAGTGGGGTTACGGCTCTTTCACCTTATCCGGGTAAGAGTGTTCGCGGAAAGCGATTATTCAATTTTCAGGTGATTGCGTGTGTGTTGATGATTGTTGGCACCTACCTGATGTTTAGGAAGAACAATTTGTGGGCGTTGTCGATGATGATCGGGGCCGTTTTCTTGCTTTATTCGGGAGTCATGATTTCCAGGGAACTTCATAAAGAGAGATCAATGGGAGGAAATGAATAACCTTCAGCTTATAACATGAAAAGAATCCTAATCCTAGACGATAATTTGACTATTTGCCTGATGCTGAAATCCTGGTTGGTGAAGCAGCACTACCAGGCAGATACGGCCATAAGTGTTCAGGAGGCCCAACAAAAAGTAAAAAATGAAGCTTACGATTTGATCCTTTCAGATATCAGGATGCCCGAAGCTGATGGCTTTTCTTTCCTGTCATGGATTAAAAAGTTCGACTCAGATATTTTGGTAATTATGATGACCGGCTATGCTGATATTGAAACGGCAGTAGAGTCTATGAAACTGGGAGCGGTGGATTATATCGCAAAGCCCATTGAAGCGGAAGTCTTGTACAAAAAGATTGACGATGCCCTAAAATACCAGGAGAATCAAAAAATTACGGAACAGTTTCGGGATCCATTGATTCGGCCGGGAGGGGAGATTTACACGAGGGTTTTCGATAAGCTGAGTGAAGTTGTACACGACGATTCCCACCTGTTGGTTATCGGGGATAAGGGAACCGGAAAAACTTCCGTTGCGCACTATATTTACAGCAGGAGCAGAATAGATTCGGGTCCGTTTGTAACTTTCGATCTGGATTCGCAAGTACTGAACAGGAACGGTGAGCGGAGAGATTATGAAGAGTTGTTTTTGCAGGCGCTTGATAAAGCAAAAGGGGGCTTACTGCTTGTTAAAAATCTTCAGAAGACCGGTATCAATTTTCAGACATTGTTGTTGAAAGCCCTCTCCTCTCAGAAGAAAGATGATAATTTTGTCCAAATTATCATAACGACTGGAGAAAAAAAGGAACAGTTAACTTCGGTATTGCTCCCGAAGTTAGTCGACTCACTCCTGAGGTCATACATTGAACTCCCCACTTTGCGGGGAAACGAGGAGGCCATTTTGTTTTACGCTGAACATTTTTTGGGTGTGGCAAACAGACAGTTGGACAGGAAGGTGAAAAATATTGCCCCCGAAGTTCTTGAAGCGTTTTTTAAGCACTCTTGGGAGGAGAACATTAAAGAGCTGAAAAACTTAATTTTTAAAGCTTGCCTGTTGACAGAAGGAAATACAGTTCCCGAAACGATTCTGCCTGTTCTTTTTAAAAACCTTGCAGGAGAAGGAACGGAGTCTGTTCAGCCGCAGAAGCAAGTCATTGAAGGATTGAAGAAAGAAAATTACGAAAAGGAAAAAATAATCGAAGCACTTGGAATTGCCAAAGGAAATAAAACCGTGGCGGCATCAATACTTAATATTGACAGAAAAACCTTGTACAACAAGATAAAACTTTACAACGTAGAATTAAATTAATCACCTGAATCAATTGAATGGAATCATCCGGATCACGTTCTTCCATAAAATATGAGGTAATTATCGGGTATGTCCTGGTCGTAGCAATCATGATTGTGGGGTTGTTGGCCGTTTACCAGAATCTTGTCAGATTTTCAGAGACAAGGGTCCGGAACGAAGATATGTCTGAACTGATTATTGTAGGTAATGTTATCAATCAATTATACGAAATTGAAAGCACACAAAACCTGTACACTCCCGAAAGTGCGGCAGATTACTTTGCCCGATACCATTCACTAAGGCCAGAAATTAATGCTAAGATTAACTCGTTGAAACAACTTTCAAAAGATACGTTGCGGGTAATTAAACTCGACAGTATTGAAGTGTTGCTGGATGAAAAAGAAGAAAACCTTCGTGCCATAGCTGTCTTGTTGGACTCCATCAACAAAACTCCGGGGATAATCCGTGAGACAGTCAGTACATTTGTTCCCAGAAACCTTAATGATCAAATTAAGCAATACATGGAGCGGAAAAACGTTGTCCGCAAATCGGTCGAAGAGAGCGATACCACGGTTGTGAAAAGTGAGCAAAAAGGACTTTTTAAAAGAATCGGGGATGCCATAAGGGGTAAGCAGGACTCAACCCTGATCATTCAAAACCGTCCTTCTGCTGCTGATATTTCCCGCGATAACATCAGGCTGGCAATCGACACGGTGGTCAATATGGTGAGGTATTCCGAAAGGTTGAATCTGGATAGTCAGCGAAAATTTCAGGCCGCGTTACTTCTAAGACAATCCTCAATGACTAACACTAATCATTTGCTGACCGCACGAATCGATGATTTATTAAAATCTATCGAACAGGAGGAAATCAACAAGTCAATCCGGCTTATTGAAGAAAAAGAAGCCACACTCAACCGGTCTTCAAAAACGGTGTTGGGTGTCACTTCTCTGGCCATATTGATAGCGCTTGTTTTTGGATTGTTGTTTTTGATGGATATCAACCGAAGCCAGAAGTATCGAAGAAGATTGGAAGAATCCAACGTCCGCATCAACCAATTGCTGCGGTCACGCGAAAAGCTGATGTTATCCATTTCACACGATATAAAGGCGCCGATGAGTTCAATTCTGGGATATGTGGAATTGATGGAGTCGGGAGCCGATGAAAACACCCGGAAAACATACTTGAAAAACATGAAAAAATCGGGAAATCATGTGTTGCAACTGGTCACAAACCTTCTCGATTATCAGAAAATAGAATCAGGTACGTGGTTGCGCAAGGAGATGAATTTTAATTTGCATGAACTGGTCGAAAATACAGTGAACAGCTTTAAACCCCTTGCTGAAAAAAAACAACTGGAATACAATGTGGTCAATAAAGTCCCCGGAGATTTACTTGTTTTTGGGGATCCGTTTATGATCCGGGAGATTTATTCCAACTTGATTTCAAACGCGATAAAGTACACGTTACAAGGGACGGTTGAGGTTTTTGTTGAGCCGGTAAATGATATAGGCAAAACGATTTTGAAATTCTCGGTAAGAGACACCGGATTAGGAATCAGTGAAGAATATCAGGAGTATATTTTTCAGGAGTTTACCCAGATAAAACCCGACAAAATAGGGCAGCAGGAAGAAGGAAGCGGTCTCGGACTGGCTATAACAAAAGGGTTGGTAGATGAGTTGGGTGGAAAAATTCACCTGCGATCCGAGAGAGGCAAAGGTTCCGAGTTTTTTGTTGATCTTCCGCTTGAAACATCGCGGTTGACAGAAATATGGAGTTCAGGTGAAGGTTGTCCCGATTTTGATTGTGAAAATATTTCGGTGCTAGCTGTAGATGATGATCCGATTCAGCTGACAATGCTGGCTGAAATGCTCAAATTGAAAAAGATAAATGTTGTTACCGAAGTCGATCCTGATAATGTGTTGAATATTTTAAAAAACAAGATTTTCGATTTAATATTTCTGGATATTCAAATGCCAAGGACAAATGGTTTCACACTTGTAAAAAGCATGTTAGACTCTGACATCTTTCAATCGAAATCAACGCCGGTTATTGCCTTGTCGGCGAAATCGGATTTGTCTTCTGCTGATTTCAAACAGTTGGGTTTTACTGATTTTCTAAACAAGCCTTTCACTTCCGCACAACTTTTCACGATGATTAATAAATACGTGAGGATCACATTGGCTGAGGAGATGGGAGCGGTTGAAAACAGTAAAGGAGTTTCTGCATTGATTGACGTTGTTAAAGACGACCGGGAAAGTTCGTTGGAAATACTGAGGGCGTTCGTGCTCGATACCGGGAAGAACAACAATGACCTCAAGACCTGTTTTGAGAAAAACGATATGGAAAACGCCGCACAGGTTGCGCACAAAATGTTGCCGCTTTTCAAGATGATGGGAGACGAGGAATTATCGGATGTTTTGCTGAAATTAGACCATGAAAAAAACGTTCGGGAAGATGAGAAGAGTAAGATAATCGAAGCAATATGCCGGTATATTGACGAAGCAAAAAATCGGATATCGGAAATGGACAAACGCTAACCGATGCAACGAAACTCACCTGTCGAAAAATACAAACGCTACCTGCTCTTGGAAAGAGGGCTATCGTCAAACACCATTGACGCTTATATGACCGATCTGCAAAAACTGATTGATTTTGCAGAGACCCGGAACCTTTCCTTCACTGAAATGAAGCTTCAACACTTGGAGGAGTTTCTTGCTGAATTGCACGACAACGGTATAAAAGCTCGTTCGGTGGCACGGATAATATCGGGGATTAAGTCTTTTTTTCATTATCTTGTCCTTGACGGATTTATCGAGGAAAACCCCGGCCTGTTGTTGGAAGCTCCCAAAATTGGGTTGAAGCTGCCGGTAGTGCTGTCTGTTGAGGAAATCGATTGCTTGTTAGACAGAATAGATGTCTCCACTGCCGAAGGTGCCCGAAACTATGCGATTATCGAAACACTATACAGTTGTGGACTGCGTGTGTCTGAACTGACTAACCTCAGGTTCTCCGATTTGTTCTTCGATGAAGGGTTTATACGCGTACAGGGGAAGGGTAGCAAGCAACGGCTGGTTCCCATATCGGAAACAGCTATCCAAAAAATAAAAAATTATCTCTTGCACCGCAATCAACAAAGGGTGAAAAAAGGAAGTGAAGATGTTGTTTTTTTAAGTTCAAGAGGAACAGCTATCTCGCGTGTCACGGTTTTTTATTATATCAGGCAATACGCTGAGGCAGCTGGAATCAGCAAGGAGATCAGTCCACATGTTTTTCGTCATTCATTTGCTACACACCTGTTGGAAAGAGGAGCGAACATCCGTGTAATTCAGGAAATGCTGGGGCATGAAAAAATCACAACTACCGAAATATATACTCACATGGACCGAAGTTTTCTGAGACAAGAGATTATTGAACATCATCCCCGGAATAAGAAATGACCAAATGCTCTTATCGACAAATCTTGGAAAAATTGGACAGACAAATCTTTTCAAAACGGATAATTTTGTATATTTGCTAAATTATATCAAAACATCAAACATTAAATAAATTCACTCCCTATGAAATTTGTAGTATCAAGCGCCACATTGTTGAGCCATCTGCAAGCGATCAGCAGAGTTATCAATTCAAAAAATTCGTTACCTATTTTGGATTGTTTTCTCTTGGAACTGGACGGAAATGTGTTGACCATTACAGCCGCCGACAACGAAACCCGATTGGAAACCAAAGTCGAAGTGAACAGCTCGGAAGGAACAGGCAGTTTGGCCATTAATTCAAAAAACCTGTTGGATCCGCTGAGAGAGCTTCCCGACCAGCCGCTCACTTTCGATGTAAACGACGAAACGCTTGAAATTTACATATACTACCACAACGGGAAGTACAATTTTGTAGGTTTAAAAGGCGATGAATATCCAAGACCCAAAGAGTTGAAAGAATCGGCAATAGGACTCAATATTCCTGCCGAAACACTTTTCAACGGCATCAACAGAACTGTTTTCGCTACGGCTGACGATGAATTGCGCCCGGTGATGAACGGTATCTATTTCGATATCACTACAGATGACCTGACTTTCGTTGCTTCAGACGGACACAAGCTTGTGCGTGTAATTCATAAAGACGTGAAAGGGGATGGAAGATCGTCGTTTATTCTGCCGAAAAAACCGGCTAACTTGCTGAGGTCGCTCCTTCCGAAGGAAAACGGAACGGTGGATGTGAAATTTGACGAAAACAATGCGTACATAACGATGTCGAACTTTGTGATGATCTGTCGTTTCGTGGAAGGACGCTATCCCAATTACAATTCGGTAATTCCACAAAATAATCCCAACAACGTTACGCTCGACAGGCTTGCGTTGCTGAATGCTTTAAAACGCGTGAGCGTATTTTCAAATCCGGCAAGCAGTCTGGTAAAGCTGCAACTGTCGGAAGACAAAATTGTTGTTTCGGCGCAGGATATTGATTTTCTGACTTCAGCAGAAGAAATGATTCCTTGCCAGTATAACGGAAACGTAATGAATATTGGTTTTAAAGCTGTTTTCCTGATTGATATACTGAACAATATTCCATCCACCGATGTGAAGCTCGAACTTTCTGATCCTTCGCGTGCCGGAATTATTCTTCCTGCCGAAAACGAAGAAAACGAAGACATGCTCACACTGCTGATGCCGATGATGTTAAATGATTGATAAATGAAACTAAACCTCAAAAACCCGCTGGTTTTCTTTGACTTGGAAACCACGGGGATAAATATTACAAAAGACAGGATTGTAGAAATATCGTTACTGAAAGTCCATCCGAACGGGAAAGAAGAAATAAAATCCCGGCTTATCAACCCCGAGATGCCTATTCCTGCCCAGTCGACAGCCATTCACGGTATCACCGATGATGATGTGAAAGATAGTCCGACCTTTAAACAAGTGGCAAAATCGTTGGCCGATATGTTGGAAGGTTGCGATTTAGCGGGCTTCAATTCCAGCCGCTTCGACGTCCCGATGCTTTCTGAAGAATTTCTTCGGGCAGGAGTGGATTTCGACATGAGCAAACGGAAGTTTGTGGATGTTCAGATTATCTTCCACAAAAAGGAACAACGAACGCTGGAGGCAGCTTATAAATTTTATTGCGACAAAGAGTTGCAAAACGCACACTCCGCAGAGGCAGACACCATTGCTACTTACGAGGTATTGAAATCACAACTCGACCGTTATCCCGACTTGGAAAACGATGTTGCATTCTTATCCAAAGAGTATTCCAGCTTTAACAATAACGTGGATTTTGCCGGACGGATTATTTTCGATGATAAAGGAGTTGAGGTATTTAATTTCGGTAAACACAAGGGTAAGCCGGTGGCACAGGTCTTACGCAACGAGCCCAGTTATTACTCGTGGATGATGGATGGCGACTTTCCATTAAACACCAAGCAGGTGCTTACGAAAATAAGGCTTCGGGAAATGAACGGTTAAAACGGCTGTTATGATTTATTTCCGATGGATGCTCTTAGTTTCACTTCCTTTTCTGATCTTGTGCTGTGGAAAAGGTAAAGCGGAGACCACCGAAACTGCCGAAACCGTCAAGACGGCACGTGGGATTCCGTTGGAGCGGAAACAACGGTTTTCGGGGAATTACAACAAGGAGTTCAACGATTTACAGGATGCTCACTTGTCGGCTGCTACTGCCTTGGGTATTTCACCGATGGCTTTACGCAACGATACGTTGAAGCTGAAAGATGAGCTTGTCCGATTGCCGGATGAACTGGAACTTTACAAAATGTACGATTTAACCCATTCTATTCCGTTTCTGGTTCCTTCAGCAGCGCAGTTGTTTGTTGATATTACGCGGAATTTCAGGGATTCGCTTTACAGCAAAGATCTACCTCTTTACCGGCTTTACCTGACCAGTATCCTCCGCACCGATGAAGACCTTTCAATATTGACAAAAAGGAATATCAACGCCAGTGAAAACTCCACACATCGTTACGGAACTACCTTCGACATATCGTGGAAACGTTTCGACCCGGTGATGCCCGATTCCATTCGCCAGGTCCCGCCGGAACGGTTGAAGCTTGTGTTGGCGCAGGTACTTTTCGACTTAAAAAATCAACAACGGTGTTACGTGAAACACGAGCGGAAGCAGGCTTGTTTCCATATAACGGCAAGGGGAAAGTAAGATGAAGCGCTTTTTTATTACACTTTCGTATAACGGGAAAAACTATGTGGGCTGGCAAATACAACCCAACGGAGTCAGTGTGCAGCAGGTGCTACAGGATGCCCTTTCTACCGTTTTACGTGAACCGGTGGAAGTGGTGGGAGCGGGCAGAACCGATGCGGGTGTGCATGCCCGGAAGATGGTGGCGCATGTTGATTTTTCGGATGAGCGTTTCGATTCAATGAGGTTGGTGAAAAACCTCAACAGCTTTCTGCCCCACGATATATCCATTCGCGAAATCCGGGAAGTGAGCCCCGACGCACATGCCCGCTTTTCAGCCATATCCCGGACGTATAAATATTACCTCACGACGGAAAAGAACCCGTTTCTGTACGATCTTACTTACCGGGTGTTTTTCCAACCCGATATAGACACCATGAATGCCTTGTGTGAGGTGTTGAAAGGATACGAAGACTTTACCAGCTTCAGCCGGCTGCATAGCGATGTGAAAACCAACAACTGCCGTATAAGCGAAGCTTACTGGGAACAGGAAGATACCACCCGTTTTACTTTTACCATCACCGCCGACCGATTCCTGCGCAATATGGTCCGCGCCATCGTGGGAACATTGCTCGAAGCCGGCCGGGGAAAACTGGACGAGCGTGGGTTTCGACGGATTATAGAAGCCAGGAACCGTCAGGTTGCCGGTGATTCTGCTCCCGGACATGCGTTGTTCCTTCACGAAGTGACCTATCCCGAGGAGGTCTGGGTGGTTGTCAGGTAACCGATGATTTACAGTATTTATAATAAATTGACGTTATTTAAAGCGTATTGATGCAACGGAAGCGGCATTCATTGCATCTATATAGTAAACGCTTTAAAAAAGATACGTATGAAAAATCTATTCAACAAGCTATGCATCCTCCTTTTTATTGCTCACTTTATTGCGTGTAGCCATGATGCAGTTGATGAAATGAGTGTCTTCACAGAAGATGGCACTGTCGTAAACACGTTCAAAGTTTCGGAAAACGAAGCCAGGGAAACGTTAATGTCTTTTTTGGACAGGTTTGATACAAGTTCTTCAGGCGGGGCTCGGAGCACATCCCAAAGGACAATCAAGGATATCCAGGCTTTCAATGTCAATCCAATGACAAGGGCTTCATCCGATGATGGCTATGAATTGCCTGAAGATCTGGAGACACTGTTCTACCTGATTAATTTCAATGATAACCAGGGATTCGGGATTGTGTCCGGAGATAAACGGACCACGCCTGTCCTTGCTATTATCGATGAAGGAGGATTGTCTTTGGATACTCTTTCGAGAGTTGATAATCCGGGATTTCTGATGTTTTTGGATCAAGTTGTGGTGATGCAATTGAATGAAATAGCCGAATATGACTCGCAGACAGGAGCCCGTCCTTTACCCGTTTCTCCGGAGACCAGGGCTACTCCGGGTGATGTGTCGCCGCGATTACAAACAAAATGGAGCCAGGGCGCACCTTATAATAAATTTGCTCCTAATGGTGTTACCGGGTGTGTAATAACAGCCGCGGCACAGGCGTTAAGCTATTTTCAAACAATAGGGCATGTCCAATGGCAATATCAGAACACATACGGTGCAAGTCCATTGAATTGGAGTCAAATTATTGCCGACAGCGAGGATTATCTCGGAGGGTATGGAAGGCTTCATCGTACAGCTCTAGAACATGCTCAATCAGCAGACCAGGTTTCTCACCTGATGCGCTATCTGGGTGTAACCCTTAAAGCTACTTACAACAAGGGGAATAAGAAAGAAGGCCCTAGCACAAGCGCAGATTCAGGTGATGCCATAAAACATTTAAAAAATTGGTGCGGCCTTTCATCTTCAACCTCTTTAAGAGACTATAATGCTGATGGCGTTCGCGTCGCACTCCAACATAATCCAAACTCTCTTGTCTGGGCAAGAGGTAATGGCAATAGAACGAATAAATTCTTAGGTATGATATATACGTACAAAGACGGGCATGCCTGGATCATTGATGGAATAAGAATAATAGGGTCGACGGACTACGTGCATTGCAACTGGGGATGGGGCGGCAAATGCGACGGATACTTTGTGAGCGGCAGTTTTAACACGCAAGCGCCTCCCGCATTCTTAGACCCGATCGACGATGACCCGGGAACCGAACCGTATAATTATAGGTATAAAAAGCAATATGCCGTGCTATCCCGATAACTTAAAAGAATGAGACAATGAAACGGATTCATATTTTATTTTTGGCCGGACTGCTCCCTTTCCTGTCCGGATGCGACAAGAATGAAGGCGTGTATGCCTATTCAAAAGAAATAGAAATTCAATATGTTGATAAACAGGGGAATATTTTATATTTCGATAAGGACGGGAATATCTCCTGTTTTGACAAGGTTGACTATTTTTCGCGGAAATTGAACGAGGAAGACTTTTTGACGACCTGCCCGATGGAGATCATATCCTTTACGAATGAAAGGGGTATCCCCGTGGAATATAAATTAGATTACCAGGTAGGTCATTTGTTCAGATTTCGCATGAATGATGGGCGAAAAAGCGAATACGGTTATGTCGTTAAATACAAAATCCCGCTTATTACCGGAGATTCAGTGGAAGAATTAAGGGTCACGCTCAAAGAAAACCACGGATTTCCCTGCGGGTGGCACAACTGCCGGTATAATGGGAAAGATATTCGCGTTTATACCATGGAGGAAATTTTCCCGGATTATCATAACCCCCAGCAAGTTTTTGATAAAGAAAAGCATGCCCGTAGGTTGACGGAAATGCTGTATAGCGGGAATTTGGTAGCACATGAAGTAGAGGGATTCATTCTTGTCATAATTCCTGTTGATATTGCTTTGTAAATACATTTATGATGTAGTCATGCGGGAGCATGAAGTTTCTTATAAAAGGGATAAGAAATTATGGCACATTTCATAGGTTATGCAATATTCATTGGGATTGATAAGGTATATTTGAGTTTTTTGGTATTTTAAACACATAATGAAACCAAGTTATGAATTAAAACCATTGAACGATGAAAACAACTAAATTATTATTAGAAATTTTTTTAAGTGTATGTGTAGCATATGCTTTCCTCACGTCTTGTACAGATAGTGAATACGAACCTTTCAAGGAAGTACTGGTGATTGCATCTGAAACAGTTAAAACAAATGAGGGAATTGCATATTGGGTAAAAGTAAATGGAAGTGACACATGGAAAATGATGCATACACAGATTGCAAATTTCAACCATGAAAGAGGGTACGAATATGTAGTTGAAGTGAGCGTAAAAAAAATTAAGGATCCAGGACCAGATCAATCAAGTCACAAGTATACGCTTATAAAAATCATATCAAAAGAGAAGAAGGATTCAGAAGTTCCCCTTTTTACAACAGATTTCGCTGATCTTAAAAGTCGGAATGAGACTGCTTTCCCGAATGCCATCTGAGAAGTTGTGACTTTACCAGACGGGACGCAATTTGAAAAGGTAGATTCTTTTTATATTTATCAGGGAGATATAGTCCTGAATGAAGAACAGGTTAATACTTTATTCAACAGTAGTTCTGATACACGTTCCGGTATCTCTACAAGTTCTGTAAAGTATTGGCATAGCCATAGAGTATATTATACTTTTGCTTCAGGATTTATTCTTAAACAAAATGTATATGATGCTATTCAGGAATGGGAGACAAAAACTAGTTTAAGATTTATTGAAGGCACGGGATATGGTGATTATATTGAATTTTTTCATGGTGATGGAAATTATTCAAATTCAATAGGACGGAAAGATGGAAAACAAGTAATAAGCCTTTCAGAAACAGGCTCTAACACAGGGACAGCTATACATGAAATTGGTCACGCTGTTGGACTTATTCATGAATAGTGCAAAAATGACAGGGATGATTTTGTTACTATATTATGGCAAAATATTGATCCTAAGTATACTAGTCAGTTTAATTTATATCCTGCCGGAGCAATCAGAGATATAGGACCCTTTGATTTTTCTTCTGTAATGCTATACTCTTCTGATGCTTTTTCTGAAAACGGAAATCCAACAATGACAACAACAGATGGTTTTTTCTTTATCGGACAACGGGCATTTCTATCAGCAGGGGATGTGGAGGGGGTAAAGTCAGCATATGGACCTCCTTTTCATAATGAAAAAGAGACAGTTACTGTAATTAATGAATATGTATCAGGCTTGGATGACTACAGCGAATACGATGTAGATTACACAATTTATTTTTATAACGACATAAATTGCGTGCAACGGTCATCATTAGTATATCCTCGGAATATAACTTATATTGAAGAAAGACACACATGCAATAGATACGGGGATGATATAAATGTATCCAGAACATATAGAAATATATTAGTACCCGCCGGTGCAACTTCATATAATCTGGGCACTGTTCGCAATATTGAACACTATATAATGAGTAATCCTAATGTAATTGATAGAACTATATATTATGTTTTAAAATAAATGTGAGGGTGATAATAAATAAGTGTGCCTGAAAGTAATTTTAACGCCTTTAGGGAAACCCTTTATCAGCTTTCGCCTGAGCTTGATGGCCTTCGTTTGAACATTGCTATTGACGATGACGGTAAATCATTCTGGGTGTTACGGTGTAAAGTCCCTTCCAATACTTTTCGCGAACAATTGCCGATGGCTGTGGAAATGTTGAA
>ENA-UOOI01003223-UOOI01003223.1-fermentation-metagenome-genome-assembly--contig:-NODE-3223-length-12639-cov-3.768039_pt1 | contig 12639 bp, 8 predicted proteins | sample MGYA00245779_ERZ724027 | MGnify/ENA primary metagenome ERZ724027 (study PRJEB28704, sample SAMN03018318) | fermentation metagenome | biome: anthropogenic terrestrial biome; feature: soil; material... | reverse complement strand
CCGCCACAAAGGTCTGGTCCATCTCCATGGAGAAAGGCATGACCTTCCAGAGTAACGAATATAATCCCACTACGGCAAATGCGTCGATGGACAGTGCGGCGACTGTTCCGACAGAGAATCCCCAGTTCCGGAAACGGGACAGGATATAGATACCCATACAGACAAGCGCTATGAAGAGGGCAAGGAATGCATTCCTGATCATGTCTTCGGCGATGCTCGGCCCCACTTTCTGGGAGCTCTGTATATGATCGTCGATCGTTTTTCCGGGCGTCATGAACTCTTTTAATCCCTGTCCGAGCAAATCACGCAATTGGTCTTCTACTCCGGCGCCTTCCTCCTCGATCATATAGTTGGTGGAGATACGCACCTGGTTGCTGGAACCAATGGTAATGGCACGAACCGATTCGTTGAAGTAAGGATTCAGGGCATTTTCTATATCGTTCACTCGGACGGGCTGATCGAAACGGACAATATAATTCCGGCCACCCGTGAAGTCGATACCTGAATTCAACCCTAACGTAAAGAGAGATATGGTGCTGACAACCACGAAAACCCCGATGACTATGAGTATCTTCTTGCTGTTATGAATGAAATCGAAATTGTATTCTTTGAAGATGGCTTTAGAAAATCCCGTATTGAAAGTAAGATTCATCCATTTGTCTTTGGCAAACCGGTTTTCATATACCAACCGGGTGATGAACACGGCTGTGAGGAAAGAAACGGCGATACCGATGATAAGGGTGACAGCAAATCCTCTGATGGCGCCCACGCCGAAAACGGCAAGGATGATACCGGTGATGATGGTGGTGAGGTTGGAGTCGAAAATGGCGGAGAAAGCGTTCTTGTAGCCATCTTCCAATGCCCGGCGCAGTGTCTTGCCTGCCGCAAGCTCTTCTTTGATACGCTCATTGATAAGCACGTTGGCATCGACCGCCATCGCGAGGGAGAGGATCATACCGGCAATACCGGGAAGGGTGAGCACCGCCTGGAATGCCGCAAGCGCTCCCAGCGTAAAGAAGAAGTTGAGGAGCAGTGCCCCGTTGATCACCATGCCCGGGATGAAACCATAGAGCATACAGGTAAAGATAAAGAGGACCACGAGCGCGATGACAAAGGAGACAAATCCATCGCGGATAGCTTCCTGCCCCAGCGAGGGACCTACCACGTCTTCCTGTACGATACGGACACCGGCCTGCATCTTACCCGATTTAAGCACATTCTCCAGGTCCTGCGCCTCCTGCGGCGTGAAGTTGCCGGTGATAGAGGAGCGTCCGCCGTCGATGCGGCCGTTGACCGTGGGTGCCGAATATACATACCCGTCGAGCACAATGGCGATAGACTTACCGATCTCGGCGCCGGTGATGGTGGACCAGCGGCTGGCGCCGGTTGAGTTCATCGCCATAGTCACTTCCCAGGCCGATCCCTGTTGTCCCTGGTCGGCACGGGCGTTGGTCACTACATCTCCCTCCAAAGCGGGACCGCGTTTACTTCCATCACCTTTGAGGGCGAACAACTGGAAGTAGGTCTCACGCTGGTCAATGGGTTTGAATCCCCATCTGAACCGCACATCGGCAGGGAAAATATCCTTATACCTGTTCAGGAGGAAGTTCACCTCAGCGGTATCGAGTTTCGATACGGTTCCTACGACGGGCCCCGTAGCCCCGCCCATGGCAAAATAGGGTTCACTGAAATATTCCAGAAAACTTCTGCTGATAATGGTTTTTTCTTTTTCATTTTCCAATGCAGGCACCCGAAGTGAATCGGTCAGGCCAAGGGTATCTCCGGCTATGGTTCCCTTTTCCGCTTCAGCGGCAGTGGTATCCGCCTGTCCCGACCTTTGGGCCATGGCATATTCGCCCGACCTGGTATTCATCTCGTTGAAATAGACGCCCAGTTCACTGATGTTGTATGTTTTCCAGAATTCGAGGTTGGCACTTCCTTGCAGCAGGTTACGCACACGTTCCGGCTCGGTGATCCCGGGAAGTTCCACCAGGATGCGTTCCGCACGATCCAACCGCTGTATGTTGGGAGCTACCACCCCGAAACGGTCGATACGTGTAGCCAGCACGTTGAACGAGTTGTCGGCCACACTGACCAGTTCATTGCGTAATATGGCGATTACCTCATCGTTGGTGGCGGTGGGACGTACCCTGTCGCCTATGGTGATGCTGTAGATATTTGCCAGCTTTCCCTGTGGCGCTATCCGTTCGTAGTTCTGCCGGAACAGCGTGATAAAGTCGGCCGAGCTTCCACGGCGGTTTTGAACGATGGTTTCCCTTAATGCCTGATTGAATTGGGGGTCATCGGTATTGGCGAGTGATGCCAGCACTTGTGCCGCATCGATCTCGAGGATAACGTTCATCCCCCCTTTCAGGTCGAGTCCCAGTCCGATCTCCTTTTCGCGAACCTGTTTAAGCGTATAGTTCAGATACACTTTCTCGGTAGAGAGGGAATCGAGATACTGGTTCTTCATAGTTAAGTCTCCATTGGCGTATTGATCCGCTTTCTTGTTGTATTGTCTCCCCACTATGGTAAAGGAGAGATAGAACAAGCTGATAGCTGCCAGGATAATACTGAAAACTTGAATGAATCCTTTGTTTTGCATTTCAATATTACTTTTTGTTTATTATTTTCAGGTTACTAACTCCATACGTATGTAAAAACAAAGGCATATTTGATGCCTTTTTGTTTGAGCGTGCAAATATACGTTTTTTTATCTTTTTAAGAACAATATCACCGGATAATTTTTGTTCAAACTCATCCGGTGATATTCTTCTCAGGCTTATTCGATGAATCCCCTGTTCTTCAACAGGTATACCGGATCGGGTTCTGCGCCGCGGAATCTTTTGTAGAGTTCCATCGGATCGTCGGAATTGCCTTTCGACAGTACGTTATCACGGAAGGCCGCGGCGGTGGTTTTATCGAAAACACCGTTCTCCACAAATGCCTGGAAGGCATCGGCATCCAGCACCTCAGCCCAGAGGTAGGCATAATATCCGGCAGAGTATCCTCCGCTGAAAATATGGGAGAAATAGGTGCTGCGGTAACGGGGAATAATTTCTCCGATCAGCCCGATCTTTTCCATCGACTTCTTCTCGAATTCACGCACATCGAAGGTTTTGGTAGTGCTCTGCGTGTGATAATCCATATCGAGCAGCGCTGCGGCGACAAATTCGGTAGTGATAAAGCCCATATTGAATTTGGATGCCGCATCGATTTTGGCAATCAGTTCATCGGGGATCACCTCGCCGGTCTGATAATGTTTGGCGTAGAGTTTCAGTACTTCCGGATGGAATGCCCAATGCTCCATGATTTGCGACGGAAGTTCCACGAAGTCGCGTGAAACGCTGGTACCGGCGACGCTTGCATAAGTTACATCCGACATCATGCCGTGCAAAGCATGTCCGAACTCGTGGAAGAGGGTTTCTACTTCGTCGAGGGTGAGTAACGATGGCGTTGTTCCGGTAGGACGGGTAAAGTTACCTACATTATAAATAAGGGGGCGGATATTCTCACCGTCGAGTACCTGCTGTCCGCGGAAACTGCTCATCCATGCACCGGCATTTTTGCCGGCACGCGGGAAATAGTCCGTATAGAATACCGCTAAGTGAGAACCGTCGGCATCGAGCACTTCATATGCTTCCACTTCCGGGTGATACACAGGAACGTTTTCCAGCTTTCTGAAGTTTAATCCGTATAACCTGTTAGCTACCTCGAACACCCCTTCCCTGACATTCTCCATTTTGAAATAAGGCTTGATCTCTTCTTCATTGAGCGAATATTTCTGTTGGCGGAGTTTTTCGGTATAATACCACCAGTCCCATGATGCCAGTTTGAAATGGCCTCCTTCGGCATCGATCAGTTTTTGCAGTTCCGCTGCCTCTTTCTTTGCCTGGGGAATAGCATATTCCCACACTTCGTTGAGCAGTTTATACACGTTTTCCGATGTTTTGGCCATGCTCTCTTCGAGAACAAAATCGGCGTGCGTCTTATAACCCAACATCTGCGCTTTTTCAACCCGCAGGTTCACAATATCGTTGATGATCTGCTTGTTGTCGTTGTCATTATTGTTGTCGCCCCGCATATACATGGCTTTGTAGAGCTTTTCACGCAGATCGCGTTTTTCAGCATATTGTAAAAAGGGGAGCCAGCTTGGTTTTTGCAGGCCGAACACCCATTTCCCTTCTTCTCCGGCTGTGTTGGCGGCTTCTGCGGCTGCGGCAATGACGCCGTCGGGGAGTCCTGCAAGATCTTCTTTATTGTCGATCACTAATTTGAACCCGTTGGTCTCATTCAGCAGGTTACTTCCGAACCGGAGGGTGAGGGCCGATAGTTCCTTGTTGATCTCGCGCAACCTTGCTTTTTCGGTTTCGCCCAGCAGAATACCGGAACGCACGAAATTTTTGTAATAATTGTCCAGCACCCGATATTGTTCGGTGTTGAGGTTCATGCCCGTGGTATCATCGTGCAGCGTTTTGATACGGTTGAACAATTTTTCGTTCAGATTGATATTGTCACGATGTTCCGACAAGAGGGGTGAGAGCTCTTCGGCCAGCGCCTGGATAGAGTCATTGGTTTCAGCGCCCTTCAAGCCGTAGAAGACACGGGAAACGCGATTGAGTAACCTTCCGCTGTTATCCATTGCCACGATGGTATTTTCGAAAGTGGGTGCTTCGGGGTTATTAGCGATGGCTTCAGTCTCCTTCGCCTCTTCTTCTATCCCTTTTAAGAAGGCCGGTTTATAATCGCTGAAAGAGATCCGGTCGAAAGGGGGCATACCGAAGGGCGTATCGTATTCGGTATAAAAAACGGCTCCGGGTTCACTACCGGTCTTACCGGTGTTGGCGTTGTTGCGGGCAAGTAATGTCATAACTGCTACTGAAATAAAAATAAATTTTCTCATCCGACTATTAATTAATATTATTTAAACGATGGGGAATACCCCTCCGATGAATTCACGTAAGTTCCTGATAAAATTACGGCAAAGTTACCTTTTTTACTTAAAACGGAAAAAGCAGGGGCAAAATAAAGATCATGATAATGCCCACGATACATTGCAACGGCAAACCTACTTTTATATAATCAACAAATTTGTATCGCCCCGCAGACATTACCAATGCATTGGGAGGGGTCGCGAACGGGCTGGCAAAGCACATGCTGGCAGCAACCGTCACGGCAAACAAAAACGCATAGGGACTGGCATCTATAGCCAATGCAGACTGCAGAGCTATCGGGGCAAATAACACGGCGGTAGCCGTATTACTGATGAACATCGTCAATATGGATGTGGCAAGATATATGCCGGCTAATACCGAGACCGGGCCGAATTGGCTCAACCCGTTCACGATCGCGTCGGCAATTAAGCCGGAAGCTCCTGTTTTCTCCATTGCGATCGCCAAAGGGAACATACCCGCAAACAGGAAGGTGCTTTCCCAGTTGATGCTTTTATAGGCAGACTCCACATTGCGGAAACATCCCAGTACGATCATCAATAGGGCTGCCACCATCGTGGCAATAACGGTAGGCACTATGTTGAATACCATGGACAGGATCATCAGGATCATGATCACGGCCGCTATCGGAGCCTTATGATCCAACGGGATCTTCAGTGCATTTTCCATGGGTTGCCCGACTACTACCCACTCCGATGTTTCCTGATTCAATTTTTCGATATCCGACCATTTTCCCTGTACGAGCAATACGTCGCCTGAAAGCATTTTTTCATTCTTTATATCCTGAAGGATATAACCGTCTTTGCGTTGCACTCCCAGTATGTTCACATTGTAAAGTTGACGGAAATTCGATTCCTTTACCCGTTTATTGATCAGTTTCGATGTGGACATCAAAACAACTTCCGCGATCCCGATTTCACTGAACTCCATTCCCCCTGCCCGGGAAATCGACAATGCATTGTCCACACCTTCTGTTTTATGGGTATCGATCAGTTTCAAGCCATTTTCGCTGACGAGAGCCGTTACGTCGTCAAAATTGCCCAGTACATACAAAATATCATTTTCCTTAAAAGTGCTCAGCGGCCCGGCCATGCTCATATCCACGGTTTTATGAAAACGGTTTCGCGAATGGATCCTGCGGATCTCCAGGATGCTTACATTATAAGTCCGGGTGATATTCAATTCCTGAAGGGATTGGTTGATAAAAGGAGAGTTTTTTTCTATTTGGATCCTGTACAGGTTGTCCGCAAGCTGGTACTCCGACGCCAGTTGCTTCAGGGATTTGTTTTTCTTTATATCTGATTTCTCCTTTCCCCTGTTCGCTACCAGTAGTTTGCTTAAAGGCCAGAGCAAGACGATACCGAGGGTCAGTGTAATTAACCCGAGGGGGAAAAATGAAAAGAAAGATAATCCTTCGAAACCCCCGCTGATTAAAGTGTCGTTGATGATCAGGTTGGGAGGGGTACTGATCAAAGTAAGAAGTCCCAGGCTACTGGCAAAAGCCATTGGCATCAGAAACCGCCGTGAATCGGTATTTGCTTCGGCGGCCAGGCTCATCACGATAGGCAGCATCAGTGCGACCGTCCCCGTATTACTTATAAATCCCCCGATACCTCCGGTTACCAGCATAACCAGTATAAAAAGCTTGTATTGATTGCCCCCCGCCAAGGCAAGTATCTTTGTGCTGATCATTTTGGCAAGCCCTGTCTGGAAAATACCTCCTCCCACAATAAACAGGCATACGATCATGACAACCACGGAATTGGAAAATCCCGACAACCCTTCTTCGGGGGTCAGTATTCCGGTCAAGACCAATAAGACGAGGACGGATAACGCGACAATGTCCGACCGGATCTTTCCCCATACAAAAAAGAAAACCGCCAGTAAGATGATTCCGAAAATAATAAGAACGTTTATGTCCATACAAGTTTATTCACAGATGGGTGCGAAACAGGAAAATGATAAGAATATTGTGAGAGACGGAGAGGATAACAGGGTTGTTCTCAGTGTTGTGGTTTAATAACCCGGAATGTTAAATTCAAGTCCGCTCGCGACAATGGACACAAAGATAATTGAAATTTTTTATATGCCCTGTGAATCTTACCGGCAATATGATGAAGCAAAGTAGACCGTACCGGATGGCATCGTTGTCATGGAAATAATTGTAATTATAAACGACTATTTTTTATAGGGTAGCCGGCCGGAGTTTCAAAAAAACCGGAGAACTTTGAGGAAAAACTGGGAAAAAGTTTTGATAACCGGAAAATACTTAATATATTTGTGATATTAAAATAATATCATTTTAAATTATCTATTTATGGAAACAAAGGAATTCAATTTTAAGGGTTTTAAGACAAACGGCTTCCTGATGCTTTTTTTGTTGTTAATTCTGTTGGCAGGGATTGTATGGCTTTTTTCACAGGATGTGTGGGGGATTCTCACAGGGATTATTATGACCATTATATGGGTTATCCTGTTTGTAGGGTTTACCAAGTTAGAGCCCAATGAGGCGATAGTGATGGTTTTTTTCGGGAAATATAAAGGGGTGTTGAAAGAGACCGGATTCTTCTGGGTGAATCCCTTTATGACGAAGAAAAAACTTTCCATGCGTGCCAGGAATCTGAATGTGGATCCTATCAAAGTAAACGACAAAGTGGGGAATCCTGTGCTTATAGGCTTGGTGCTGGTCTGGAAACTGAGGGATACCTATAAGGCGATGTTCGAGATCGATGCGCAGACGATGGCAGCATCGAGGCCCGGTAAGGATGGGGCCGTTACCTACACGGTGAGTAAACAGATGGATGCATTCGAGAATTTTGTGGCCGTACAAAGCGATGCCGCATTGCGACAGGTTGCCGGGTTATATGCTTACGACAACAATGTGGTTTCGGATACAGAACTGACATTGCGGTCGGGTGGGGAAGAGATCAACGAAGATCTGTTGAAGGAGTTGAACAACCGTTTGGAGATGGCCGGGATTGAAATCGTGGAAGCACGTATCAATTATCTGGCGTACGCACCCGAAATTGCGGCCGTGATGCTTCGCCGCCAGCAGGCGGAAGCTATTATATCGGCCCGCGAGAAGATCGTGGAAGGTGCGGTGACGATGGTGAAAATGGCGCTGGAGCGTATCGAAGATGAAAATATTGTAGAACTGGACAGCGACAAAAAAGCGGCTATGGTAAGCAACCTGCTCGTAGTGCTTTGCGCTGATGAATCGGCCCAGCCGGTACTGAATACGGGTACGTTGTACCAGTGAAGATAGAAGGTATTGATCGGAATCAATCAGCCCGATTATCTGGAAACGGTGTTGATGAAACTTGATAAGAGGGAGCGAATGAAAGATGGCTAAAAAAGAGAAAACTACCAGGAATTTCGCGTTGCGGTTGGATGCGGACACCATGGATGCGATAGAGAAATGGGCGGCCGACGAATTTCGCAGCGTGAATGGTCAGATTCAGTGGATATTGGATCAGGCACTCAAAAAGAACGGGCGCCTGAAAGTGAAATGATTTTGCTTTGGGACCGCATTCGTGAAACCAGGATGTTTGCCCATATAGAGCAATCTGCCTTTGTTATAGTTTATTAGTATCCGTTAGTACAACAATAAGGAACCAGCATTTGTTTTATGCATGTACACTGTTCTGTGAACTCAATTATAAACCCAAAAGAAAGGACTTAATTATGAATTTAGAAAAACAGGCAGAAACGTTGAATGATTTGGTATTGATCAACAACGACAGAATGGAAGGTTATCAGAAAGCTATCGATGAACTGAGGGACGAAGACGCCGACCTGAGAAGTTTATTTCAGGAAAGGATAGACCAGAGCCGTCAGTTTCGTGACGAATTGGTTTCCGAAGTGGTTAGATCGGGCGAAAGAGTGGCCGAAGGTACCAAAGCGGCCGGAAAAATTTATCGTGCATGGATGGATGTGAAAGCTTTCTTTTCGGGGAGCGACAGAAAAACCATTCTCGATAATTGCGAAAATGGTGAAGACGCAGCTTTACGTGCCTATGAAGAAACGTTGGAATGCGAGAATCTGACGCCGGAGCAACGGAGTATAGTTATCCGCCAGCAAGCCGAAATAAAAACTTCGCATGACACAATCCGAGCCATGCGCGATACGCTTTAGTCCCACTATCATCATTTGAATTTGAAAAACCGGAAAGAGTTGTTAAATACTTTTTCCGGTTTTTACCTGTTGGACATGTAAAATCGATTTTTCACTGCCAACAACTATGTACTTGCTTTGAAAATAAATAGTTTTAATCGTATGAAACATGTTTAGAATAGTTGTATGAAAGAAACGGGAGAAATCATCAACAATATATCGTCCGGCAAAACAGCCGATATTCTCAATGACCCTGTAAAGGTTGCCAAGGCGGCACATCTCGTATATGTAACCGATACCGATACTCCGGGCATAAGCCGTGAAAAGCGGGGAAAATCATTTTATTATTTACTGGAAGGAAAAGAAGTTAAAAACCAGGAGGTATTGGACCGGATAAATAAGTTGGTCATCCCGCCGGCGTGGAAAGATGTGTGGATTTGTACGCTTGAAAACGGGCATTTACAAGTTACGGGTATCGATACAAAAAAACGCAAGCAATACCGCTACCATCCCGCATGGGTTGCATTGAGAAGCCACACCAAATATTCCCACATGATACGGTTTGTACATGCGCTGCCGGGGATCCGGCTGCGTATGGAAAAAGACCTTGCCCTGGAGGGACTTCCGCGGGAAAAAGTACTTGCTTTAACAGTGAGTCTGATGGAGCGTACCAACATCAGGGTGGGGAACAATGTGTACGAAAAACTCTATGGCTCATTCGGGCTTACAACCCTCAAGGACAAACATGTCGATGTAAAAGGAAATACCATCAGGTTTTCCTTCAAAGGCAAAAAAGGGGTGTATCACGATATCAACCTCCGTGACCCCAAGTTGGCGCGCATTGTTCGGCAATGCAAGGAAATTCCCGGTAAGGAGTTGTTCCAGTATTATGATGATGGTGGAAAACGTCACGCTATTGATTCGTTAATGGTGAATGAGTATATAAAAGAAATCAGCGGAGAAGAGTTCACCTCGAAAGATTTCCGGACATGGGCGGGAACGGTAAATACTTTTCTGGCGTTCAAGGAATTAGGTTATGCCGAAACGGAGGCGGAGCAAAGAAAAAAAGTAGTGGAAGCGCTTGATAAAGTGGCGGCGTACTTGGGAAACACACGCGCGGTTTGTAAAAAATATTACGTACATCCGCTTATTATAAGTTTATATGAAAGCGGTTCTCTTCAGGACTATTATGAACTACTGAATAAAACAGAAGGAAATGATAACTGCACAGATCTGACGCCGGAAGAAAAAATTATCCTTTCCATTTTGGAGAAAGGATAATTTCCGGATTTAAAAAATTGTGCTGAAACGTAAGTTCAGGGTTGTTCTGACAGTAGGCCTATTTTAACTAAAATAACTTTTTTCCTTCGGGCGAGGCTTATTTGTACTCTATACCTCGGTTTTCTCTATCGATATCTTCTATATCCTGATACTTGCTGTCCGGGTTGTCGCTGTCGTCCTCCTCGTCTCCATTTTCATCAACATCATCAACATCTTCGTCATCAACATCTTCGTCATCAACATCAACATCTTCGTCATCGTCATCATCATCATCATCATCATCCTCATTCTCCTCATCATCGTCGTCATCTTCTTCCTCCACATCTTTCACTTCACCTTCTTCTTTCGCTTCTTCATTTATCGATTCAACGGCCAACTCCGTTAGGGTGACATCCGTCGACTTTTCCTCTTCGAGCGTTTCTTCAAGAATTTCGGCTACTTCGTCTAAACCGAGTGTCCTTGCCAATTCTGCAAGACTACCGTATGTGGCTATTTCATAATGTTCTACTTTCTGACAGGCGATAATAATAGCTGCGTCGCGAACCATGCTGTCTTCTTCGGTATCTTCGAGCATGGTTTCCCCTTCTTTTAGGATACCTAAAATAGCTTCGCATTTCTTTTTGGAAGGTTCTTCGCCTACAAGTGCGAATACTTCTTTCAGCCTTTCCACCTGTTCTTCGGTTTCCGTGTAGTGTAGCTGGATACTTTCTTTTAAGGAGAGGGAAGTAGCTGCGGCTTCCATTTTTTCAAGGCCTTTCAGGATTTCGTTTTCGGCAAAATAGATATCTTTCAGTTCTTCAATGAAAAAATCTTTTAATTTGCTTTCAAATTTTTCGTTAAAACGGACACTCTGACCTTTGTCCTTCGACTGGCGTTCTGCCGATTGTTTAATTGAGTCCATAGATTTGATAATTTTTGGATTTTTTTACCGGAGCGCAGTTCTCGGCTGCACTCTGGTCTTTTTTTAATTGGATTTAATTGAATTTGATAATTGGGATTTTTTATCCGGAATCATCTGGCTCGCGAACCGGGTTTATCCGTGCTTTTGTTTTTGCCGCTTTTTGAACCGGATTTGTTGTCCGAATCTTTGTTGCTTCTCGAACCGGAACGATTGTCCGAACCTTTGTCCTTTTGGGAAGCAGAACCCGGTTTATGGTCCTTGTCATCATTTGTTTTTTTTGAGTCCATATTGATTTCATGTTTATATACCTGATTCGTTTCAAGTACATATATAAAACCATTTATGGAGAAAATTTGTTTTAGCCGGAAGTTTTTATTACTGTTTATTAAATATCTATATAACAATTTAATTTTGCCGGTTTTATAATATTTATTTGAAAATCACCGTTTTGTAAAATAATGAGGCGTAGTGTCCATCTCTACCCCCGCCCTTTCCGCCTATAAGGGTTAATCCCTTCATTTTCCAGCCATAAGGTGGTAATTTCTTCAAGGTTTTCAATGGGTTTCTTTTTTTGATGAAGTTTTAACTAATAAATATAGTTTATTTAACTAAATATATTCGTTATAAAACGAAAATGTTTAGTTATATTTGCAGCGTGGTTGAATTTTTACAATGTGTAAAAATTCCAATAGCAGCAATAAATATCAATTTTGATTCTAACCATCTAAAAATTTGTGATATGAAGGAATTAACAGGCAGGGAAGAAGAGGTGATGCGCTTTTTTTGGGATGAAGGACCGCTGTTTGTGAAGCAACTGGTTGAGAAGTATCCCGATCCGAAACCGCATTTCAATACGCTATCGACCTATGCGCGTATGCTGGAAGAGAAAGGTTTTCTGTCGCATGAGGCGTTCGGTACTACTTACCGTTATTTCGCGATCCTCAGTGAAGAGGAGTATCGGAACGGTACATTGAAGAATGTGGTGAAAAAATACTTTGACAATTCCTACCTGAGTGTGGTTTCGTCGCTGATCAAAGAGCAGGATATCTCTGTGGAAGAAGTACGAAAATTACTGGACGAAGTGGAAAAATCGAACTCTAAAAAATGATCGTTATGGAACTTTTTCTCTATTACCTGCTTCGCGCCTCCGTTTTAATGGCGTTATTTTACGGTTTCTACAAGCTTTTTCTTGCCGGAAGCACGTTTCATAATATCAACCGTATTTTGTTGATATTCGTGGTGCTGGCGGTATCTCTGCTTCCGCTTTTCCGTTTCAATCTTATTCCGGAAAAAAAACCGGAATCGGTTGTCGATATGGTTCCGAGGGACTTTTTTGTTTTTCCCGTTACGGAAATTTTGGCGCCTGAACCACGGATAGAAATTCCCTGGATC
>ENA-UOOI01003221-UOOI01003221.1-fermentation-metagenome-genome-assembly--contig:-NODE-3221-length-12640-cov-3.088518_pt1 | contig 12640 bp, 10 predicted proteins | sample MGYA00245779_ERZ724027 | MGnify/ENA primary metagenome ERZ724027 (study PRJEB28704, sample SAMN03018318) | fermentation metagenome | biome: anthropogenic terrestrial biome; feature: soil; material... | reverse complement strand
CTCTTTCCCTACACGACGCTCTTCCGATCTTAATGGTTTTCCCCGACAGGGGAGACAGGTATTTCAGCAAAAATCTGTACACCTGACGCGGCGCCGCGAGGACTGCACTGTTAATGCTTGACATATGAAATATCATTTGATAATATAAAATATATTTACTTAACAGGTTAATATGTATTTTATGGAGCGGCATGTACATGTGTGGGACGGCGCGGCCGGCAAAGGCAGCGTCATATGTTTCCGTATGCAGCAGTAACAGGGTCTGCCGGCTGCACTAACACTGTACTGATTTTCGGACGGAAGCCGCAAAAAGCGGCTCCCGCCCTTTTTTGCATTGCCGGTAAAACACCCGCCGGTATGAAAGGAAGACAAGGCGTATGACGTTACAGCAGATAAATTATATCATAACAATTTCAGAAGAGGGTTCGCTTAACAAAGCTGCTGAAGTCCTGTACGTTGCCCAGCCGTCGCTGACAAGCGCGATAAAAGAGGTCGAAAAAGAAATCGGCGTCACGCTTTTTAACCGCAGCGGCAAGGGGGTAACCCTAACTAACGACGGCGTCGAATTCCTTTTGTATGCCCGTCAGGTATACAGCCAATATAATATTCTGCTCGAAAAATTCGGCAAAAACGGAAACCTTAAAAAGAAATTCGGCGTTTCAACGCAGCATTACTCTTTTGCCGTAAAAGCTTTTGTAGAAATGGTCAAAGCCTTTGACACGTCAAAATACGAATTTGCAATACGTGAATCTAAAACAAGGGACGTCATAAACGACGTCAGCACGCTTAAAAGCGAGATAGGCATACTGTACCTAAGCGACTTTAACAGGAAAGCCATCTTAAAGCTGCTTACGTCAAACAGCCTCGAGTTTCACAGCCTGATTGACTGCAGCGCGTATGTTTACCTGTGGAAAGGGCATCCTTTGGCAAACGAGCCGTCGATAAACTTTGCGCAGCTTGCCGCGTACCCATGCCTTTCTTTTGAGCAGGGTGACAACGGCTCTTTCTATTTTGCCGAAGAAATTCTCAGTACAAACGAATACCCGCGTATTATTAAAGCCTGCGACAGGGCAACCATGTTAAACCTGATGGTGGGGCTTAACGGCTACACGCTTTGTTCGGGCATTATATGCGAAGAGCTCAACGGCACCGACTTTGCAGCTGTACCCTTTGAGTCTGACAGCGTTAACCAGAACAGTGTAATGGAGATAGGTTATATAGTAAAGCGAAACACCCTGCTTAGCGGCATGGGACGGCTATATATTGAAGAAATAAGGAAATACCTCGCTGCCCACGCTAAAAACACCGGCTGATATGTAACATCCTTACGATATCCCCCCCGCCCTTCTTCCGATATAAAATAAGCCCGCGCAGCTAAGAAAATACTTTTGAAGTTAAATCATGCTTACCCTATAGGAATAATCAATATTTCAATATCATTTTCATGTATTGGACAGATACGGCGTTAAGTTATAACATATCAGTAGAGTATTTAACTGCCAAAAGGAGGCGGCGCCCAATGAAGAAAATACCGTGCGCGCATCACGGCCGCCGGTTATGTCACGGCTCGGTTTTTACGGCGCAGATGCGCCGCGCGCGAATGTGCAAAATACGTCTTTAACAAAAAAATACACACAGGCCATACGTAAACAATAAAAAATTACAGGCGGTTATCCGCAGGAGGAAGAAATATAATGGCAAATATTAACGACCCCAAAACATGGGGCTTTGAGACAAAGCAGGTACATATAGGGCAGGAACATGCAGACCCCGCGACAGACTCAAGGGCCGTGCCGATTTACGCAACGACCTCATATGTGTTTCACGACTCCAAGCACGCGGCAGACCGTTTCGGTCTGCGCGACCCGGGCAATATTTACGGCAGGCTGACAAATTCTACCCAGGGCGTTTTTGAGGAAAGGATAAACGCGCTTGAGGGCGGGGCCGGTGCGCTTGCCGTCGCTTCCGGAGCAGCGGCGGTCAATTACGCTGTAACGTCCCTCGCGCGCAGCGGCGAGCATATTGTGGCGGCAAAAACCATTTACGGCGGCACATACGACCTGCTCGAGCACACGCTTCCGCTTACATCAGGCATTACCACGACGTTCGTCGACCCGGAAAAGGAAGGCTCGTTTGAAAACGCCATACAGGAAAACACAAAAGCTATTTTTATAGAAACGCTCGGCAACCCAAACTCCAATATTATCGACATTGAGGAAGTCGCAAAGACAGCCCATAAACACAGCATACCTTTGGTTGTCGATTCTACTTTTGCGACGCCATACCTTGTACGCCCGATTGAGTACGGGGCGGATATCGTCATACACTCTGCGACAAAGTTCATCGGAGGCCACGGCACAGCCATCGGCGGAGTGATTGTAGACGGAGGCAGGTTCGACTGGAAGCGTTCCGGCAAATACCCGTGGATTTCAGAGCCGAACCCCAGTTACCACGGCATTTCGTTTGTAGATGCCGCGGGAGCCGCAGCGTTTGTCACATATGTGCGCGCCATCGTGCTGAGGGACACCGGCGCCACGCTCTCCCCGTTCCATGCTTTTTTGTTTCTGCAGGGGCTTGAAACATTGTCCCTGCGCGTAGAGCGCCATGTGGAAAACGCGCTCAAGATAGTAAATTACCTTTCCAATCACCCGCAGGTTGAAGCTGTTCACCATCCTTCGCTCGAAAGCGAGCCGAGCCACCGCCTGTACAAAAAGTATTTCCCTAACGGCGGCGGTTCCATATTTACATTTGAAATCAAAGGCGACGCGGCTAAAGCGCAGAAATTCATTGACAACCTGCCCATCTTTTCCCTGCTTGCCAACGTTGCCGACGTTAAGTCGCTGGTTATACATCCGGCAAGCACGACACATTCGCAGCTGACGGAAGCCGAACTGCTCGACCAGGGAATAAAGCCTAATACAATACGCCTTTCCATAGGCATAGAAAAGGCGGAAGACTTAATCGCCGCTTTGGACACTGCGTTCCAAGCAGTAAAATAAGGATCATAAAAGCAGGTGAAAAACCGTTGTGTTTTTCACCTGCTTTTTCTTTTTTTATATTACGTAATTGTTAGAATAAGATTGTTTCTGCTGGTCGAGAATATCCTGCAGCGTAATCCCGTCAAGGTATTCGGTTATGACGCGGTTCAGCCCCTGCCATACAGGAAGCGTAGGGCAGTCGGCGCTGCGCGAGCATTGGTTTGGGTACTGCTCAAGGCACGGCACCGGGTTCAGCCCGCCTTCCGTGAGCCGCAGCAGCCCCCCGACGGTGTACTTTTCAGGAGAATGCGCAAGGCGGTATCCTCCCTGAGAACCGCGGCTTGTGAGCAGATAACCAGCCCCGTTCAGTATAGGCACAATCTGTTCGAGATATTTCTTCGAAATTTCCTGCCTGCGGGCAATATCTTTCAGGGCAACATATCCGTCGCTTTGATGCCCGGCAAGGTCAAGCATCATGCGCAGCGCATACCTTCCCTTCGTGGAAATCTTCATACACTCATCCTTTCATTATCCTATAATACCATATATTTTATAGGCTTTCAATGTGTGACTCATAATATATATGTTTCCGCTTTGTTTTGCGCCTTTATACGGCACAGAAGCCGGGGCAGCCGATACATTTTCGTACGGTTGTCCCGGTTTTTCACTTTTCTGGTTCATGGGACCCGCGCTTATTTATAATACATTATATGTTAGTAATGTTACTAAATATTACAAAAAGTATTGATTTTTTTAATTATTATTGTATAATTATATTATATTTAAGAATTTAATTATCTGTTTTAGCAAAGGAATGATATACGATGTACACAGCGCACACAAGCGGCGACGGCAGGCTGCAGACAGTCGAAGAGCACCTTTGCGGCACAGCCTGCCTCGCAAAAGATTTCGCGAAGCCTTTAGGGGCGGAAGAATTAGCTTTTTTCACAGGCAGGCTGCATGACGCCGGAAAATACTCCGATGAATTTCAAAAACACATAATGGAGAACGCCTCCAAGACCGACCACTCTACAGCCGGCGCGAAAGCCGCTTTAAAAGCCGTGCCAAACGGCACCGGCCTTGTAGCAGCGTACTGCATAGCTGGGCATCACGCCGGCCTGCCGGACGGCGGCCACAGCGGCGACACTGACTGCGGCCCAACACTCTGCGCGCGCCTTAAGCGCGAGGTGCCGGATTTCAGCAAGTTTTACGCCTTTAACGACCCTGCCGCACTTATCCCCACGTCAGTACCTGATATACACATGATTGGGAAATGCGGTTTCACGTCGTCGTTTTTCATACGCATGCTGTTTTCGTGCCTTGTGGACGCGGACTTTCTCGACACTGAAAAGTTCATGTCCGGCGGAACTGTCGAGCGCGGCGGAGCGGAAAGCATAAGCGCCCTTTGGAGAAAATTCCAAAAATACACCGGAAACTTTGCGAACCCCGTAAGTGAAATAAACAAAAAGCGCACTGAGATATTGAGCCAATGCTTAAATAAAGCTTCCGGCAAAAAAGGGCTGTACACTTTAACAGTCCCCACAGGCGGCGGCAAGACAATTTCGTCGCTTGCTTTTGCGCTGCGTCACGCGGCGGAACACGGCATGGAACACATAATCTACGCGATACCTTACACAAGCATAATAGAACAAAACGCCGATGTGTTCCGCGAAATCCTCGGCACTGAAAATGTCCTCGAGCACCACAGCAGCTTTGTTTTTTCCGACAGCAAAGATGACAAAACGACAAAAGCACAGGAAAGGCTCAAGCTGGCGGCTGAAAACTGGGACGTACCGGTCGTAGTAACCACTAACGTGCAGTTTTTCGAGTCTTTGTTTGCAAACCGGCCGTCAAAATGCCGCAAGCTGCACAATATAGCAGACAGTGTCATTATCTTCGACGAAGCGCAGATGATACCGCGTGAATACCTTATGCCGTGCATGCGGGCTATTACGGAGCTCATAGTAAATTACGGATGCACCGCCGTACTTTGCAGCGCCACGCAGCCCGCGCTCAGCGGCTTTTTTATTCCGGAAGTAAAATCCAGTGAAATATGTGAAAACACAAAAGGCCTGTACCAATTTTTCCGCCGCACAACGTTCGTAAACTGCGGTGAGGTGGGCGACAGCGAGCTTGAGCAAAAGCTCAACCGCGAGAAGCAGGTACTGTGCATTGTAAATACTAAAAAACACGCGCGGAATTTATATTACGTACTGAAAAACTCCGGAACGTACCATCTGTCAACTCTTATGACGCCGTCGCACCGTAAACAAAAGCTCGATGAAATACGCGGCAGGTTAAAAGCTGGCGAAGACTGCCGCGTAGTTTCAACAAGCCTTATAGAAGCCGGCGTAGACGTCGACTTTCCGTCAGTTTACCGTGAGGAAGCCGGCCTTGACTCTGAAATACAGGCCGCCGGCCGCTGCAACCGCGAGGGTAAGCGCAGCGCCGCCGAAAGCATGGTGTATATATTCCGGCCGGAAGAAAAATACCGCGGCCGCCTCCCCTCTTCACTGCAGCTGCCATGTGATGCCGGTAAAACCGCCGCCAAAAAATTCACCGATATTGCATCACCTGAAGCTATAAAATATTATTTTGAAACAATGTATAACGTTTCAGGCAACTCACTTGACACCAAAGGGATAGTGGATATGTTTGAAGAAGGCGCCGACGATAATTTCAGCTTTCCGTTCGCATCCGCCGCAGAGAAGTTCCATTTTATAGAAAGCGGGACGCGTCCCATACTCATACCTAAAGAAGACGCCGCTAAAGCCCTGCTGCAGAGGCCGCGCGGCGGTGAAAAAGGCCGCGGCATTTTCCGTGCCGCCGGTCCGTACTGCGTCAGCACATATGAAAACCACTTTAAAAAGCTTTACGATTCCGGTAAAATCGAAATACTCGAATGCGGCATAGCCGTTTTAAGCGACATAAGCCTGTACTCCGACGAGACAGGCCTTGCGTTCGATGCCGGCTCAGGTGAAGCGTTTTTTGTATAGCAAACGGCGGCAGTTATACCCTGCCGCCGAACTGCTTTCACTATAAAATTAATCAAATTATTTCAACCCACGTACCGTAAACGGCACGACCGATGCTTATTATATCAAATTATATAAAAAAAAGCAGAAAAAAATGAAAATAGCACTTGACAAATTTATACAGCGAATTATAATAATGTTTGAAGCATATATTTATAAATTTAATTAAATTGAATAGAAAGGAGTTTTTTAATGGGCTATGGTGTAAAAGCAGAAACTTGGGGGCCTTTGGCGATCTTCACGCGCCCGGAAATGAAAACGGAACGAATGTCTTACGATGTTATGACACCGTCGGCGGCGCGGGGCATACTGGAAAGCATCTATTGGAAACCTGAGCTGCGCTATATCATCGACAGGATTTACGTATGCAACCCGATAAGGTTCACAAACATAAGGCGCAACGAGGTTTCGGAGAAAATTCCGCGTACCGACGCTTTAGCCGCTATGAACGGCGGTAAAGCTCCGTACATGTACGCACCGTCCGTCATACAGCAGCGCGCTTCGACCGTACTGCGCGACGTGCGGTACGTGATTGAGGCACACTTTGAGCTTACCGGAAAAGGCGGCGAACGCGACAGCGAAGAAAAGCACTATGCCATACTTATGAGGCGGCTGAAAAACGGCCAGTGCTTTATGCAACCGTACTTTGGCTGCAGGGAATTCCCCGCGAAGTTCCGCCTTTTCGAGAGCGAAACAGTACCCACCGCACCGGAAAACATGGGTGAAAAAGACCTTGGCTTCATGCTCTATGACATGGACTACTCAGACAGGCAGAATATAAAACCGATGTTCTTCCGCGCCGTCATGCACGACGGCTGTATCGACATAAAAGGAAGCAAGGTGACGTCATGATACTCCAGTCGCTTACACGATACTATGAAATCATGGCAAAGGACGGCAAACTGCCCAAACCAGGCTACTCACCCTCAAACGTATCGTTCGCCCTAAACTTATCGCCCGCAGGGGAAATTATAAGCATACTGCCTCTGACAAAGACTGAAAACCGCGGCAAAAAAACGGTTGAACTGCCGCAGGTAAAAGTTGTGCCCGAGCATGTAACGCGCTCCGTTGGTATATCACCCTACTTTATGTGCGACAATTTATCGTATATATTGGGAATGGATAGAAAAGGAACACCCAAACGGTCGCTTGAGTGCTTTGATGCGAGCCGCGAACTCCATATAAAAATACTCAAAGGCGTGCACAGCCCGGCCGCCGAAGCGGTGCTTGCGTTTTTCAGTACATGGGAGCCGCAGAAAGCCAGCCTAAACGAAGCCTACAGTGAACACAAAGAAGCGCTGGCGGCGGGCGGAAACATGGTTTTTACGGTTGACGGCTGCGGCTTCGCACAGGACGACCCGCTTATAAAAAAAGCTTGGGAGGCATACAAAGCTTCAAATGCACAGGAAATAAAAATGCAGTGCCTTGTAACCGGTAAAAAGGAACCTGTCGCCATACTGCACCCTAAAATCAAAGGTGTAAACGGCGCGCAGTCCTCAGGGGCAAACCTCGTCAGCTTTAACTCAACGGCATACGAATCATACGGTAACGAAAAAAGCCAGGGGCTTAACTCACCCGTAAGCGAATACGCGGCCTTCGCGTACGGAACTGCGCTTAACAGCCTCCTTTCCGACCGGGAACACCGCATAAACATCGGCGGCATGACCATCGTTTACTGGGCCGAAAGCCCTAAGGCCGTTTACAAAAGCATATTCGGAGCAGCTATAAATCCACAGGATGAAAACCAAAACAAGCTTCTCGACTCCGTAATGAAAAAAATAGAAAAAGGCGAGCCTGCCGCCGACGATGTTGATATGAAAACACCGTTTTACATATTCGGCCTGTCGCCTAACGCGGCGCGCCTTTCGGTACGTTTTTTCCTCAAAGGTACATTTGGCTCTTTCCTCGGAAATATAAAAAAACATTACGATGACCTCAATATTGACCGTTCCCCGCAGGATTTCCCGTATATCACACTTTACCGCCTTTTGCTTGAAACCGTAAACCCAAACTCAAAGGACAAGACCGCGTCACCGCTTATGAGCGGCGAAGTCATGCGCTCCATACTCCTTAACATTCCGTACCCCGAGTCTCTGCAAAGCGCCGTCCTGCTCCGCATCCGTGCGGAACAGGACAACGGCGATAAGCATATAAAGAAAATCACGCGCGGACGCGCGGCAATACTTAAAGCATACCTTTTACGTAAAAAGAATAACCAAAAATATAAGGAGGTCTTATCAGTGTCATTAAACGAAGAAAGTGACAACCGCGCATACGTGCTCGGCAGGCTTTTCGCGGCGCTTGAAAAAACGCAGAGGGATGCAAGCCCCGACATCAACTCTACTATCAAAGACAGGTACTTTACCTCTGCGTGCGCAACGCCGCGCAATGTATTCCCTTCTTTATTCAAGCTGTATGAAAACCACATAGGAAAAATCCGCAAAAGCAGCGGTGGGACAGGCACGGCAATTTACGACGATAAACTTGTCTGTGCCCTTTTGGGAAAACTCGACGTAGACAAAGACCCTTTTCCGTCAAACCTTTTGCTTAATGAACAGTCAATTTTTGTTCTCGGTTACTACCATCAGGTACAAAAATTCTTTACGCCTAAAGTTAAAAAAACAAACATCTGAGGAGGAAGCATAATGTCAGAACCAATTAAAAACAGGTACGACTTCGTGATACTTTTCGACGTGGAAAACGGAAACCCCAACGGCGACCCGGACGCCGGCAACATGCCCCGCACCGACCCGGAAACAGGCCTTGGCATAGTTACGGACGTATGCATTAAAAGGAAAATACGCAACTATGTCGAAACGGCCAAAGAAAATGTCCCCGGCTACCGCATTTACATAACAGACGATATCCCTCTTAATGTTTCTGACCGCCGCGCATACGAACACCTTAATATGACTCCTGATAAAAACGGCAAAATAAATAAAAAGGACGACCCTGATATAGACATAAAGATACGCGACTTTATGTGCGGTGATTACTACGATATACGCACCTTCGGCGCCGTAATGACTACATTTGTAAAGTCAGCGCTAAACTGCGGCCAGGTACGCGGCCCTGTGCAGATAGGCTTCGCGCGCAGCATAGACCCGATAGTACCACAGGAAATAACCATTACACGCGTAGCTATATCTACCGAAGAAGACGCCCAGAAAAAGAACACCGAAATGGGCCGCAAGCACATAGTGCCTTATGCCCTTTACAGGGCCGAAGGGTTCATCTCCGCCAACCTCGCGCGCCGTTATACCGGCTTCTCTGAAGACGACCTCGAGCTCCTATGGGAAGCCATAATAAATATGTTCGAAAACGACCACTCGGCGGCACGCGGAAAGATGGCTGTCCGCGAGCTTATTGTCTTTAAGCATGAAAAAGAACTCGGCAACGCCCCGTCGTACAAGCTCTTTGACACCGTCAAAGTCGAAAGGAAAGACAAATCGGCTCCCGCACGGAGCTATTCCGATTATAATGTTGAAGTACATGAAGAAAACATGCCAAGCGGTGTTACATGCACAAGAATGGTCTGAGCCATGGAGTACGCGGAGGACGACTTTCTTAGCCTTGCAGGCATACAGCATTTTGCTTTCTGCCGAAGACAGTGGGCGCTCATACACATAGAACAGCAGTGGAACGAAAACCTCCGTACAGCTGAGGGGCGGGCCATGCACGACAACGCACATGACCCGCTTTTTTCAGAAAAGCGTGGAGGGCTTATAGTTTCGCGCGGCATGCCTGTCTTTTCAAGGGCATTAGGCGTAAACGGCGTATGCGACGTCGTAGAATTTCACGAATCGCCTTTAGGCGTAACTCTTTCAGGCAGGGACGGCAGATGGCTGCCGGTACCGGTCGAATACAAGCGCGGCAAACCCAAGCAATCAGATGCAGACAGGCTGCAGCTATGCTGTCAGGCTATGTGCCTCGAAGAAATGCTGCTTTGTCCGGAAATAAAAAAAGCATATCTTTATTACGGCGAACCTGCACACAGGGAAGCCGTTCAGCTAAACGCTGTCCTCCGTGAAAAAGTCAAAAGCATGCTCTGCGAAATGCATGAACTTTACAGGCGTAAATACACCCCGCGTGTAAAGCCGGCTAAAAGCTGCAGCGCGTGCTCACTGAAGGATTTATGCCTGCCAAAACTTTACCGCATACCATCTGCCGAAAAATATGTAAAAGAGCGCCTGGAGGAAATAAAATGAAAATTTTAGGCAACACTCTGTACGTAACAACGCCGGACGCATACTTATCACTTGACGGCGAAAACGTAGTCATACAAAAATGCGGCGCTGAACTGAGGCGAGTCCCTCTCCATAATTTAGACGGCATAGCAGCGTTCGGTTACACAGGCGCCAGCCCAGCCCTGATGGGTGCCTGTGCCGGACGCGGTATTGCACTGACCTTTCTTTCCATGCACGGGCGCTTTTTAGCAAGGGTATGCGGAGCCGAACGCGGCAACGTTTTGCTGCGTAAAGAGCAGTACAGGGTCTCGGACAATGAAGAAAAAAGCACGGCGATAGCAAAAAGCATAATAACCGGCAAACTGTTTAACTCACGCTGGGTAATAGAGCGTGCCGCAAGGGACTACTCCATGCGCCTTGACACCGATAAATTAAAACGCGCTTCACGCTCAATAGCGGAGTCACTGGAACGCCTGCAGGATGCATCTTCGCCAGACGAAATACGAGGCATAGAAGGGAAAGCCGCCATCTGCTACTTTTCAGTATTCGACGACCTTATTTTACAGCAAAAGGAGCAATTCTTTTTCCGCAGCCGCAGCAGAAGGCCGCCGCTTGACAATGTAAACGCACTTATTTCATTTGTATATACACTGCTTGCGCATGATACGGCATCCGCTCTCGAAACCGTCGGCCTCGACCCATACGTCGGTTTCATGCACAGCGAACGCCCCGGGCGTATTTCCCTCGCGCTCGATATGATGGAAGAATTCCGCTCTGTTGTGGCGGACCGCTTTGTACTCACACTCATTAATACGCATCAGGTTAACGGAAAAGGGTTTATACAAAAAGAAAACGGAGCGGTATTCATGGACGATGACACGCGTAAGGTAATTTTAACAGCATGGCAAAAAAAGAAGCAGGAAAAAATCACGCATCCTATGCTTAAAGAAAAAATGGAATGGGGCCTTGTGCCATATTCACAGGCAATGCTGCTTGCGCGTTACCTCCGTGGGGATCTCGATGCATATCCGCCGTTTCTATGGAAATAAGGTGATTATATCTGCTTGTACTTATAACATATGATGTAAATACGGAAACTGATGAAGGTAAAAAGCGGCTTAGAAAAGTAGCCAAAGTCTGTGTAAACTACGGGCAGCGCGTGCAAAACTCTGTTTTCGAATGCGTTATGGACGCTGCACTGTGCTGCACCGTAAAGCATAAACTTCAAAAAATCATAGACCCTGCGAAAGACAGCCTGCGCTTTTATTATTTGGGCAACAACTATAAAAGCAAGATAGAGCATTTTGGTGCCAAACCGTCGTTTGACATACAGGAACCACTGATAGTATAATTGTGCGAACCTCAAGCTGACACCAATTTTCTGCCTGCTTCGCACCGTAATTTAACATATAAATTGTCGTTAACAGTTAATATGTTGACAATATAGAATATTAACAATATAATATTAATTAAGTTTATTTCATATTACTAATTGCCGCAGGCAAAATATGTTTATTTTTGCTGTCGCACCCTACGCGGGTGCGTGGATTGAAATGGTATTAACCAAAACCAATTTTTAGCTTTTCCAGTCGCACCCTACGCGGGTGCGTGGATTGAAATGGGTAAATCCTCCTCGGGAATACCCATTTTTAAAGGTCGCACCCTACGCGGGTGCGTGGATTGAAATGACTCCAGCAGGCCGCAATATGTTAGCGAGTATGTCGCACCCTACGCGGGTGCGTGGATTGAAATCGCCCACAGTTGGTCTACAGTTTCCGGCGTCATGTCGCACCCTACGCGGGTGCGTGGATTGAAATGTTGTAAAACGCATGAACCTCCCGAAAACTTTTGTCGCACCCTACGCGGGTGCGTGGATTGAAATTTTCAGCCGCGTAGTTGGGGCACAGTGTACGCCTGTCGCACCCTACGCGGGTGCGTGGATTGAAATCTCATCCTCGATATTTGTATACTCCGGCACAAAGTCGCACCCTACGCGGGTGCGTGGATTGAAATGTTTTTTGGGAGGCGGGCCGCTCACGGCGACCCGGTCGCACCCTACGCGGGTGCGTGGATTGAAATCGTCACGGCCCGTCACACATTTTTGAAATTTACTGTCGCACCCTACGCGGGTGCGTGGATTGAAATATCTTGCTACCTCCTCAACCTTGAAATCTCCGACGTCGCACCCTACGCGGGTGCGTGGATTGAAATTTTAATTTTTTTAACTGGGAGGCCGCACTCAACTGTCGCACCCTACGCGGGTGCGTGGATTGAAATTATGTCATAGCGGAATGGATTATCTTTGCCATAGAGTCGCACCCTACGCGGGTGCGTGGATTGAAATTCATATTGTGCAACCATGTTACCTGGGGTACTGCGTCGCACCCTACGCGGGTGCGTGGATTGAAATGGAAGCGTCCATACTTTTAAGAAATGTAGA
>ENA-UOOI01003219-UOOI01003219.1-fermentation-metagenome-genome-assembly--contig:-NODE-3219-length-12653-cov-7.294650_pt1 | contig 12653 bp, 14 predicted proteins | sample MGYA00245779_ERZ724027 | MGnify/ENA primary metagenome ERZ724027 (study PRJEB28704, sample SAMN03018318) | fermentation metagenome | biome: anthropogenic terrestrial biome; feature: soil; material... | reverse complement strand
CAATCGAGCTTCTGGAAGATGGGCTGGAGGACTCACTGGCCTTCTATGCATTCCCTGAGCTTGACGCCCGTAAAATCTCATCCACCAATATGCTGGAACGGCTGAACAAGGAAATCCGGCGCAGAACCAACGTCGTCGGGATATTTCCAAACAACGATTCCTACCTGCGGCTGGTAACAACATATCTCATGGAATACGCCGAAGATTGGTCTGTTTCCAGAGCATATTTGAATCCCAGATCAATTCAGACACTTCTGCTAAACGCAGCTTAATTCATTTTGTGGAGCCCCTAAATTGCGAACTTCTCTTGACACTACCATAATTTCCGCAGCAGTGGCATCCGCTGATTGTATTGCGTAGCTGTAAATATTCATGGTTGTGCTGGTCTGGCTATGCCCTAGTCTTGCCGATACGGCTCGGATGCTTTGATGCGATTCAATTTGCAGGGTTGCCGATGTATGCCGCAAGGGTATGGACGTGAACGCTTTCAGGGAAGCCATTCTTTCGGCAAACTTTGCGGAACCAGGTGGTCAGTTCGTCCGGGGAAGCGTGACTTCCATCTTTGTTTAAAAAGACAGCAGGAGAGTCTTTCCAATAGTCACCACACCTTAAGCGTTGCGAGTTTTGATACAGTCGAAACTCTGTAAAAATTGTTCTGCAGCAGTCTGGCAAAGCAATGACACGTTCAGAGGCTTTATTCTTACAAGAATAATTATTAAATTTTCCGTCTTTTCCGCGTTTCCAAACTTTTTTAATAGAAATCTGCATTTTATCCATATTAACATCTTTCCATTCAAGACCATAAATTTCAGAGCGCCGCGCTCCACTATAAAGTAAAAGCAGCACCGCAGCCCGATGGAGAATGCTTTCGGAATCAAGGCACTTTATCAGGCGCCTTTTCTGAATCATATTCAAAAAGAAGAACAGCAGCACGGCGAACAAATTTATAACTATATGGCTCAGAACGGAATGTATAACTGATTTTAACGTTCGGCCGGAAACAGAAATAAACGTTTCAGCATTTTGTTTTCTCCTTACAGCAGCAAAAGCAGGCCATCGACTTTACCGTATGGAGAGCCGCATCGGCGTAAAGACTTTCCAGCCGCTGTTTCAGGCTGCTTTTCGTCTCGAACGGCGGGGTGAAAAAGCCTTTCGGTTCATAGAAATGCCGAATAAACCAGTCGGTGCGCTTTGTTTCCCCACAAATGTAAAAACAGCCGCAGAAAACACCGCCGGGTTTCAGCACCCGGAAGGTTTCCCGGTAAGCCGCATCTTTGTCCGGAAAAGCATGGAAACCGTTCAGGGACAATATGATATCGAAGCTCCCGTCCTCAAAAGGAAGCGCGCCGACGTCTCCCCGCAGAAATCGGACGTGCGGCAATCCCATCTTTGACGCCCGTTTCCGCGCCGTTTCCATCATTTCCGCCGAATAGTCCAAACAGGTTACATCCGCACTTTTCAGCTTCCGGTACACCGGCATGGTAATCACACCCGTTCCCACGGGAACTTCCAGAAGTTTCCCGGAAAAGTCTTCAGGGATTCCGGAAAGCGCCAGTTGAAGATAGCGGTCGCTTTCCTCCTTGTTCATATCCCAGACCAGTTTGCATATCGTTTTGCCGAAAAACGTAGAACAGGTGATCATCCCATCGTATGCGGTCGCTTCCTGCCCCAGCATCTGATAGGCCTGCCTGATTTCTTCATGTTTCATTCGAAGATCTCCTTTTTCCGTTTGCACTTTGGTATCATGAAATCGCTGAGACGAGAGGCTTCTAGCAACCATCGATGGATCAGTACCAATCATTTTTTGAGAATATCAAAGAATTCTTGTGCGCATGAGTTAGCATTAACTAACTAATGCGCCGTGAAAAATCCGCCGTTTCAGCGGATCTTAAAAAGTACGGTTCCATAAGGTATTATAAAATGGAAAGAATTCGCTGTCAAGTGGCCTAAATAGGTCAAAATCCGGTCTAAAGACTCCATAATTCTGCTCCTCTCCAACCCAACAATCTGGTCGGCGGTCTGACTGGTGGGAGGCCGCTGGGCAATTACCGGCAGCGTAGACCTTTCCCGCCCGATTGGACAGAAACACGCAAAATCATGTGGCAGAGGGCTGCGCCGCCAGCTTGGGATTGACGACCCAAAACTGACGCCGGCAGAAAAAATATTGGAAAGCAATAGAAAAGATATAGTTGAATGAGCATTACGATTGCGCTATCATAACATTAAGTTAGTTATAGAAAACCAAAAAATATGACAGAACCGAATTTAGAAAACAATACGTTTATCAACTGCATCGTGCTGATGCTTGACATCTTTATCCCACTGAAAATCGGGGAGAGGGGAAAACCCCTTTTCACAAACAAAATAAGGCCGGCCGTGGCCGGCAGGCAAAAGGGAAGCAAGACATTCCCGCCGGTTCCCGGCCGCCGCAGGGCACAAAAAAACGCCGGATATGGATTTAAAAATCCATATACAGCGTCCAGAAGCATTTTGCAAAATCCAAATAAGCACCCCCTGTACAAAAAACGCGACAGGCAGTATAATAAGAACCGCAATGTGCCGATGATTCGGTTGCGTATGGAGCTCTATTCTCCGTATGCAGGAGACAGGTGTTCCAGCACCTGTTTCTGCATTGCACCTTTTCTTTTGTGCCCTACAAGATAATTATACCGCTTTTTGGAAGATAGTCAAGGAAAAGCGGGAGAGTTGTGGAAGAAAAAGGAATTTCTGCGCCGGAAAGCAGGCCGATATTTCTTTCTTTCCCGGCCTGCTTGAATTGTTTTCAATATTCCGCAGGTTTATAATGAGAAAAATATTATTTTTAAGTTTAAGCAGCAAGTGTTTCCGGATGGTACGACGGAAACGGAATGGATTTTGATAGAAACAACAAGAAGGAAATTGACTATGGATAAAAAAATAAAAATTCGAATCGCAAAAGCAGAAGACGCACGGGCGCTTTTGTCAATCTATGCCCCGTACGTTGAAACCACCGCCGTTACTTTCGAATATCAAGTTCCTTCCGAAGACGAGTTTAAAAAACGTATTCAGCATATTTTGCAAAGGTACCCGTATTTGGTTGCGGAATTGAATGGAGAAGCGCTTGGCTATACCTATGCCGGCGCGTTTCACGAAAGAGCGGCTTATGACTGGTCAGTCGAAACGACTATTTACGTGAAGAAAAATCAGAGGCGGCTGGGAATCGGCCGCAAGTTGTACGATGCGCTGGAAACAGCGCTGAAAGCACAAGGAATTCTTAACCTCAATGCGTGCATCGCCTATCCGGAAGAAGAGGACAGGTATCTGACAAAAGACAGTGTAGCTTTTCATCATAAGATGGGCTTTCAGATGGTCGGACAGTTTCATAACTGCGGATACAAATTTAATCGCTGGTATCACATGGTATGGATGGAAAAGCAGATAGGAATCCATGAGGAAAGTCAGTCCCGAGTCAAGACATTCGCGGACGTCTGCGCTTACGGAGAGGTGAATTTTAACCCGCCGGCAGGTGATGAGCAAACCGGGAAACCGGAATTTCAGCCGTTATGAAGGAGACCCTATGGAGAACATTGTAAAGATACTTGCAGGAGAACTGGGCCAAAGCGAAGAGCATGTAAAAAACGTCATAGACCTCGTCGACGGAGGGAATACCATTCCGTTCATCGCCCGTTACCGCAAGGAAATGCACGGAGCGATGGACGACACGGTCCTCCGTAAGCTGATGGACCGGCTTTCTTATCTTCGCAGCCTTGCAGCCCGCCGCGAAGAAGTTAAAAATTCCATTACTGCGCAGGGCAAACTGACGGAGGCGCTGTCGTCGGAGATAGACGCCGCGCAAACGCTGGCAGAGGTAGAGGACATTTACCGCCCGTACAAACAGAAACGCCGCACCCGCGCAACGATTGCAAAAGAAAAGGGCCTTGAGCCGTGGCGAAAACGCTCTTCGGACAGTCCGGGGATCTGCCGGATATCAGAAAACTTGCCGCAGAATATATCGATGCGGAAAAGGGCGTCGCGAGCGCAGACGACGTGCTTGCCGGCGCGTCGGACATAATAGCGGAGATCGTTTCGGACAGTGCGGACATCCGACGGCTTCTGCGGGAACTGATCCTGAAAAAAGGCACATTGCGCTCAACGGCGGCAAAGGATGAGGATTCAACCTACAGTCTTTACTATAAGTTCAGCCAGCCGATTTCACGGCTGCAAGGGTATCAGATCCTGGCGATAAACCGCGGCGAAAAAGAGGGCTACCTCAAAGTTACGGTGGAGCTCGACAGGGACTTGGCACTGGGCCTGATGTGGAATAAGGTCGGAAAGGCCGGATCAAAAGCGGCGGATTTTGTCCGCAGAGCGGCGGAGGACGGTTATGACCGCCTGCTCTTTCCCTCCATGGAGAGGGAAATGCGCGGCCGGCTCACTGATGCCGCCTCGGAGGGCGCCATTCATAACTTTGCGCTCAACCTAAAGCCTCTTTTGATGCAGCCGCCGGTCAAGGGCCGCGTCACCATGGGGCTTGACCCAGGCTACCGCAACGGATGCAAGGTTGCCGTGGTGGACGGCACAGGCAAAGTGCTGGATACCGCCGTGGTGTACCCGACCTATGGGGAACGCCAGAAAAACGAAGCGATTGCAGCTTTGACAGGACTCATCCAGAAGCACAGCGTCGAGCATATCGCCATTGGCAACGGAACCGCTTCCCGCGAAACGGAACAGATGACGTGCGAACTGATTGCAAAAATGCCCGGCGTCCGCTACATGATCGTCAATGAAGCGGGGGCGTCGGTATATTCCGCTTCCAAGCTTGCGGCGGAGGAGTTTCCTCAATACGACGTAAATTTGCGCTCCGCCATCTCGATCGCCCGCAGAATGCAGGACCCGCTGGCCGAGCTTGTTAAGATCGACCCCAAGGCCATCGGCGTGGGACAGTATCAGCATGATATGCCGCAGAAACGGCTTGACGAATCGCTTGCCAGTGTGGTGGAGGACTGCGTCAACGCCGTCGGCATTGATCTTAACACCGCTTCAGCCTCGCTTCTTCAGCGGGTCTCCGGTCTGAACGCCACGACTGCGAAAAACATTGTGGCCTACCGCGAAGAACACGGCGTGTTCACCTCGAGAAAACAGCTTTTAAAAGTCCCTAAGCTGGGGCCGAAGGCCTACGAGCAGTGCGCGGGGTTTCTGCGTGTTCCTGAAAGCAAATCCGTGCTGGATCACACGGGCGTCCATCCCGAAAGCTACAAAGCGGCCGAAAAGCTGCTCCGGCTGTGCGGGTATCAACTCGGCGACGTGGCAAACGGGAAGCTTTCTGAGCTTCCCGCGCAGTTAAAGGCTTATGGGGAAAAGCAGGCCGCGGAGAAATGTGAAGCAGGCATCCCCACCCTCAGAGATATTGTGAATGAGCTGGTAAAACCCGGACGGGATCCCCGTGATGAACTTCCCGCTCCAATCCTGCGCACAGACGTTCTGGATCTAAAAGACCTTCGGCCCGGCATGATTCTTACCGGCACCGTGCGCAACGTGATTGATTTTGGGGCGTTTGTCGATATCGGCATCCATCAGGACGGGCTGGTACACATCTCGGAGCTGGCAAATAAATTCATCCGTCACCCCTCGCAAGTGGTGTCCGTCGGAGATATTGTAAAAGTCATGGTTCTGGCCGTGGATCCCCAAAAGAAACGCATCTCCCTCTCCATGAAGCAGGTGAGGCAGTAAACCTGAATGAATTTCATCTGTATTTTGCAGTCGAGAAGTCCAACCTGCGGAGTGTATCAAATATATGACGGCAGTTTTTCCGGTACCCTGATTTGCGGCCATAAAGAAGGACCCCGCCTGTCGCTCAGCACGTCAGGCGGGTCCTTCCGGAACTTTTTATCTGAAGCAGAGAAAATTCAAATCCACTTTGCCATAAGTCCGGCCAGAAGACCGGATACGATGGAAACGGAAACAACACCCGCAATAATCATCTTCGGCATAATTTCGTTCTGAATTGCTTCGGTCTCCTCCGGTGTTTCACCGACAGCCTTTGCGACCTCCACAGGAATTTGATAGGTCCCGGGGAAGCCAAACAGAGCCGTGACCGCCATACAGATGGACATTTCCCAGCTGAAATGAATCAACCGGCCCACCAGCACGGCTACGACACCGCCTGAAACAACGCCGATGACCATAACCAGAATGAGCGGTGGCAGCATGGACAGCAACATCTTAGGGGTTGCGGACGGCAAACTTGACCAGACGGCTACAATGGTGCTGGCCAGAACGAAAGAGAAACCATTGCACTTAACCAGCGCGTTTTCTTCCAGAAAACCGATTTCACGTGCGAGTACGCCGAGCAGCAGCGCATAGATTAACTGCGTGATTCCCGTCCATTTTCCCAGCAGATAGGCCAGATAGGCAATCAGCGCCAGCTTGCAGAGGGTAAAACTTGCCGTGTTGTATTTTGCGGGAAGAGGCGGAATCAGGGTGTGCTTCTGCACTTTCTTCTCCTGCTCCGGCATCTCAAGACGAAGCGTTCCGTCCCGATAGCTTTTCTGCACATTGCGCGCTTCTTTCTTCAGCAGAGTGCTCGCAATGGGCATCCCGACGAACATCTGGAAGATCAGAACCAGCATGGCAAATACGGTTACGTCCGGGCGCGACAGCGTTGCCGCAACCTCTTTCATAACAAGGAAAGCAACCATGCCGCCGGCGAGGACGGGTGCGCCCGAAAGCGCATAGTAGCGGTCCATAAAATGCTGGCCGATAAAGTAAACGCCAAGCGCGATTGCGCATGTGGAAATCAGAACAATGACAACAGTCTTCCACTCGCTGATAAAATCACGTACATTGATGGTTGTGCCAATGTGCGCAAGAAGCATTCCGATTGTGATGGACGAAAAGGCCAGCAGGCCGGAATCTTTAAAAATGGTGCCCGGCAGGCCGCACCAAAATGCGACGATAAAGACAACCGCACCGAAAAACAACATGGAAACGACGGCTTTTGTTTTGGTAGCAACAACGTCCCCCAGGAAAAACACAAAAAATATGATTAAGACTGCCAACAGACTGTTCATTGTTTTCAACTCTCTTTCCAAAGATGATCCGGGGCATATGACTCATGCAGGAAACCCCGATTGGTTTCGCCGGCGATGGTCCTTCCGGTCATGCCTGTGTGCTGTGTGCCGGCACGTCCGGCTGCGCCGCTTCATTTTTCTCCTGATTTCTCTTTCCTCTTTTGACCGGTTGGACGGGTCCCCTCTGTGCAGCCGGCTTGCGCGCTGTTCTTCCTCCTCTCTGTTCCCAAAACAAAATGGCGGCTCGCTTAAAAACGAGCCGCCATGTAATATGGATCAACGGGTTATTTCGTTTTATGAGCGTATGCCTATTCACTTCATCCGGTATTTAGCAGCAGTACTACCAGCGGTAGGACCAGCAACAGGGCATAGGTAATGACGCCCTCAATAATGATGCGGACGCAGAGTTTGGCATTAAACTGCTTTTCTTCCATGCTGCGCATTTGAGAGCCCCCTTACAAAATCATAAATACTTTATTAGTATAAATTGATGTTTTGCTAAAGTCAATCATTGAAATCATCAAAGATCTGTGGATTTTTAAACTGTTTTTCGTCCTCAATGCCAAAGATGGTATGAAACGTAAACTGGAGCTTTGAAAAGGGGGTAAAAAACTGCTGTCAGACTAAAAAAAGCCCTTAAACAGAGCTGACTGCAATTCCCTGATGTTTTTCAGCCAGCCCCGCTTAAGAGCAGGGGAAATCAATCTGTTGTTTTGAAAAAAGTCGGTCGAGCCTGTCCCAAAACCGGGTCAGGCGGAAAAGCTCAAATCCATTTTGCCATGATGCCGGCCAAAAGGCCGGATACGATGGAAACGGAAACGACACCTGCGATAATCATTTTCGGCATAATCGCGTCTTGAATCGCCTTGGTCTCTTCCGGCGTCTCACCGACAGCCCTCGCAACCTCCACGGGGATCTGGTAAGTTCCCGGAAAACCAAACAGGGCCGTGACCGCCATGCAAATGGACATTTCCCAGCTGAAATGGATCAGCCGGCCCGCCAGTACGGCTACGATACAGCCGGCAACGACGCCGATGACCAGGACCAAAATCAGAGGGAACAGCATAGACAGGACCATCGAAGGAGTTGCCGCCGGAAGGCTGGCCCACACGGAAATGACCGCGCCGGCCAGGACAAAGGCAAAGCCGTTGCATTTTACCAGCGCATTTTCCTCCAGAAAACCGACTTGACGGGCAAGCACACCGAAAAGCAGTGCAAAGATGAGCTGCGTAACCCCGGTCAGCGACCCTAAAACGCTGGAAAGATAGGCGATCAGGGCCAGCTTGCAGAGGGCAAAGTTCGGCGTATCATACTTTGACGGAAGCGACGGAATCAGTCTGCGTTTTGGCGTTCCATCTTTCGGCATCGATTCCTGAAGCTGAAGCGTACCCGCCCGGTAGCTTTTCTGAACGCTGCGCGCTTCTTTTTTCAGCAGGGTGCTTGCAATAGGCAGCCCGACAAACATTTGAAAGATCAGAACCAGCATGGCAAATACGGCTACGTCAGGGCGTGACAGCGCCTTTGCGACATCCTTCATGATCAGGTAGGCCACCATGCCGCCCGCGAGGACGGGCGCGCCCGAAAGCGCATAATACTGATCCATAAAGTTTTTGCCGATAAAATAGACGCTGAGCGCGATTGCGCATGTGGAAAGCAGGACGACAACAACGGTCTTCCATTCGCTGACAAAGTCACGCACGTTGATGGTCGTACCGATGTTTGCGAGAAACATTCCAATGGTGATGGACGCAAAGGCCAGCAGGCCGGAATCTTTAAAAATGGTCTTGGGCAGGCCGCACCAGAACGCGACCATAAAAACGATTGCACCGAAAAACAGCATGGAAACCAGGGCTTTTGTTTTGGTCGCGACAGCATCTCCCAGGAAGAACACCAGGAAAATGATGAAAACCGCCAGCAGACTGTTCATTCATTTCACTCTCTTTCTAATTGATTGTCCGGAGGAACATTGCGGGGCCTAGCCCCGCGGCATACCTTTATTGGTTATGCTCAAGCCATGCCTCCGCACAGTGTGCCAGCATCGCCGCTCCGGCAGGAAACGCAGTTTCGTTGAAACGAATTTTCGGGTTATGCTGTGAATACTTGTAGCCCTCGTCGATGGAGCCTCCGCCGAGAATCAGGAAAGCGGCCGGCACTTTTTGCGCAACGTAAGTAAAGTCTTCCCCGCCGTTCAGTTTCGGGATTTCCTCCACCGTCCCCTGCGGAAGAAGATTCGCGGCATAGCCGGCAATCTCTTTTGTCAGTTCGGGTTCGTTATAAAGCGGCGGAACGGAAACTTCCACATTGACCGAGGCGCTGCCGCGGTAGACAGCCGCCGTAGCCTCTGAAATCTCTTTGACACGTTTTAAAAGGAAATTGCGCAGTTCCATGCTCTCCGCACGCAGGGTAACGCCCAGTTCCGCCTCGCCTGCCACGGTATTCGGCGACGCGCCGCCCGAAATGGTGCCAACCAGAACGACGGCTTCCTTTTGGGCAGGGATTTCACGGGAGATAATCTCTTGAAGAGCGAGCGTGAGATGTGCGGCGATATTGATTGCGTCCACCCCCTGAAACGGCATGGAACCGTGTGCGGCAAGGCCTGTGATCCGCACGCGCACCGTGTCTCCGGAATTCATTACCGGCCCGCAGTGATACAGGATATGACCGGAGCGGCTGAACGGAAGGCCGGAGAAAATATGCATGCCAACCGCAGCGTCAACGGTCGGATTTTCCAAAATTCCGGCTGCGATCATATCTTTCGCGCCGCTCAGAAGCTCTTCGGCAGGCTGAAACATGAACTTGACGGTTCCTTTCAGTTCATTTTCCCGCTCCTTCAGCATTTTTGCCGCGCAGAGCAGCATGGCGGTATGAATATCGTGGCCGCAGGAATGGCAGTGCCCGTTTTTTGCCGCAAACGGCAGGCCGCTTTCTTCCGCCATCGGCAGAGCATCCATGTCCGCCCGCAGGAGAATTGTTTTTCCGCCGTGGCCCACGGTGCAGGAAACGCCGCAGCGGCCGACCTGCTGTGGCTGACAGCCGTATTCACGCAGCTTTTTTGCAACGTAAGACGAAGTTTTCGGCAAATCAAATCCTGTCTCGGCAAACTGGTGAATGGTCTGGCGGTCCTCCAGCAGTGTGTCTTTTAGTTCCTGTGCACGTTCAAGGTAATTCAAAACAGATCCGCTCCTTTATTTTGATTTTTTGACTCTCCCCGGCTCTGATTCCGGCGTTTTCTCTGCTCTGACGGCGGCGCGGCCGGCCCTGCAACGTGTTCCCCCTTTCCCTGGTGGCCCCAAAAACAAAAGTGGCGGCCCGCTTAAAACGAGCCGCCACTTCATGCAGATAGCTGAGGCTATTTCGTTTTTTGAGCGTATGCCTATGAACTTTTGCTTGTAAAAAAGTAAAAGTAAAACCAGTAATAGGCATAAAAAGAGGAGCCTTCTTCCGCACAGGCAGAAAGCATACGGTTACAACCGGTCAGTTCCGCACAGCGCATTGGAAAGCCTCCTTTATTAACTCAGAATACTTTAATAGCATAAAACGTTGTCATCATAAAGTCAACCGTCGAAATGGTTAAATAGTATTTGCAATTCTAGACAATTTGCACATAGCTTTGCAATGGCAAGAATGGCTCCAAAAACTCGGTAAGGGGATTATCCAATATTTTGGAAATATAAAAAGAGCTTCCTACACAGAGGGAAACTGTGACAGGAAGCTCTTCAATGCCCATTTTGTAGATCTTTTCGGAAAGTCAGTCAAAAAATCCTATCGTTTGCAAGAGTCATGAAACTCATGTTCCTCCTGAAAGCGGTCTTTTAAAAATTTCCACTGCTCTTCCGGATTTGAATGTTCTGATAAAAATTTTTCAATAGGACAGACCTTGTTTTCATCCTTTGACGATTTTACCAAGGGGATCAGCTTTTCATAGTCAAATCGAATTCCGCTTTTTTGAAACAGTTTTAACCCGCAGTCCGACATTCTAACGGCGTGGCATTCTACAATATTCAGCTTATTCAGTAATAAGCCGAACGCCAATCCGGCTTGATTTGCATACAGAATGAGTTTAGAATTGATGCTTTTTTCAAAAGCAGAGTCGATATAAGGGTATCCGTAATGATTCATCTCGACACGCTTGCGGAGCGCTTCCGTCACTTCCACCGGGCTCGGGAAATCTGTGTCCGCGACATAGGGACTCTTGATCTTCGAAAGAGGTTTTGTAGCAAGATAGGCTAGTTTCGTGGAAGTTCTCCGCTTTTTGAATTTGGGAAGGGGAAATATCAATCATATGGTTTTCTTTCCTAAAAGAATATGCTATAATACAACGTGTTAGCATACGCTAACCAATTCAAGAAATTCTTGCGACCCGGAAGCCTCCGCAATGCATTCTCTAGGAAAGGATTGGATTGGTCTGCTGGCCCACAAAAGCCGCCGACAGACGATTAACCGAAAGAAAAAGAGGCGATCAGATGAGTGTTCGTTTCCAGCTTTTTAAAATCGCGCTACAGATCAGTGAAATTAAAAAAGCTTTTACTCTCCCGGAAGATAAACTGTTGCAAAAGGTGCGAAGATTGAACCGGCATCGGTGCTTTCGAATGCCTAAGGATTCGAAATACCGGTATGACGACGAGATGATTTTCGGACGGTTTCACTGCCTGAAAATTGAAACGCAGAAAAGACGGGCGGCTCGCGCCGTTCTCTTTCTGTATGGAGGAGGAATGCTCCTCGGTTCCGACCCCGGCGACTTGAAAATTGCCTGCAGGCTTGGCAAGATGTGCGAATCGGATGTCTGGTTTCCCTATTATCCGTTGTGTCTGGATTCCAGCATTGAAGATACCTACCGAATGGTGTACGAGGTGTATCGGAAGATGGCAGAGAGCTACAATGCCGGGAATCTCTCGATTGTCGGCTTCTCCTCCGGTGCAGCCCTTGCCATTGGGGTATGCCTTTACAACAATGTGCAGCCGCATCCGTTGCCGATGCCCCGGCGGATCATCGCCTGTTCCCCGGGATGCGTTCCGCTTACAGAGGAAGAACGCGCTAAAATGAAAAAGCTGTCCCAAAAGGATATCATGGTCGATTCTGCTTTTATGTCCACGATCAAAGGGCCGATGGCGCATGGAAAAGAGGTTCCGCAGTACATGCTTTCCGGCATTTGCGGGAACTTTAAAGGTTTGCCGGAAATCCATTTCTACTATGGCAGTGATGAGATCCTTTACGCCGAAGCGGAGCCTTTTGCCGCAGCTTGTAAAAAATACGGGGTTTCCTATCACATGCATGTCGGGCAGGGATTATGCCACTGTTATCCGATGATGCCTTTTTTTCCGGAAGGAAAGGAAGCAATGGGGGAGATCGTCCGGATTTTGAAAGAGCCGTAGCCGATTTCATACATGCCATGGCCGCCGCCGTTTCGGGAAATTTTCACAAATTCATGAGCATCCCATTCATGACCTGATGAAATTGCCCTATTGGCGCAAAACGGGCGAGAAAGGCTAACGATGGGGAAAAAATAACCCGCATGGATACTGAATTTTTCCAGCAACCATGCGGGTTTAGATGGTGGACGTTACAGGACTCGAACCTGTGACCTTTCGCACGTCAAGCGAACGC
>ENA-UOOI01003217-UOOI01003217.1-fermentation-metagenome-genome-assembly--contig:-NODE-3217-length-12657-cov-4.437073_pt1 | contig 12657 bp, 10 predicted proteins | sample MGYA00245779_ERZ724027 | MGnify/ENA primary metagenome ERZ724027 (study PRJEB28704, sample SAMN03018318) | fermentation metagenome | biome: anthropogenic terrestrial biome; feature: soil; material... | reverse complement strand
TATCTATATGAAAGTAATATCCGAACAGCAGTTATCAGCAATCTTTCATATAGTATTGAAACATTATCAAAAAGGATAAACCGGTATCTACCGCAAAATCATTTTGAATTCCTGATTACCTCAAGTGAGTATATATACCGGAAGCCTCATCCCAGAATATTTGAGCTGGCACTTGCTAAGGCTGATGTGAAGGCCTCTATGGCATGGTATTGTGGTGACAATGCTTATTGCGATGTGACAGGTGCTTCAAAGAGTGGCCTGTTTCCCGTATGGTATACCGGTGCTGCTAATTATAAACAAGACAAGCCTTCCATAGATCATTTAAAAATAAATGACTGGAAGCAATTAATTTATATACTTAAAAAACTCTAAACAAAAAGTCATATCGATTTTATCAATTTGGATGAAGAATAGCAATATTTACATTAATAAATCCTCGATTCGTAATATGAAATCAGGCATAAAATCGAAGTAAATAAATATTGTCAGTTCTGCTGTATACATGATATGAAAAAAAGGAGTTGCCTCCTAATCGTTAATACTTTTGAGGCAGCTCCTCTTTTTCAAAAGAAAATTATACAGATGCTACTTTTTATCTATATCTTTCTTATAAGCTTCAAACTGGCTCTTATAAGCATTGATGACATCGTCAATACCTGCCTTTTTAAGAAGGTCTAAGGCATTCTTGATATTGCTATCATAGTCCTTTACCCCGCATGCAATCGGCGCAATAACAGCCTTGATCTGGGTGTTTACATCAGTAATCTGGGTTTGAACACTAGAAGCATCAAAGGTAAAGCTGCTCGCAATCCCATCGGTAATATTAGTTCTCTTGCTGTAAAGAAGTTCGTTTGTAGCTTTTGGAGTTCCCGTTGCAGTACGCTCAAAATTCAAATTTCCAATCATCCAGTCTGCAAAGGAATAAAGCGGCGTATTTGTTGCAGAATTTACAATATCCTCTCGGCTGCGTTCTCCAACTTTTTTATAATCGGTTCCCTCGCGTCCATACAGGAAGAGGTCGTAATTGTCCTGATTTGCATAAATCCAGTTTACAACTTTAACACCAGCTTCGGGATGTTTGCTGGAAACAGGAATAGCCTGCATGTTTCTTGTACCATAAGGACGAAGGAATTGTTTATTAGGTGCAAAATCAAGCATTTTAAAATCATCAACGGTAATATCCGGATAATTCTTTTTTATGTTATCAATTGAACTACCATAGGTTCCGAAATGGACAAACCAGTCTCCTGAATTTAACTGATTGTTCAATTGGTCGGATGTGAAGGAAAGAACATCGGGATTAATCAAACCCGATTTATACCATTCCCTTGCATTTGCACAATCTTTTTTAAATTCTTCTGTTTCAAAAAAGTTTTTGATTGTACCATCCTGGTTTACATAAACCATTTTTTCATATATTGTATATGGCCAAGTATCATACGTCTTTGCACAAGGTCCAAAATCAACACTGTCTGATCCCAGAATGGGAATGTAAGGTTTGCCGTTCCCTTTCCATTCCTTCATAATCTTCACATAATCGCTTGTTAATTCTTCAAAAGTGGTAGGAACGGTATTAATTCCATATTTTTTTAGAATATCCAGACGAATTGTAATTTCAGGACTAGTAGCGGATTCAAACCAGTAAGCCGGAATTCCGTATTGTGTCCCTTTAACCTGTCCATTTTTTATAGCGCTGTCAGGGGTATTCTTTAAAATGTTCCCTCCAAACTGTTTCATTGCTTTCGTAATGTCTGCTAATGCGTTACGGGATGCATAATTGGAAAGCGTGACACGGTCATTCATGACGCTGAACATATCAAATTCTTCTCCAGTAGAAAGCATTATGTTAATTTTCTGATCCCAAGAGTCCCAGGGAATATACTGAATAGACAATTTCACTCCCACACCATCTTTTGCCATCTTGTCATTAATCATTTTGATGACTTTGCTATAATCTGTGGGTGCATCACCTGGCACAACGTATTTACAAGTTACAGCATTGCTGCCAGTTGATTGAGTCTTTTCCTTGGATGAATTATTTCCTGTACATCCGGAAATGATGAGGCATAAAAAAACTGCACTCAGTAACATCGCAAAAAACCTTTTTTTCATAATAACTCTCCTCCTAAAATATTATTATATTATATAATTAGCCCTTTACAGAGCCAATAATCAAACCTTTAACATAATAACGCTGCAAAAATGGATACAGTAAAACAATAGGCCCTATTGTAACAATAGCCGTAGCCATCTTCAGGGATTCCGAAGGCGGCGTAACGCTGCCTGTCCCGCTGAGAAACTGAAGATCACGCAGCATGGATATCTGCGATTTTAATTGAAGCAGCAAATATTGTACAGGATAAAGATTTTTATTGTCCACAAGCATGATAGCGTTCCACCAGTCATTCCAATAACCTAAGCCGTAAAACAGACCAATTGTGGCCAGTACGGGCACACATAACGGAAAATAAATTTTAAACGCAATTATAATGTCGTTAGCGCCATCAATGGTAGCAGACTCACGCATGGAATCCGGAATACCGCTTATAAAATTTCTCGTTAAAAACAGGTTAAATGGATTAAAAAGCAAATTAGGAACAAGCAATGACCAAATATTATTTCTCAAATGGAGTGTAGTACATATTAGGTACCAAGGAACAATACCCGAGCTAAAAACCATAGGGATAAAAAAGAACATTGCAAGAGCGTTTCTATATTTAACATTTTTGTTTGCCATCGTATATGCGGCAGAACCCGTTATTACTATAGCCAAAAGTGTTCCGACAACTGTTATAAAAATAGAAATAACATACCCTCTTATCACGCTTGAACCTCTCTGAAACATAAGCTTGTAAGCAAATAAAGAATATTTTTTGGGAAAAAAGCTATAGCCATATCTCATAATAGTGGATTCATCAGTGATAGAAACCATTAAGGTTAGAATCATTGGAAGCAAACAAGCTATGGTGAATAAAAGGATGAAAAATGAGATAATGACATTCGCTGTCGATATTTGTCTTTTATAATGAACTTTTTTCATTATTATAAACACCTTCCCATAACTTAATACAATGCGCCGTCAGGATAGAATTTTCTTGCAACATAGTTGGAACCATATACCATGACAAATCCTATGGCTGACTGGAATAAACCGATAGCCATTGCCTGCGCCGGATCTCCCACCTGCCGCAGAGCCCGGAACAAATACGTATCAATAATATCAGTTGTTGAATAAAGAGTTCCGTTATCCCCAACAAGGGCATAAATCATACCAAAATCACCGAACATAATTTTTCCAATTGCTAAGAGTGTCATAATAATTATCGTCGGCATTAATAGAGGAATTGTAATTTTCGTCATCTGTTGGAACCGGTTTGCCCCATCTATTGCCGCCGCTTCATAGATACCGGAATCAATTCCCGTTATAGCTGCTAAATAAATAATGGCATTCATTCCTGCCCCTTTCCAAATACGCATCAATACTAAGATGGTAGGCCATGCCTTGGGTTCTGTATACCAGTTGATGGCATTCATCCCAAACAATTTTAAACCCTTGTTTACAAGACCATACTGCGTAGAAAATAAGCTAAAGAGTATATAACTTACAACAACCCAGGAAAGATAATTTGGAAACAGCATAACAGATTGTGTTGTTTTAATAAACCATTTACATCTTAATTCGTTTAGCCCCAAAGCAATAAGCACAGCAGCGATCGTTCCTGTAATTATAAATAAAAGGTTCAAATAAATAGTATTGAATGTAACGCTAAACGCATATTTAGACTTAAAAAAGAATTCAAAATTTTTAAATCCTACCCACTTGCCATTAAAAATAATATCTAAAATGTTGCTTTTGTTATACCTGAATTTTTGAAAAGCTACCAACATATATGGATATGAACAATAACTGAATATAAAAACATATATCATTGCCGGAAGCGCGATAATATATGAAAATTTATTTTTGGCAATATCTTTTAATAGTCCATATTTTTTTTTATTCGATTTAGCCTTTTCCACTTTTGCCATCTCCTTTTACAATTAATATTAAACAATCTGTTTTATGTTAACTTAATGTAGATGGTTTTATTGTTATATACTTTTTTAATTCTCTAATACAATATCAATCTAGAAAACTTTTAAAACTATTTTAATTAGCCAGTCTCTTTACACAGCTAAACGTCTAAATGATGATAAATATCCTGAACAGTCATAGAAACCATTGCAACGCTCTCATCAGAAGCGCCATAATATAAGTTTACAAAACCATTTTTCAGAGTAGCTCCGCAACCGAATATCACATTCCCGAAAAAACCATCTAATTCATATGGATATTCCGGTTCAATCAGCGGATATTCACTTCTGGCTAATACTTTCCATGGCTGATTCTTATCTAAGAGCATAACCCCCATACAATAACGGTTTTGTTCTGTTGCACCATGATAAAACTCTACCCATCCTTTTTCTGTCATAAATGGTGGAGCGCCTGCACCGATTCTGGCACAGTCCCATTTTCCCGGACGCACACCAGCAACAAACCGGTGCATACCGAAGCATCGCAAATCTGGAGATTCCGCTAACCACATTCCAGGTTTGGCAAAAGCAGAACTGCTTGGTCGATGAAGTGCATAATATTTGCCGTTTATTTTATCATTGAATAATACGGTATCTTTATTGTCCGGCTGAAACAAGATTCCTACCCTCTTTACAGAACTAAAATCATCTGTCATAGCCAGACCTACAACTGTCCCCCGGCAGGACGTAGCACTGTATGTAATATAATAATGACCGCCTATGTAACTAATACGTGCATCCTCGATCCCAAAAGCCTCATATTCATTTTCCGGTATCATAAATGGATAGTTATCTATCTTAAAATGCACGCCATCTTTGCTACGTGCCACTTGCAAGTGAGATATTGAGGTAAGATACTGTTTTTCTCCTACATAAAAGCTTCTCTGGTCATTGGTATCAGATATTTGTCCAAAAGGGAAAAAACGCGGCACTATTTTTTTTGTACTTTCATCGAATATAAGAGCTGTAATACCTCCTTCTCTCTGAATTGCCTTTTCTGCCACGCGAACAACAAGAACTGTTTCTTCTCCCATGGTTGCAGCACCTGCATTAAACGTACCTATTACTTTTGCATTATCACAATATGCAGGAATATTTTCCTTTCGGATAACGGGGTTTTCTTTTTCTCTGCAAATCATATATTTTAAACCGCCTTTCCCGTTTATATTTACTAAGTCTAATAATTTTGTAATCAGAATAGTTAAGTTATTATTACTTTACTCTATTTAAATATACAATCTTTTAATTAAAAAGTCAATATAATTAGACAATTATTACTATGGCAGAAGCATGAAACCGTAACCGCCTTTTACCACGGCTGAAATTGCAATAGGGTGTATAAAGATTATTTGAAGAATATTATGGAAAGAGCAATTAGCGGAAAGTCTTTAGAGTCTGTTAACTTTAGCTTCAGGATTAGCAGAATCAATGTTTGAGCGAAGATAAGTTTTGATTCTGCCCTGAACAAGTTTACAGACTCTTTAGGCTGTGAGCTTAGCGATTGGAATAATATTCTTCAAATATAAAATATGCACCCATTGCAATATTACTTGACTTGTTAAATATTATTTGATAATATAAAAATGTTAAGTAATTTATTAACTATTTTAAATAAAAGTGTAGGTTATAGTATGGATAGTAAAGTTACTATGCAAGATATTGCAGACATGTTAGATATTACTAAGGTTTCTGTTTCAAAGGCTATTAATAATCAGCCGGGAATCAGTGATAATCTGCGTGAGCAGATATTGACCACGGCTAAAAAAATGGGTTACCATAAAACAAATAACAGAGAAAAATCAACTAGCTATAATTTTGCTTGGATATGCCCGAAACGTTTTTTTTTAGAGGATGAAACTTTTTATACTACAATATATTATTATATAAATAAACGCCTCATGGAGAAAGGCCATACCATTTCCTGCTTCGTCATAAATGATAAAGAAGAGAGTGAGAACAAACTCCCTCTGCAGTTTTCACAAGAATCTTTTGATGGTATCTTTATTGCCGGCGAGTTCGAACGAAGCTATTTGAAAAAACTTGAGATGATAGACTGTGCCAAGATTGCCATTGACTTTTATCTCCCGGATATGAACATCGATAGTATTGTTACCGATAATTTTTATACAGGTTTTGAGGCCACAAATTATCTGATTCGGAAAGGACATATGAAAATAGGCTTCGTGGGCAATATCAATAATACATCAAGCATATGCGATCGCTATTTTGGTTATCTTAAGGCACTTATGTTAAACGATCTTCCGGTTCGCAATGATTGGCGAATTGTAAATAATGATCCAGTTACTGGAGCTTATACATTGGATTTTAGCTTGCCTAAGGAATTGCCTACAAGCTTTGTATGCCATTGCGATAAAGCGGCCTTTATTTTAATGCAAAAGTTACATATCGAAGGCTATAAAGTACCTGAAGATGTTTCTGTGATTAGTTTCGATAATACAAGTATATGTGAACTTACAATCCCGAAACTTACCAGTATAGACATTAATCGAAAGCAGATCGCTTTACAAAGTATTGATCAAATGTTGCGTCGCTTGGAGCATACGGATTCTTCCCCTCGTAAGATATATTTGGGGGGTCATCTTGTTGAAAGAGATTCCATTACATCGCCCCGTAAGGAACAACTAATTCCATAGATGTTATTGTTGTTTTCTTGTTAAAGGATTTTTATTCTGCTTAGATTATATATCGGACTGTGCTGTAAATTGAGTATCTTTTATCGTTTGAATACATGCAATACGGAAGAAACTCCCGCAAAAATCAGCGCGGCAATCGTCCAAACCACCCAAGTAAATTCCCAATTGTTTGTATAAAAGCTCCATCCAAGATAGACTGCCACAATAATCGGCCAGTAAATGCCCGCGAATTTCGATACCTTTTTCGCATGCTCCTGTTCTTTCGGCTCAAACTCACCTTCACGCAGCAGTTGGTCATAACTATCTTTTATAGTCCCAGCAGTAATAAGAAGATATACCGCGACGGAGACGACCGCCAGCAGCAGGGCTACAAAGAATGATAACGTCATGTCTGAAGCCTCGAATATGCCAGTGACGATAAGAGGTACAGCACCCAAAATGCAGAGAACAACGCCAATTGCCGTATTCCGAACATACGTTATTTCAAATGCCACCCGTTTTTCCCTTATAATGCCCGATAAACCGTACTCAAGCTCAAAATTACTATTTTGCAGGTATTCAAAGCGTTTCATTTTTGCACTGTTGATAATGAATTATGCGGTGTCCAATCGTAACTTGTTCCAAATAACTCCTTTAAAGTGATAAGTTCTCTATTTGTGTCAGGCGCGACAAAGAGTATCTTAGAGCCGCCAAATATTCTTTTAAAACTGGAATAATAATGGAAAAAAGATTTTTTGAACCGACAGGGCGTTGCTTATAATTATATACATAGACTGGAATTCACCTCGTTATCGTCAAGATTCCTGCACAAAAAGAGAACTTTTTAAATGTTATCTTGTTCTTGAAATGCTCTTTCAGTTCATCATATACAAAATAAGATTCATCCTCATCCCATCCTTCTCCGCATGCCTCCTTGCACGAATTCAATAGCAACCGGTTCTCAAAAGCAACGTCGCCGATTAAAATCTTCCCGTTGGCATGAAGCCGCTTGAACAGCGATTCAATAAACGGAACTTTTTCTGCATCAGGCAGGTGGTGCAAAGAATATGTAGCAAGGATGAAATCAAAGCAGGCAGAAGAAATTTCAACGGGAAGCCCCTTGCTGAAGTCCGCTTGAATCAAGGTGGCATTCGGCATCTTTTCTCTGGCGATCCGTATCATTTCATGTGAAAAATCAACGCCGACGATCTGGCACCCTTGTTCATAAAGCTTCTTTGTCAAGGTTCCTGTACCAAAGCCGATGTCCAGCACAGACGCTTCTCTTTGGTTAAGTACCGCATTATATACTGCATTCAATATGTTTTTATAACCAGCAAATGGATAGTTATTCGCTTCATCGCACAGACCGACGCTTTTGTCATATCCGCCTGCCCACAAATCAAAACCTTTATTGTCAAGCATTTTTATATACTCCCTTATAAATCAGCAGTTCCCGAATTGCTATAAAAATTCCTGCTTACCGTGATGTTGTAAACTTTACACCCATAGCGCCATGCTTTCCCATATGATAAAAGATATAGCTTTCCTTGGCGAAAGCTATATCTTTTTGGTGCGCCCGACAGGATTCGAACCTGCGGCCTTCTGATTCGTAGTCAGGCACTCTATCCAGCTGAGCTACGGGCGCATATTTCAACATCAATTATAATAACATATTGAATATTAAAAATCAAATACCCAAACTTTCAATTCGTAATTTGAACTTATGTTATTTTGAACACTCATTCGTCGATCAAAATAACATAATCCAATTTATGCCTGATTTCATATTGCGAATCAAATACCCAAACTGAGCTGTTCCGTAATAAAATTTTATTATGGAACAGCTCATATTTTAGCGCCTAGTAATTTTTTAAAGGTGATATTGGTCTCCATTTAGAAAAGCTTTTCCTTTAATAAATGCCGAAAAATCGTCATCTGCCGGCACCTGCTGTGGTAATAGACTGATATGCACAAATACCACTTTTATATATATTTCTAATCAAACATTACTCTATGAAATCACATGCTGCACTCAGCCTTTAATTGATCCAATCATAACGCCTTTTACAAAATACTTCTGTATAAATGGATAGATAAGAAGGACTGGAATCATACTCACTACAATCAAAGCATATTTGATGACTGCCGCAGCCTTTGCGATCAAAGTCTGGAGCTCAGGGTCATCAACTGTAGAAGGATCGATCCTACTTGCCATCAGAATCTCACGTAAAAAGATGGTCAACGGATAAAGTTCTTTTTTATTCAGATAGATCATCGCATTGAAATAAGCATTCCAATGTCCTACGGCATAAAAAAGTACAAGTACCGCTATCACCGATTTCGATAATGGAAGCACTATGCTGATAAAATATCTAAAATCACTGCACCCGTCTATTTGAGCAGCCTCCAGAAGTTCCTGAGGGATATTGGACTGAATAAATGTCCTTGCAATAACCATATTATATACTCCTAGTGCTCCAGGAAGCAAAATCGCCCATGGAGTATTAAGCATATGGAGACGTTGGATCAGGATATAACTTGGTATCAACCCGCCGCTAAAAAACATTGTAAAGGCAAAGAAAAACATAAAGCCGTTTCGCCCAGGCAAATCACGCCTTGACATGACATATGCCGCTATCATGGTAACAATAATATTAATGGTAGTGCCCACCACCGTGTAAAACAAGGAATTACGGAATCCCAGGTAAACTTCATCGGTTTTCAGTATTGTCTTATATCCTTCCAGACTGAAATCAACCGGCCATAAATATACTTTTCCAGCCTCCACGGCAGGACCTGACGAAAAAGAAGCGGCAAGCACGAAGATGCAGGGATATAATACCAAAAGAAATACTATTGTCAAGGCAACTGTGATCAGAAAATAAAACACTTTGTCACCCCAACTGAGCGATTTTAATTTATTCATTTCGCACCTCCTAGAAAATTCCGCTGCCGCTTAACTTTTTGCTTATCGTATTGGCCAGAATAAGCAATGCAAAGTTAATGACAGAATTAAACATACCAATTGCCGTAGCATAGGAGAAATCCGTGATTCCAGATGCAAGACCCACCTTGTATACATAAGTTGAAATAATTTCGCTGTAGGCGATATTAAGGTTATTCTGCATGAGATATGCTTTTTCAAAACCTATACTCATAATATGTCCAACCGCAAGAATCAGCATGATGCTGATCGTAGGCATGATACCTGGAATATCTATATATCGCAGCCTCTGAAAGCGCGTAGCACCGTCAATGGTCGCTGCCTCGTACAAGGTTGGATCAATGCCCGCAAGAGCAGCGATATAGATAATCGAACTATATCCTGCATTCTGCCATACCCCAGACCATACGTAAATATGTTTGAATAAGCGCCCCTTGGCCAGAATATCCGGTGCCGTAGTGCCTGTAAGCATTGTATAAATGGCTCCATAAATACCGCTGCGATAATTCAAAAGCTGGAAAATCAAACCTACTATAACTACTGTAGAGATAAAATGCGGCAGATATGTGACCGTCTGAATAATTTTTTTGTATTTTCTACCTGGCAATGCGTTTAAAAACAGGGCAAACAGGATCGGTATCGGGAATGTTAATAAGCCATATATCGATAGGGTCAGAGTATTTCTCAGCGTTCTTGCAAAGTAAGCCGATTTAAAAAACTTGGTAAAATTATCTAATCCGACCCATGCGCTTCCAAAGATACCATCCCGAAAATTATATTTTTTAAATGCGATAATCAAACCTCCCATTGGAATATAAGCAAAGATAAATGTAAATAGCAGCGGAATCAAAAGCATCAGATAAAGCTGCCATCTTCTTAACATTCTTTGTTTGAGAGATTGGGATGATATTTGTACAATTCCTTTGGACGCATCAGCTGATATATAGCCGTTCCTATCTTTCATTTTCACTAAGCACTTCCCCCTTTTTATTTTGTTTGTAAGACGGCATCCAGTGCTGCCATCTTACAAACAGATTGAATTATTATTTCCTTATTTGAGAGTACGGTTATATGCTGCTTGAGCTGCATCGAGCCATTGCTGAAGACCCATACCTTTCATTTCATCAAGATAAGTCTTCCACCCTGAATCGTCCAGGGGACGCTGTCCCGTTATAAACTCTGCAGTCGCCGTATTCACATAAGTGGTGATATCGGTGGTCGGCGTAGCGATACTCTGTGCTTCATCAATGGTGTAATGGAGCGCTGGAATTGTTACCTTAGGATGCCGGTCGGCATAATACTTGGTATTGATAATTCCAGGTATCTGGCTTGGTAGATCGCTCACAAATTTGTCTTTCTTGCTCGTCACACCATCTGTATATCCCAAATTCATCTTAAGGGATGCATAGCGAGGTCCCGCGTTCTGCCATGACCTGTTATGATTTGATGTCCATACATTCTGTTCTGTTCCATACCTATATACCATAGTAACCGCATCCGTAATGCCATTGACTACATTCGTGTTCGTGTATTTTGCACATTCCTTCGGATCACTTGTCCAGTCATAGCCTTCCCGGCCAAAACGGTTTATCATGGTTATGGTATAGTTGTAGAAATATTCTCCAAGGCGATATGCCTCTTCCGAATGCTTACAAGAGGATGTGATATACCAAATTGTACCTGGATTATAGGAACTGTATGGCGTCCAGCTTATCCCCTTGGGACCTGTGAGGGGCTCGATGCATTCCATCTGCAGGAAGTTCGGATTTTTATCGTTATCCGGCCAGTTGCCGCCGTTGCTTCCTACCGATACAAAGCCTACGATCGGGGTTTCCGCATTCAAAGTAGCCTTGAACTGTGTATCATCATCAACGAAGATAGAGTTTGACAAAAGCCCTTCTTTATAAAGACTCTTCATATACTGCAGCCCTTCTCTCCAGGCATCTTTCGTCCATGGAGCGATAACCTTTGAGCTGTCATTCTCATCCAGCTGCATGCTTACGCCATTACTAAAAATGAAGCAATTCATAAGAGCCCAAACGGTATTCTGACCATAAGCGCCTGAAGCCATACCATATACACCAATTTCATCCTTTTTCCCGTTACCGTTTGGATCTTTGTTTACGAAGGCACGGAGTACATTTGCCAGCTCATCCGTAGTCTTTGGCACCTTTAAATTCAAAGTATCCAGCCATTTTCGGTTGATATAACAACGGTAAGGAGTTAAGTTCCATGTCTCATACTCATACTTTGCATGTCCGTATATTTTGCCGTCTGCTGATGTCATAGCAGTTAGCATGGCTTTTTTGTCTTCTCCCGGAATTTTGGCAAAGTTAGGAGACATTTTTACATTGTTTACATAGTCATTCAAAGGTATGAATAATCCCTTGCTTCCATACTCAAGTACACTTGTGGAATCCAAGCCAACATCCACTATATCCGGCATGTCGTCGCCACTGGATGCCATTAAAGACAACTTAGTCTTAAGGTCATTACCGTCTGTCGGAAATTCAAAAAATTCAAGCTTTACATTACAATCTTTTTCAAGCTTTTTGGTAAGCTCATTGTCCTTATAGCTGGTGATGTATTGGCTGGGTTGAATACCGACTTTCAGAGTTACACCACCCAGATCCGGCCCGCCAGCTCCTGTGAGCTTATACTCACCCTTTGTCTCATTGCCGGATGAATCCTTGGATGTTTTGTTGTTCTTGCCGCATCCTGCAAAACTGAAAAATACCAAGATCAATGCAAGAACAATTGCTATGATTTGATTTTTTTTCATTGAGAATCCTCCTTGTATAATAGTTTTATAAGCAGTAATGCAAACTGCTTACAGATTTATATAACCGGCATAAATAAATAGGAATTATACCAGCCATATCGCGAATGAAAAAGCACACTTTATCCACATCATTTCACTCTCATACAGTAATCAATATATAGAGAACGAGAACTGGCATCCATCGGGATAAAAACAAGTGCGATAAATCTTATCCCCCCATTCCC
>ENA-UOOI01003216-UOOI01003216.1-fermentation-metagenome-genome-assembly--contig:-NODE-3216-length-12660-cov-4.268941_pt1 | contig 12660 bp, 24 predicted proteins | sample MGYA00245779_ERZ724027 | MGnify/ENA primary metagenome ERZ724027 (study PRJEB28704, sample SAMN03018318) | fermentation metagenome | biome: anthropogenic terrestrial biome; feature: soil; material... | reverse complement strand
GTGAAGGCGGACATACGGTTGGAGCGGGAGTCGTTTCCGAAATCCTTGATAAATAATATTAAAGATGCAGATAGTAAGGAAAGAGGAATATAATTCCTCTTTCTATTGCTACTTTTTGTGTACAGTAATTCATAATTTTATAAATGAAATTTTTTACAAACAGAAGGTTTAACGAATTGAAGTTTTTGTAGTTTTCAATTCGCAATTTGAAATCAGGCATAAATTAGGATTATGTTATTTTGAGCGATGAATGAGTGTTCAAAATAACATAGAGTTCATATTACGAGTCGAAACTTTTTGTAGTATAAACTCTTGTTTTATGTTGTGACATGTAGTAAAATATAAGAGTTGTAATTGTGTGGACTGCTATGAAGCAAGAGGTTGCTGATTTTTCAGGGAATTCTTGTGGAGAATGTCCGAAGAAGTAATCGGGCGACGGGGAATAATACCGTAGAGGTGATTTTTTTTGCTGTTTTAATGAAACACCTGGTACAGTGTACGGTTATTCCATGTCGTACGTAAGAATTTAAGCGTGCGATGATGAAGGAGGTTGTAAAAATGGCAAATCAAAAAATAAGGATCAGATTAAAGGCTTTTGACCACGATATACTCGATCAATCGGCTGAAAAGATTGTTGATACTGCTAAGAAGACCGGTGCAAAGGTTTCAGGCCCTATCCCACTGCCTACTGAAAAAGATACGGTTACAGTACTTAGAGCACCCCATAAATATAAGGACTCAAGAGAGCAGTTTGAGATAAGAACCCATAAAAGGCTGATTGATATATTAAGCCCAACACCGAAGACGGTTGATGCTTTAATGAGATTAGATCTTCCTGCAGGTGTTGACATAGAAATTAAATTATAGTGTCCGATAGATTCGTTATTTGAGAACTATTATGACCGCTATTGCGATCCGCTAATACGTTTAGGAGGTGTAGTTAATTGAGAAAAGCAATAATTGGCAAAAAAATTGGTATGACACAGATTTTCGATGAATCAGGTAAAGCTATACCAGTATCTGTTGTACTTGCAGGACCATGCTTTGTAGTTCAAAAGAAAACAGCTGAAAAAGATGGTTATAATGCTTTACAGGTAGGATTTGAGGATGTAAGGGATAAACTGGTAAATAAGCCCATGAAGGGTCATTTCGCGAAATCAAATATATCCCCCAAGAGGTTTTTAAGAGAGCTTCGGCTTGAAAATACTGAAAACATGAATGCCGGTGATGTAATAAAGGCAGACATTTTCAAAAAGGGCGAAAAGGTAGATGTCAGCGGGGTTTCTAAAGGAAAGGGATTTCAGGGGACAATTAGAAGATGGAATGCTCACAGAGGTCCTATGGCGCACGGCTCTAAATATCACAGGGCGGTTGGCTCCATGGGAGCATCTTCGTTTCCATCCAGAACATTTAAAAATAAACATATGCCTGGGCATATGGGGAATAAAAATGTTACAGTTTTGGACCTTGAAGTTGTAAGAGCAGACGCAGAGAAAAATTTGATACTTATAAAAGGCGGAATTCCTGGACCCCAAAAAGGTCTGGTTTTGATCAAGGATTCTGTTAAAGCTATATAGTATTATGGAAAGGAGGATGCAATATGCCTAAATCAGCTTTATATAATATAAAGGGTGAACAAGTAGGAGAAATAGAACTTGCGGATAATGTATTTGCAGTAGAAGTAAATAAAGAGGCTGTACATCAGGTCGTGAAGATGCAGCTTGCAAATAAAAGACAAGGGAGCCAATCCACACTAACAAGGGGAGAAGTTTCAGGTGGAGGCATCAAACCTTGGAGGCAAAAGGGTACCGGCCGTGCAAGACAGGGATCAATCAGGTCACCACAGTGGATACATGGCGGTGTGGTGTTTGCTCCAAAGCCTAGGGACTATAGTTATACTCTTCCAAAGAAAATTAAAAGGCTTGCAATGAAGTCAGCGCTTTCATCGAAGGTTAATGATAAAGAAATAATAGTGCTCGATCAATTATCTTTGGATGAACCAAAAACAAAGGTTGTTTCGGATATGCTAAAATCATTCGATGCTAAAGGGGCATTGATAGTTGTTCCTGTAAAAGACGATGCTGTTTATAAATCGGTGAGGAATATTGAAGGTGCAGCAGTACTTCCTGTAAACAATCTCAATGTTTATGACATATTGAAATATGATAAGTTTATTATAACCAAGGAAGCCGTATCCAAAGTGGAGGAGGTGCTGGCATAATGGAAAGTATCTATGATGTTATTAAAAGACCGATAGTTACTGAGAAAAGTATGGCTGCGATGGGTAACAGGAAATACACATTTGCAGTTGACATAAATGCAAATAAAATAGAAATAAAAAATGCCGTAGAAAAAATATTCGGTGTTAAAGTACAAAGGGTAGCAACAATGCATATACCCGGGAAAGAAAAAAGAGTCGGAGTTCATGTCGGCAAGAGGCCGGATTGGAAAAAGGCAATAGTCACATTGACTCCGGATAGCAAAACGATCGAACTATTTCAGTCTAAATAGGGCTACAGAAGGAGGGAATTTAGATGGCTATAAAGGCATATAAACCTACCTCACCAGGAAGAAGAGGAATGACCGTTTCGACATATGAAGAGATTACAAAAACCAAACCTGAGAAATCTCTTCTGGTTTCGTTAAAGAGAACTGGTGGGAGAAATGCACAGGGTAAGATTTCAGTTCGCCATATAGGCGGTGGAAATAAAAGACAGTATAGATTAATTGATTTTAAAAGGAATAAAGACGGAGTACCCGCAAAAGTCGCTTCTATAGAATATGATCCAAACAGGACATCTTATATTGCATTATTGAATTATGCGGACGGAGAAAAAAGATATATCGTAGCGCCTGAAGAGCTTAAAGTCGGCGATACGGTGATATCCGGCGAAAATGTTGACATAAAGACAGGAAATGCTCTTCCTTTAAAGAGTATACCTGTGGGTACTTTTATTTATAATATTGAATTGAAAGCAGGAAAAGGAGGCCAGCTCGTTAGAGCGGCGGGAAATAACGCACAGTTGATGGCTAAAGAAGGAGATTATGCGCAGATAAGGCTGCCTTCCGGAGAAGTCAGGATGGTAAGGCTGGAATGCAGAGCGACGATAGGTACAGTCGGGAATGCTACCAACGAGATCATAAACATAGGCAAGGCCGGCAGGAAAAGGCATATGGGCATAAGGCCAACAGTTAGAGGGTCCGTTATGAACCCTGTAGACCATCCTCATGGTGGCGGTGAAGGTAAAGCACCTGTAGGGCATCCGGGACCGATGACGCCTTGGGGCAAACCTGCATTAGGATATAAGACGAGAAAACATCATAAATATTCCAGCAGATTTATAATCAAGCGTAAAAATGATAAGTAGAAATCGATAACCTTAATGAAGGGAGGCAAGTAATTTGGGCAGATCACTAAAAAAAGGACCTTTTGTTCAAGAGTCGCTGCTTAAAAAGATAGTCGATATGAACAAAAAAGGCGAGAAAAAGGTAATCAAAACCTGGTCAAGAAGCTCAACGGTATTCCCCCAGATGGTGGGACACACGATAGCCGTACATGATGGTAAAAAGCATGTTCCAGTTTATATAACAGAAGATATGGTAGGACACAGATTAGGTGAGTTTGCTGCGACAAGGACGTTTAAAGGGCACGGCGCTCATGTCGAGAAATCTACAGAATTGAAATAACCTTGTAAAGGAGGTAAAGTAATGGAAGCTAAAGCTATAGCCAAATATGTGAGAATATCTCCAAGAAAAGTTAATATAATTTTAAAGCTTATAAGAGGTAAAGATGTAAAAGAGGCATTAGCAATATTAAAGTTTACGCCGAAGTCCGCATCCGAAATAGTGACTAAAGTCATAAAGTCAGCTGTAGCAAATGCGGAAAATAACCACGAAATGAATCCGGATAATTTATACATTGCTAAGACTTATGCAGATGAAGGACCGATTTTAAAAAGATTCCAGCCTCATGCACAGGGCAGGGCATTCAGGATTAATAAGAGGTCCAGTCATATAACTGTTGTCGTAAAAGAAAGAGAAAGAGCATAAAGGAGGGATATATATTGGGTCAGAAAGTACATCCGCATGGATTTAGGGTCGGTGTTATAAAGGATTGGGATGCTAAATGGTATGCAAGCAATCGTAATTTTGCAGACCTTTTAGTTGAAGATAATAGGATAAGAAAATATATAAAGTCAAAACTTTATACTGCCGGAATATCGAAGACCGAAATTGAAAGGGCAGCAAATAGAGTTAAAATCAATATTTATACGGCTAAACCGGGAATTGTCATAGGACGTGGCGGTGAAGGCGTAGATTCGATTAAGAAAGAATTAGAAAAATTAACTGGTAAAAATGTATTGATAAATATTATTGAAGTAAAGAATCCTGAAGTTGACGCTCAGCTGATTGCAGAAAATATTGCATCGCAGCTTGAAAAAAGGATATCTTTCAGGAAAGCAATGAAACAGGCTATAAACCGTGCAATGAGAGCGGGATCCAAGGGAGTTAAGACAGTTTGCGCAGGAAGGCTTGGAGGCGCTGAAATTGCAAGGAGAGAAGGATATCATGAGGGAACGATTCCACTTCAGACGTTAAGAGCAGATATTGATTACGGGTTTGCAGAAGCAGATACGACATACGGCAAAATTGGAGTGAAGGTATGGGTATACAAAGGTGAAGTTCTTCCGAAACCTAAAAAGAGTAATACAAAGACTGAAGAAGAGAAAGCTGCCAACAAGTAAGAAGGGAGGAATACTATACTATGTTAATGCCTAAGAGAGTAAAGCGTCGTAAAGTACAGCGCGGCAGAATGAAAGGTAAAGCTATGAGAGGCAATACTTTAGCATATGGTGACTACGGTTTGGTCGCATTGGAACCTGCATGGATCACAAGCCAGCAAATAGAAGCTGCCAGAATTGCTATTACAAGATATTTAAAAAGAGGCGGTAAAATCTGGATAAAGATTTTCCCTGATAAACCTGTTACTGTAAAACCTGCTGAAACACGTATGGGCTCAGGAAAAGGTTCGCCTGAATACTGGGTATCGGTAGTGAAACCAGGCAGGGTAATGTTCGAAATATCAGGTACCAGCGAGGCAGAAGCCAAAGAGGCCTGCAGGTTAGCATCATATAAACTTCCTATAAGGAGCAAGTTTGTAAGAAGGTCAGATGTTGAGGAAATGGGTGGTGAAAGCGATGAAAGCTAATGATCTGGAAATGATGAGAGGAAATGACATTTTAACGCTTAAAAATAAAGTTGATGAACTAAAGCATGAGCTTTTCAATCTGAGGTTCCAGTTAGCGACAGGGCAGCTTGAAAACCCAATGAGGATTCGTGAAGTTAAGAAATCTATAGCGCAAATAAAGACAATTATCAGAGAAAAGGAGTTAAAGTCTCTTGGTGCATAATGAAAGGAGGTTCGCTCATATGGAAAGAGCGCTCAGAAAAACCAGAATTGGAAGAGTAGTTTCCGACAAGATGGATAAGACAATTGTAGTTGCAGTCGAAACAAGAGTGCGGCATTCAGTTACTGGAAAAATAATCAATAGAACTTCAAAATTTAAAGCGCATGATGAAAATAATGAAGCCAAAATCGGCGATAAAGTTTTGATAATGGAAACAAGACCTTTAAGCAAGGAGAAAAGGTGGAGGCTTGTTGAAATAATGGAAAAGGCGCAATAATTCCTGAAGTTGAAAGGAGGGTACATCTATGATTCAACAGCAGAGCATATTAAAAGCAGCAGATAACTCAGGCGCCAAAGAGATTATGTGTATAAGGGTTTTAGGCGGTTCTAAAAGGAAAACAGGAAATATCGGCGATATAATAATTGCCAGCGTTAAGAGCGCAACACCCGGAGGTGTTGTCAAAAAGGGCGAAGTCGTAAAAGCCGTAATAGTAAGGACTGTCCAGGGTAAAAGGCGTTCGGATGGTTCATATATAAAGTTTGATGAAAATGCAGCAGTTATAATAAAAGATGATAAACAGCCAAGAGGGACCCGTATATTCGGACCTGTTGCAAGGGAGCTCAGGGAAAATGATTTTACAAAGATACTTTCGCTTGCTCCAGAAGTATTATAAACGGGGAGGTGGCTTAGATGGCATTAAAAAAAGTTCATGTTAAAAAAGGAGATACGGTAGTTGTACTTTCCGGCAAAGATAAAGATAAAAAAGGCAAGGTTGTAGAAGTTTTAAGGACTGAAGGCAAGGTTGTAGTTGAAGGAGTCAATGTGGTAGCAAAGCATGAGAAACCGGGCAAGCAAGAAAAGAAGGGCGGCATCATCCATAAGGAAGCTCCCATATACTCATCAAAAGTAGCCTTATATTGCCCTAATTGTGCCGCAGCCAGAAGGGTAAGAAACGAAGTATTAAATGATGGTACAAAAGTTAGAAAATGTGTAAAATGCGGTGAAATAATCGAAAACAAATAGCGTGAAAGGAGGAAAAGGGCATGGTTCCAAGGCTTAAAGAAAGATTCGGAAAGGAAATTATTCCTGCTTTGATGCAGAAATTTGGATATAAAAGCCCTATGCAGGTTCCAAAACTTGAAAAGGTCGTTCTGAATATGGGCGTAGGCGATGCAAGAGAGAACCCAAAAGCTTTAGATAGCGCTGCTTCAGACCTTGCGACAATCACAGGGCAGAAAGCTGTTATAACAAAAGCAAAAAAATCTATTGCTAACTTTAAGGTGAGAAAAGGGATGCCGATTGGCTGTAAGGTCACCTTAAGAGGAACGAGAATGTATGAATTCACTGATAAATTTTTAAGCGTAGCCCTTCCAAGGGTTAGAGATTTCAGAGGTGTTTCTGAGAAAGCATTTGACGGAAGAGGTAATTATTCATTTGGCGTTAAGGAACAGTTGATTTTTCCTGAAATCGAATATGATAAAGTTGATAAAGTAAGAGGGATGGACATAGTATTTGTAACAAGTGCAAAAACCGATGAAGAAGCACGTGAGCTGTTAAAATTGCTCGGGATGCCATTTGCTTCATAATTGAAGGAGGTAAGAATGTGGCAAAAAAATCATTAGTTGAAAAGTGGAAAAGAGAGCCGAAATTCTCGACTAGAGCATATACGAGATGCAGAATTTGCGGCAGACCCCACGCGGTATTGAGAAAATACGGTATATGCCGTATTTGCTTTAGAGAAATGGCATATAAAGGAGAAATTCCTGGATGCAAGAAAGCAAGTTGGTAATTCCTATTGATTGAAAGGAGGCAGAAATAATGGTTATGACTGACCCGATTGCTGATATGCTAACACGCATCAGAAATGCGAATGTAGTAAGGCATGAAACTGTTGATGTTCCGGCCTCTAACGTAAAGAGGGCAATAGCCAATATAATGTTGGAGGAAGGATTTATCAAGAATATAGAGGATTTAAAAAGCGGTTCGGTTCCGATATTGAGAGTGACGATGAAATATGATCTTAACAAAGAAAGAGTAATAAGTGGATTAAAGAGAATCAGTAAACCCGGGCTTAGGGTATATGTAAGCAAGGAAGACGTTCCTAAAGTGCTTGGAGGATTAGGTGTTGCCGTAATATCGACATCGAAGGGAATAATGACAGATAAGCAGGCAAGAAAAGAAGGCTTGGGAGGAGAAGTTCTTTGCTATATATGGTAATTTATCGATTGAGTAGGAGGTGCAACGATGTCAAGGATTGGTAAACTTCCTGTTGTGTATTCTGATAAGGTTGAAGTTACAGTAGATGGGAACAATGTAGTTACTGTGGCTGGTCCCAGAGGTACACTAAAGCGGGAAATGCATAAAGATATAATCATTAATGTCGACGAAAATGAAAGAAAAGTTATAGTTAAAAGACAGAGCGATGATAAAGAACATAAAGCACTTCATGGGCTTACCAGAGCTTTAATAAGGAACATGGTGGTTGGAGTAACAGATGGTTTTCAAAAGGTACTTGATCTTGTCGGTGTTGGATATCGTGCTCAGATGCAGGGTAAAAAATTAGTTTTGACATTAGGTTTTTCACATCCTGTAGAGGTGGATGAGGTTCCGGGAGTTACTTTTGAAACACCTGCTGCGAATAAGATCATCATTAAAGGCAATGACAAAGAGCTTGTTGGTTTAATCACGGCAAAGATAAGGGATATAAGATCTCCTGAACCTTATAAAGGCAAAGGTATAAGGTATGAGAATGAACGTGTGAAGATCAAGGAAGGCAAGACCGGTAAGAAGTAGAAAGGAGTGAGATTAGAGTGCTGAATAAGTCTGTACGCAATGAAGAAAGGCTTATGCGCCATAAGAGAGTCAGGGCTAAAATAAGCGGTACTGGCGAGCGCCCAAGACTTGACGTATACAGAAGTGAAAAAAACATATATGCACAAATAATAGATGATGAATTGGGGAAAACTTTAGTTGCCGCATCCAGTCTCGATAAAGAATTAAAAGATAAACTGGCGGTTGGGAGCAATAAGGAAGCCGCAAAGTCAGTCGGAGAGCTAATTGCTAAGAAAGCAATAGAAGCAGGAATAAAGAAAGTTGTGTTTGACAGAGGCGGATATATATATCATGGAAGAGTAAAAGAACTTGCAGAAGCTGCAAGACAGGCAGGACTTGATTTTTAAGGAGGGAAATTAATGCGAATAGATCCTAGCAACCTTGACCTAAAAGAAAAAGTAGTATTTATAAACCGTGTTGCCAAAGTTGTAAAGGGCGGACGTAATTTTAGATTTGCTGCTCTTGTTGTAGTTGGCGATAGCAATGGTCATGTAGGAGTTGGTACCGGAAAATCGACTGAAATTCCGGAAGCAATAAGAAAGGGTATTGAAGATGCGAAGAAGCATCTGATTCATGTTGCAATAGTGGGTAATACAATTCCACATAGTATAATGGGTAAGTATGATAGGGGCAGTGTTCTTATAATGCCTGCTAAAGAAGGTACGGGAATTATTGCAGGAGGTCCTGTGCGTGCTGTTCTTGAGTTGGCAGGTATAAAGGATGTCAGGGCAAAATCCCTGGGCTCAAGTAATCCCAAAAATGTAATAAATGCTGCAGTTGACGGGCTTTCAAAGTTAAAAACAGTCGAAGACGTTGCAAAACTCAGAGGTAAAACTGTGGAAGAGATATTGGGTTAGGAGTGATAACTTTGGCAAAACTTAAGATCACATTGGTTAAAAGCCTTATAGGCAGGAAGGATGACCATATAGCTACGGCTCGTGCGTTAGGTTTAAGAAAAATTAATAAAACCGTTGAATTTGAAGATACTCCGCAAGTCAGAGGTATGATAAAGAAGATAGGATATCTTTTAAAAGTTGAAGAAATACAGTAAAATATTAGATAGTATAGCAAAACATTAAGGAGGTGCAAGCACATGAAGCTTTATGAACTTAAGCCGGCACCGGGTACCAATAGGAAGACTAAAAGAAGAGGCAGGGGTACCGGTACCGGACAGGGGAAGACAGCCGGAAGAGGCCAGAATGGTCAGAATTCACGTTCAGGCGGTGGTGTAAGGCCTGGTTTTGAAGGAGGACAGATGCCACTGCACAGAAGGCTTCCAAAGGTTGGCTTTACCAATATATTCAGCAAAGAATATGAAGAAGTAAAATTATCAGATTTGAATATATTTGAGGAAGGCACTGTTGTTACTCCTGAAGTGCTTCTTGAAAAAAGAGTAATAAAGAAAAGTTTGGACGGCATTAAGATATTAGGAAATGGAGATATTACTAGAAAGTTAACTGTAAAAGCTCACAAATTCACTAAATCAGCCGCTCAGAAAATAGAAGCAGCTGGAGGAAAAGCAGAGGTGATATAGATGCTGTCAACCATACGTGATGCATGGAAGATGCCTGATTTGAGAAAAAGATTTTTATTCACCATTTTAATGCTTATTATATACAGGGGCGGTTCTTTTATACCGGTTCCTTATATTAACAAGGAAGCAGTCAAACTGATGGTATCACGAGGTTCGCTGTTTGGGTTCTTTGATATATTATCTGGAGGAGCCTTTGCAAACTTTACAATATTCGCCATGGGTGTCATACCGTATATTAACTCATCGATTATATTCAGCCTTCTTGCGATTGCGATACCCAAACTGGAACAAATGCAAAAAGAAGGGGAAGAGGGAAGAAAAAAGATTGCTCAATATACAAGGTATGGTACAATTGTGTTAGGTTTGATCCAGGCATTTTCGATATCATTACTTTTAAGGAATCAGAATGCATTGATTAAAACCGGTGCTTTTTATATTTTTATAATAATCTTAACATTGATTGCAGGAACATCGTTTTTAATGTGGCTTGGTGAGCGAATAACAGACAAGGGGATTGGAAATGGTATTTCTTTAATTATTTTTATAGGTATTATTTCCAGATATCCAAGTATGGTCGCTACTGTAGGAAATCTTTTAAGTACAAAAACTACGAACTGGCTGGAAGTAATTTTGCTGCTTGTTTTAATTATCTTTATGATAGCGGCAGTTGTAACGATGGATATGGCTGAAAGAAGAGTTCCTGTCCAATATGCTAAAAAGGTAGTCGGAAGAAAAATGTACGGAGGACAGAGCACGCATATACCGATAAACGTTAATTCGTCCAGCGTTATTGCGATTATATTTGCGATGTCTATAATGCAGTTCCCGCAGACGATAGCAGCGTTTTTCCCCGATGCTTCATGGACGAAGGCTTTTCTTACAGGCGGTTGGTTTAGCGTAAGCAGCTGGATATATTTGACGATTTACTTTTTGCTTGTTATATTCTTTACATGGTTTTATACAGGAGTAACCTTCGATACCAAAGAAATGGCCGATAACATGAAAAAGTACGGAGGTTTTGTCCCGGGGATCAGACCTGGGAAGCCAACTATGGATTATGTGCAGACCATAGTAAACAGGATTACATTAATAGGTGGTATTTTTGCAGGCATCATTGCTTTAACACCATATTTACTGGATAAATATACAGGGCTTAAAGGTCTTTATTTTGGAGGCACCTCAATATTGATTGTGGTTGGAGTCGCTCTTGAGACTGCAAAACAGGTGGAAGCCCAGATGACAATGAGAAATTATCAGGGATTTCTTAGATAAAATATTTCTATAATATGACTCAACATACAAAAAATTGGGGATGATTTAGCTATGAGAATTATACTTTTAGGACCTCCGGGAGCAGGTAAGGGTACCCAAGCGAAAAGAATAAGTAAAAAATACGATATACCACATATTTCAACGGGTGATATATTCAGGGAAAACATAAAAAATAACACTAGATTAGGTATTGAAGCAAAAAAGTTTATCGATAAAGGCCAGCTTGTGCCCGATGATGTCACGGTAGGCATTGTTGAAAACAGGATAAAATTAGAGGATTGCAAAAGCGGTTTCTTGCTGGATGGATTTCCACGGACTGTAAATCAGGCGGCAGCTTTGGATAAAATATTGATAAGTATGGATTTAAAAATAGACTATGTTATTAATATAAATGTTTCATCCAAAATTCTGGTCGAAAGGTTGAGCGGAAGAAGAGTATGTTCATCCTGCGGAGCAAGCTTTCATGTTTTATTAAATCCGCCATCGAAGGATAGCATCTGTGATAGATGCGGCGGCAGATTAATACAGCGTGAAGATGATACGGCTGAAACTGTAAATGAAAGACTGAATGTTTATAAAAAACAAACGTCTCCTTTGATTGATTATTATTCACAGGTTGGCATCTTGTATTCAGTTGATGGAGGAGAGGATATCGATAAAGTATTTGGTGATATCTGCAATATTCTAAGCAAATAGAATCATATATAAAATGAATTGAAAAAGATGAAAAACAGCATGCAGGAATGATAATGGCGGCGATATTATGTCAGTGAGGTGAATATACTTGAAGTCGGAGGGAATCGTTTTGGGACAGATAGTACACTCTAAAGCCGGCAGAGACAAAGAAAAATGTTTTATAGTCGTTGGAATAATCGATAATGAATATGTCCTGATTGCTGATGGAGATCTTAGAAAAATTGAAAAACCTAAGAAGAAAAAAATAAAGCATGTTATTATCCGGGATCTAGTTGCCGAAGATATTAAAAACAAATTCGAATATAATGTCAAAGTAAGTAATAGTGATTTAAAAAATTCACTAAAACAATTAGGCCTGATTAATGGATTAAATGGTAAGGAGGTATAATTACCTTATGTCTAAAGAAGACGTTATAGAGTTGCAGGGCACGGTTATTGAAGCTCTACCTAATGCAATGTTTCAAGTAGAATTAGAAAATGGACATAAAGTACTCGCACATATATCCGGTAAGTTAAGGATGAATTTTATTAAAATTCTTCCTGGAGATAAGGTAACCATTGAACTGTCGCCTTATGATCTGACTCGTGGGCGTATAACGTGGAGGGCAAAGTAAAGGAGGGTAAGCCATGAAAGTAAGACCATCTGTAAAACGTATATGTGAAAAGTGCAAAATAATAAAAAGGCATGGTAAAGTGATGGTTATTTGTGAAAACCCTAAACATAAACAGAGACAGGGATAATATGGATGATTAGTTTTTCGGGGAGCGGCTGTGCCGGTTATACGGTATCCTGAAATTCTGATTTTATAAATCAAGTAATAATCTAAATGAAAAATACCAGGAGGTGTAAATTTTTAATGGCAAGAATTGCAGGGATTGATTTGCCGAGAGAAAAAAGGGTAGAAATTGGTTTGACT
>ENA-UOOI01003215-UOOI01003215.1-fermentation-metagenome-genome-assembly--contig:-NODE-3215-length-12669-cov-7.892500_pt1 | contig 12669 bp, 11 predicted proteins | sample MGYA00245779_ERZ724027 | MGnify/ENA primary metagenome ERZ724027 (study PRJEB28704, sample SAMN03018318) | fermentation metagenome | biome: anthropogenic terrestrial biome; feature: soil; material... | reverse complement strand
GGTCCAAGGCCGCCGGTGAGACCGCAGCGAAGATCATCCTCGACGGATACAACTCCAAGGAGCTGCCGTTGACCAAGAAGCAGCTGGAAGTCCTTCAGGAATGCCAGAAGCAGATGGCCGCGCTGCCCGACAACGAGGCGAAGTTCGTCGAGTACTGCACCAAGTTGTACAAGGACGTCCCTGCGTTCAACATAAAGAACTACGGGCTCTGAGGCATCGGAAAAACTTCAAACAAACCTTTTAGGCCCCCGTCCGGGGGCCGCCCCTCCTCTATGATCGCGGCAGGCACAGAGGCTCATTTTTCATGTCTGTATTCGTCTGAATATATTTACACAACAATCTGTGACATAAGAATGCGTTCTTTCCAAAGCAATAAAAATAAGGGGGAAGAAGAAAGCCCGGGGGCTTGGAAGGTGTGAAACGCACCCGTCCCACGCCACATGGCGAGGACCTATACCGGGTACCCGGCTTCCGCCGCTCACAACTTCTATCCATACATTGTTCGACATATATTTAAAACTAATTTAGGTAGTATATATATGAAACAGAGCATAGATATATATTTATAAATATATGTATAATAAAAAATAAAATTATTCAGACATATTCTACTGATTTTCTTATAGTGAATACGATCAAACTTCAAAAAGAGCCAGTTGGTAGATGCATAGGATATCAAAAACGAATCTGATGTCGACAGTTTTGTGCCAATATTATTCTGTCATCGGTACAGTCAACAAATGCATGATAAAATATGCAGATCCATTTCCAAATGTATTTTTCATGTCGAATTAATCAGAGGTCGCAACGGGAATAAATCCGATCTGGCACATCGAAGAGATATGGACCCTACACAGAAAAAGACGCCTGAAAGGCGAGACGCTCATCTGTCGGAGGCATCTCACGGGAGAATTGTCCGATGGAATGGATATATATCCATAGGATAGGAATTACGGCCCGAAATCGGGCCAGTTCTCGAATGCAAAAGAAGGGATTCAGAAAACTCCACGGAAACAGATAGGGTTTTTACGGATGATTCCGTTGACACAATATGGTCATGCGGCTTACCGGGAAGTTAATATCCAATACGGGGCCGGGGCTGGCCATACAGGAAGCTCTCTATGGTTTCATAATGGCGATGATCTTTGTCAACGCCGCACAGGCCGGAATATTCACCTTTGATTCCAACGTCCATCTGGCCTTCATCATATTCTCTATGAACTTCACGTGGGGTGTCATCGATGCGCTGATAATCATTCTGGTCGGGAGCCTGGAGAGGAAGAGGGACATACAGATACTGTCCAAGAGCAGAGATAACGATTGCGAGGAATGCGAGGCCATAGTAGAGGACGATCTGTCCGGTACCATTCTGGGCGCCATAGATCCAAAAGACGAGCGGCAGATAGTGCGGCAGATATTATCTTCGAGGATAGAATCCGAAGAAGAGTTGCGCAAGGACCGGGCCGACCTCCTTAAGACAGGCATATCTAGTTTCGTGATAACTATTCTCGCGGCCCTTCCGGCGCTGATCCCTCTGCTTCTGATACCCGATCTTACAACGGCCCTCTTTATTGCTTCTGCTCTGGGCGCCGTGGCTTTATTTTTTGTAGGCTATACCATGAGCAAATACATAGGCGCAAATAAGTGGAAGATGGCCATTATTCTGACCCTGGTGGGGTGGTCTGTTACTATCATGGCAACCTTTATGGGCGGATGACCGCACGTCGCTTAATTTCCCGGAGCGATAAAAGATATTTAATCAAAGCAACAGATTACGTTACCATGTCTATTATCCTGGCATATGACGGGAGGCCGGGGACGCGGAGAGCTTTGGATTTTGCGATAAACTATTCCAAGATTTCCAAAATGCCTCTTTACATCTATTCCTCCATAGTTTCACGCGACGTTGTGGAGCATGAAAAAGAGTTCGCCAAGGTCAAAACGTATATGAAAGAGGCGGAGGACGCCGCAAGAGAGGAGGGCATAGAGGTCCATTCGGTAATAGAGCCGGGGCCTGCCGCCGAAAACGTTCTTGCCGCCGCGTCAAGATTCAAGTGCGATATGATCGTGGTCGGAAGGTCGGATAAGACATTTATCGACCGGGTCGTCCTGGGAAGCGTTTCACAGTATGTTGTGAGCCATGCCAAATGCAACGTGGTCGTGGTGCATTAATTCCGTCCGAAAGCTCTAAGGAGGGCCAGGACCACCCTTTCAGGGGAAGGTGGGCATCCGGGTATGTACAAGTCCACTTCCAGGGTGTCCTTTATGCCCTCTCCGGAGACGTCCCCTTCGACAAAAATGCCCCCGGATATGGCGCACGTCCCCATGGCTACAACGACCTTCGGGGAGGGCATGGCATCGAATGTCTCCAGGGCCGCTTCCCTCATATTTCTGGCCATCGGCCCGGTGACAAGAAGCACGTCCGCATGTCTAGGGGATGCGACTATCTTCATCCCGAATCTGCTCATGTCGTAGTATGGGTTGGACATGCAATTGACCTCCACCTCGCAAGCATTGCAAGATCCCGTATCCAGCTCTCTAATGGCTATGGATTCGCCCAATATCTCCGCCTTGGCTCTGTCTATCGTGCCATTCGATTCCTTCGGAGGCTTTGAACCGCTGAACAGAAGCCCGTCCCTGGATGTGGCGTATAGGGGCGCTGGAATCTCTTCTATGACGGATACGGGGCACGATTCGATGCAGTCCATGCAGAATATACATCTTCCCAGATCTACGGTCCATTCTATGGAAACGTCGATGGCATCAGTGGGGCAGACGTCCGCGCATTTGCCGCATTTTCTGCACTTCCCGTGTACAACATTCGCGAACGGCATCAGGAGCAGCCTGGCACCCATCTCATCTTGGGGCTCGGCCGGCCTTTTCTGCGATATAAAATTCAATAGGCTTCTTCTTATCATGTCCGCACCTCAAACATCATTCCCGCTGTAGGACAGCCCAAAGCTCTTGTTGATCATAGGGAAATCGGGCACTATATTTCCCATAACGGCCAGCTCCAAGGCGGGCCAGTTGACAAAGGACGGGTCCCTTATGCTGTATCTCCAGATATCTCCGTTCCTTATATCGGCGCAGTGGAGAAGCTCTCCCCTCGGAGACTCGACCATGCCGCAGGAGAAGCCGTCCGGTATTTCCGGTTCTGTTCTGATCTCCCCCTCCTCCATGTCTTTTAAACATTGCAGAATGAGGCTAACGGATTCCGATACCTCTTCCACCCTGACGGCCGCACGGGACATCACGTCGCCGTTCTTCTTGTATATGGTATTGAACGACAGGTCCCCGTAAGCATCGTAGGGCAGTTCGGCCCTGACATCGGAAACGATACCGCTGGCTCTTGCCAAGACGCCGACAGTGCCCAATCTCGCGGCATCTTCGGCCCTCAATACACCGGTCGTCTCTAGGCGGTCCACTTCGGAAGGTGAGCGCCTCATATAGCTGTCAACTTTCATGGTTGCGAAACCGGCCCGCATCACGGCGTTTTCCAGTTTGGGCATGTTCTCGGGAGGTATGTCCTTCTTCACTCCTCCGGGAATTATGTTGCCCATGAGCATCCTGCTGCCGAAGATCTCCCTGTTTGCCCTAAGCAGCTCCTCGCGGGCCTCTGTCCCGAGCGCCGCTGCTACGCTGAAGGCCGTGTCCGTGCACAGGCCCGCTATAATATCCAGGTGATTGTGTATGCGCTCCAGTTCCGAGAGTATGACGCGTATGTACCGTGCCCTGGCGGGTATATCGGTATCTCCCTCCATGGTATGGGCATGGGCAAGGCCATGGGCCACCGCGTTGTCTCCGGATATCCTTTCTGCCAGGTATGAGCGGTTATAGGATACGGGCCCCTCCATGAGCTTCTCGATACCCTTGTGGGCATATCCCAGATGTATTTTCAGACGGATTATCGGCTCCCCCGCTACACTGAATCTGAAATGTCCCGGCTCGATGACACCTGCATGGACCGGCCCCACGGGTATCTCGAACACTCCCGGTCCGGACACATGGTTTTTTGGTATGGGGGCCCTGACCTCGCCGTCTGTGATGTACACACCCTTCTGGAGCGGATGGCCGTTGCCCTTCCTCCAATATATGGCAGGTATCAAATTGTCGTGACCCTCGGGAATTATCCCGTTCATCTCCCAGATCGCCCTCTCGAATACGGAGGCGGACGGCACGCGCGGAGCAACGGCTGGATATGATCCCTCAACATCAGAAGTTATCCTGACGATATCTTTTCCTCTTCTGAGGAGTATGTTTAATTCGGCTCCCGGCGAAGACTCCGAGGCGAACATCGACATGATCCTCCACCCGTCGTCAAAATACGTTCTGAGATACTGTCCCAGAATGCTGGATTCACAGAGCGTTGGGTCTTTTATTATCATATGGAACCTCCTGAGAGTATGAGGACCATGCTGTCAAAGACATCTCTTACCATTTCCGGCATGAAAAGACCGAAGAAAAGGGCGAATATCATCAGTAGGACCATAGATGCTGCTCTGAGACGCGATGCAGGTTCCGATACATCTTTGTCGGTCGTTCCGGACAGCATCGGGAATATGTGCAGGACAAGGCCGGCGAATACGAATGCCAGCAGAATAGCCAGAGCTCCTGCGAGATAATACATTCCGGCACCTATGGCGCCGCCAATAATGAGCAGCTCGCCAATGAAAAGAGGAAAAGGCGGGGCTCCTGCCACTGCAAGTCCTCCTGCGGCAGTGGCGAATCCCGAAAATCTCATCTTCTGAGATACGCCCTTTATTTCGGACATGATCCTGGTTTTGTAGATTTGGGTTATATTGCCGGCGCAGAAGAATACCAGGGGCTTGCATATGGAATGGGCCATAACCTGGAACATAGCTCCGAAAAGAGCCAGGGGCGTACCTATTCCCAGACCTATGGCTATGAGGCCCATATTCTCCACGCTGGAATATGCCAGCATCCTCTTGAAGTCCTTGGATACCAGTATGAAGGCCGCCGCTACCAGAAGAGACGTGATACCGAACAAAAGCAGAATGTGCCGGGCGAAGTCCGGGTTCACGATCTCCGATACGGAGTAGAACCGCATTATCCCGTACATGGCGCAGTTTAGAAGCGCTCCCGACATTATTCCGCTCACGGGACTGGGCGCCTGGCTGTGGGCGTCCGGCAACCAGTTATGGAGGGGAGCAAGGCCCGCCTTCATTCCAAGGCCTATTATGAAGAGTATGGCCGCGAATTTCATAAAAATCGGATTCAGATTTGCGGCGTTGGCCACGAGGGCCGGCCAATCCAGTGCTCTGTCGTCCGGTATGAATCCGGAGGATGCGGCGTAAAGCATGGCGATCCCAAAGAGTGCCAGTGTTATGCCCACTGAACAGAGCATTATGTATTTCCATGATGCCTCGGTGGCACTTTTATCCTTATATAGGCCCACAAGGAAAGCCGATACTAGCGTGGTGGATCCGATGCCTATCCAAGTTAGCGCCGCCGAACGTACGGCGAAGGTTATCAGCATCGTGGAGATGAATACGAACATGGTGAAGTAGAACCATCTCATCTCCCTCGCGTTAAGGCGGCCCTCGTCCCATTCGGTCTTCAGATAATCCTTCGAATACAGCAGCGTTGCAAAGGAAACGAATGCAGTGATCAGAAGGAAGAATGCGGAAAGGCTGTCTATATACCATATCGATGTGTCCAGGACATTTCCGGTTATCGGGGAGATGCAGCAGTAGATCGCAGCGGCCAGCGAGGCGAATGCCCCCATTATGGATATGCGGAACAGGCCCTTGGTGCCAAACGGCAGGAGGCAGAGCAGACCGGCCAAGAGGGGTACTAGGATCATTATCGTTACGATCATTCTTCTTTCAGCCTCCGCAGTAAAGTGGTATCCACCGAATCAAAGGATTTGTTGATCCTGAATGCGAATATTCCGATAATTATCATGGCCATGAGCACATCGAAGAAGGCCCCCAGCTCGACTATGAAGGGCATTCCGTTGGAGAGGGCTATAGCTCCAAGGAAAAGACCGTTCTCGACCATCAGCAGACCCACGACCTCGCTTATGGCTTTGCGGCGGGTCGCCATCATGAGCATCCCTATCAGCATTATAGAGAAGGAGAGCACCAGGGAGTTCCTCTCTGCGGTATCTAAAGTTATTATCAGCGGCTCCGACACATAATATGAAAATATTATGAGGGCGGCGGAAAGGAGAATAGACCCGGGTATTCCCAGGGACAGGGACATCTCGTCATCCGCCTTTATGCGGGACATGATGTATTTCAGCATCCTCGGTATCAGAAGGACCTTGATCCCGAAGGTCATGGCCGCCATGATGTAAATGTGAGGCTCGTTCTGAGAATATGCGACCGTGAACTCGAAGGCCGCAAGGAACAGGGACTGCAATATGAACAACCTGATGAGAGGTTGCATCCTTACGCTTGCCATTGCCAGCACTGATGCCAGCAGCATGCATACGGCGAAGATGTCAATGAGATTGTTGGTCAATATCTGGTCCATAAAATATACCTCACAGAACATACAGCGATATCATTGCCATCAGGGACAGTGCGAAGGACACCGTCAGCATGTTGGGCATCCTGAATACCCTCATCTTCGCAATGGTGCTCTCGAGGAGAGCTATTCCGAAGGCGATCACAAGCATTTTTGCAATTATTACGACGACCGAAACGGCGAGGTCCAAGGGCGCCATGGTGACCGCCGTCCCCCATGGGAAGAAAAGCGTTCCCAGCAGGGCCATGAATATTGTCAACCTGAGCATGGAGGCCATCTCCATCATGGCGAGACCTCTGCCCGAATATTCCATAAGCATGCCCTCGTGTATCATGGTAAGTTCCAGATGGGTGTCCGGATTATCGAAGGGCACCCTCGTGTTCTCGGCCACCATGGTTATCACGAACGACGTTCCGGCCAAAAGCAGGGCCGGAGATATGGCGAATGCACCGGCACCTATTATGGAAGAAGATATGTCGGTTATATTGAATCCCGCTCCCGTTATGGCGGAAAGGGTCATTATGGAAAGAAGAAGGGCCGGCTCTATCAGAACGGACATCATGGCCTCCCTGCTGCTGCCCATTCCTCCGAAGGCGGAACCCCCTTCCAGCCCCCCGAGGACCATGGCGAACCTGAACATGGTGAAAATGTAAACCATGGCGATCACGTCCGCATAGGGTGCCAGGACGCCTGTGTAAATGAACGGCGTCATTGCCGCAAGCAGGAGCATGGAAGTAATGCATACGAGAGGTATTGCGCGGAACAGGAAGGATGCGTTCTCGGATACCACGGACTCCTTTTTTATGAGCTTGCGCAGGTCGCGGTAAGGCTGGAATATGCTTGCCCCCACTCTGTTCTGCATAAGGGCCTTGAACTTGCCTATTATTCCTGCTATCAACGGAGATATCATGACCAGGGCCGAGGCCTGTATCAGCATGATCGCCAATTCCGCATAGTTCATAGCAGTCTCACCGCCAGGAGAGCGACGACGAGCGTCGCCAGCAGGTACGCGAAATATGTCTGGATATTACCGGTCTGGGTCTTTCCTATCTTCTCCGACAGGAACAGTATCATTGCAGACAATGGCTTGTACAGATACTTTACAAAAGGTTCTGTGAACTCGGTTACAACAATTTTCTCATCTTTGCTCTCGGACTCCTTGACGACGGCCGTATCCCCGTAGAATGGATGGAACACCTTCACCAGGGGCTGGGAGAATCCTACGGACGAATACTGCATGTCGTCTTCGAGCCTCCCGCCGCAACCCCATGTGCGGGTCGACCTCTCCCTGTGCTTCTCCCCTCTAAAGATCCATAGCAGGAGTGCCAATATCGCTACTATCGTCGCTCCCAGAACAAACGGCAGGAGCTCCCCGGACATGACGCTCCTGTACCCGGGCTCGGGAAGCATTCCCGTGACGGATACTATTCCGGACGAGATGACATCCATTATCACCGTGGCGAAGAAACCCATTCCCAGGCAGAGCATGGCCAATATCGCCATGGGGAGTATGGTCCCTTTCTTCATGGGGCGGGGATTCTTCATCCCCTCGGAACGGGGCCTGCCCAGAAACACGAACGCATAGAGGCGTGCATACGATGCGGCCATCATCATGCCGCATATCCCCACGGCGGCAAGGGCGAGAGGCATAAGGAGGCTCATGCCCTTGGATTCCAGGTCGGCCCCCATAAGGGACTGGATCATAAGCCATTCGCTTACGAACCCGTTGGTGGGCGGTATGGCCGCCATGGACAGCACGCCCACTATCGCAACGGCGGAGAGAACGGGAAGGGCCTTGGATAGCCCGCCCATCCTTCCTATGTTCTTCTCTCCTGTGCAGTCCTCGACGGTGTCGATGGTCATCAGCATCAGGGATTTGAAGACGGCATGGTTCATGGTATGGAGGACCGCCGCTATCAGAACGAGCTTCGCCAGCGCCGGGGACTCACCGAAATATATCATTCCGAGGGATATGCAAAGGACTACCAGGGCCATGTTCTCCATGCTGGAATATGCAAGTATCTTCTTGGGCTCCTTCTGGACCAGGGATTCCATCGCCCCCCATAGGGCCGTTACGGCGGCAAGGGCCAATATGGCAAATGCCACCCAGGTCATGGCGGGAGAGGCCCCGATATATGAGAATATGCTCTTAATGAGTATCAGTACGGCCACGTTCGAGCAGACGGTGGACAGCAGCGCGGTGGTGTGTATGGGGGCGGAAGCGTACAGATTCGGCATCCATGCGTGGAAGGGCACAAGGCCAAGCTTCGAACCGAATCCCAGGACGATCATCAGTATTAGGATCATCGAAGTCCCGGCCCCCAGGGAAGAACCGAGGTCCCTCCATTCGGAGAGTACCTGGGTCCCGGCGACCGACGAGATGTAGAGGAAGGCGCATATGAGGAGCACGCCTCCTATGTGGGCTATCACGAAGAACAGCCATCTGGCTTTTTCGTTGTTGTCGTTTTTGGAAAGGAGGAAGGTCGTCAGCGTGACCATTTCCCAGGAAAATAGGAGAACCAGCACGCTGTCGGCCGCCATGCATGAAAAACATGCAAGGAAAAGCACGTTGAGCAAAGCGCTGTATCTACATCCGGAATCCGATGTGGACTTGACAACGTGGACCACGATCAGCATGAATATCACGGACGAAAAGGACATCATGGATGCGGAAAGCTGATCGATCGACAGCATATACGATCCTGTGGCAGAGGAGATAGGCAGCGTATAGCTGAGATCGACCCCGGCGCGCCATAGGAAATATGTCGACGCCCCCGCCAAGCATGAAACGATGCATAGGCTGGCCACTACGTTGGCGACTTTGTTGGATTTCGAGAAAGTGCCCAATATCATACCCGCTACCGCGGGTACGAATACAGCGACGAAGAATACCGCTGCCAATGCCCCATCCTGCAAATGCACGTTAAGAATATCCATTCGACTTAACGGCCCATATGCTCATTATATTTAAGCAGTTTGGGTCAGTATCTTCGATTTTTCATTACTCTGTTGACATTTTCGTTATCGACGACCCCCCCGGGAGACTGAAGTACAATGTCATATGAAAAAAAGAAGATCAAAAGAAATGCCACATAAGACAACCTCTTAAAAGTTGTGAGAACCCATATAAATGGTGGTAGAGGTGGACAAGGCGAGATTTGAACTCGCGGCTTCTTCGTTGCGAACGAAGCGATCTACCGGGCTGATCTACTTGCCCAACTGAGAGTGTCATTCAGAAGTAGGATATAAACCATTTGCAACTTTGCACCCGATAAAGGCGCCAGCAGCGTTCTGTCGGATGTCTGATGCATACGGATAACATGAATGTAATATCCGGGTAACACTAATCTGAAATCGGTAATAATGTTATATATGCGCGGCCGCATTTAAACCTGAGATCTGCATGGCGTTCTACAATGTGACCTATAACAAAAAGCATGATTTTGCGACCGTACATAATTATGGGTGCACATTCCGCTGCCCGATATGCAGCTACAAGCTCCGGAGCGGTCCCAACGGCACCCCCGGTCTGGCATATCCCAGGCCCGAAAGGTTCCTCAAGCCGGAGGAGATCGAGGACGCGCTTCTTTCCGTCTCCCCCTCCCGCGTGAACTTCATGGGCGGAGAACCAACCGTTTCCAAGGACCTTCCGAGGCTCCTGGCATTCAGCAAGGACATTCTGGGCGCCACCACGTCCCTCGGCCACACCAACGGGTCCAATCTCTCCATGGAGAACATCGATGCCGCCAACGTCGGCCTCAAGGCATGGTATGAAGACTGCCATCTGCTCCTCACGGGCATACCAAAGGAGAAGATATACGGCGAGGTCAGGTCCGCTGTCGAACGCGGGATGGACGTGGCCACGAATATGATCTACATCCCCGGCTGCGTCGACGTGGACCAGATAGAGTCTGCCGCCGAGCACCTGTCTTCCATCGGAGTGACCAAATTCCACATCATGGGATACATACCCGTTCCCGGACAGCCGTATCAGAGGCCTACGCTGGAACAGATGGAGGACGCATGCGAGGCGGCCTGCAAATACATCTCCGGTACGTACTATTCGCATCTCTCGCCGGAGGAGGCCTTATCGCTCGACAGGAGCGACGACCGTTTCGACGTCGAAGTTATATTGGGGACCGAAGCCACCAGAGGCGTCGTGACCAAGGCCGAAGACGGCATCCCCGCATATTCGGCCGTGAACTGACTAAATATTTACGTCAGATGGGCGATACGCACCCATGGCGATAAAAGGACTTAGCTCGGAAGTTATGAGTGCGATGGAGGGGCAGAGGATCTACGCCCTGGCGACATCGTCCAAGGACGGCGTCCCGAACGTTGTGCCTGTTGGTTTTCTTTTCGAAGGTCCGGACGGGAACATCTGGGTCATCGACAACTACATGGACAAGACTCTGAAGAACGTCCGCGAGAATCCCGTAGCATCATTCTACATATGGCACGACGGCGTCAAAGAAAGCTATCAGGTGAAGTGCTCCGTGAAGATAGAGGATTCAGGTCCGGATTACGAGAAGGCCGTCGCGCTGGCACATGAGAGGAAGGAGACATATCCCGCGAAAACGCTGCTAAAGCTGACGGTGAGGGACGTCTTCTACGTCACGCCCGGCGCTCACGCGGGCAAGAGCCTCTGATCATTCTCCCTTGTCGACGAACAGGGTCGCCCATCCCATGAGGCCCCCGAAGGGTATGAAAAGTAGATATTTCAGCGAAGGGTCGAGATAATAGAATATGGAGAAGACCACGGCCCCGGCAATGAGACCGAACGCCATGGCCTGTTTCAGTCTGGAGTTGCGTTCTTTCACGGTCACGCCCTCCTGCCGAGGGCCTTCTCCGCTGCGGCGACCATGCGGTCGGTGATCTCTCCCGAGCCTCCGGTGTAGCTCGCGGGGTCCATGACGGCCCTGATCTCTTCCGCGGTAAGGACGCCTTTCAGCTCCTCGGTCTGGAGAAGCACGTCGCGGAGCTGGCGGTCCAGGTCGACGGCGGTCATCGACGCCTTGCGGATGACCTCGTGCGCATCCTGCCTTCCCATACCCTTCTCGGTGAGCTTCATCATGACCGGTTCGGCCATGACGAGGCCTTTGGAGGACTCGATGTTCCTGAGCATGACGTCCGAATGTACGGTGAGTCCGCCGAATATGTAATCGGTCTTCTTCAGCATCTCGTCCGCCAGCGCGAAAACGTGGGGGAGCGTGAACCTCTCTGCCGACGAATTGGAAAGGTCCCTCTCATGCCAGAGCACCTGGCATTCGAATGTCGGCGTCACGAAGCCGCGCAGGACCCTGGCGAGTCCGCAGACGTTCTCGGAGTTGATCGGATTGCGTTTGTGCGCCATGGTGGAGCTTCCGACCTGTTTCGTCTCGTCGAAGGCCTCGGAGGCCTCTCCGATCTCCGACCTCTGGAGGTTCCTGACCTCGGTGCAGTAGCGCTCCAGGGAGGTCGCTATATTCGCCATTAGGCATATCAGCTCGGTGTACCTGTCGCGCCCCACGACCTGGGTGGCCGCCGGCTCATATTCCAGGCCGAGGTCCTTCATCACGGCCTCCTGGACCCTGAAGAAGTTCTTCCCCAGGGCCGCACCGGTCCCGACGGCGCCTGCCATCTTACCGGCGCATGCGCGGGGCCTGACCTCCCTCAGCCTGTCCCTGTGCCTGAGCATCTCCGCTATGTAGCCGGAGATCTTGAATCCGAAAGTGATGGGGATGGCGAACTGGGCGTGGGTCCTTCCGATCTCCAGGGTGTTCCTCTCTCTTTTCGCGAGCTTGGCGAAAGTGTATATCAAGGCGTCCACGTCTTCGTCGATGATGTCCAGGGCCGCCTTGATCTGAAGCGCCGTGGCGGTGTCAACTATATCGTTCGACGTTGCGCCCAGATGCACGTACTTGCCCGCGTCGCCCCTGCACTGTTCTGTCATGGCCTTTATCATCGCCATGACGTCGTGCCTGGTCTCCTTCTCGATCTCCTTGACCCTTTCCGGCCTGACCGTTTCCAGGTTGGCGATCCTCGAGATCTCGTCGGCATCTTCTTTGGCGATCGCACCGAGGGATGCGTGCGCCCTGGCGAGGGCAGACTCCACATCCATCTGGTACTGAAGACGGCTGTCATCGTAGAATATGGACTTCATATCCTCGCGGCCGTATCTGTAGTCCAGAGGGCATA
>ENA-UOOI01003213-UOOI01003213.1-fermentation-metagenome-genome-assembly--contig:-NODE-3213-length-12671-cov-22.283133_pt1 | contig 12671 bp, 12 predicted proteins | sample MGYA00245779_ERZ724027 | MGnify/ENA primary metagenome ERZ724027 (study PRJEB28704, sample SAMN03018318) | fermentation metagenome | biome: anthropogenic terrestrial biome; feature: soil... | reverse complement strand
AAGTGCTGCAATAATGCAGATAGCGGACCTTGGCATAGTAGGAGACTACAGGAAAATAGTACCTGAGTTAATAGCACAGATTAAGGCTGCTAAAAATTAAGATACATATCTTAAAACTAAAGATTAAAGATTAAAGATTAAAGATCAAATAATGTAGATTTTCTGCTTTTGCAGAAAATCTGAAATTTAAGTTTTGCCCAAAGGCAAAACAATAATCTTTGTTCTCTGTCTTTAATCTTTGCTATTTAGGTATATGGCTCTTTTATTAAATAGTGTTGATAAAGTAACAAATTCCCGTTAGGGACAAGTCAATTAAAACAGATTTCTGCATTCCTCATATTTATATATGTATTTTCCATATTAATTTTACTTATTTCTTCTATAAATATATTTATTGCGAGTGAGGTATTGTTAAAATTAGAACTCTTTAGAAATTTGAATAAGCCCAAATAATTATTTAAATACTTCGTTGCTACACCTCTAAAACGGTACATCCATTCCATGCAATCGCATCTGTATTTTACTGCTTCAGAGCTATTATCAAGATATTCATTAATCTCCCTTATGTTCTTTTTCTTAAAGTACAGAGCAAAAAATTGCTTTGGCCTTGAACATGCCTTTTTATTATTATTGAGTATTTTGCCAATAAAATTATCAATATCATTTGCATACATTCTGCCAGTGCCTACGGCCCTGGAATAAATATTATTATGCAAATCCAGTACTGTAAGTACACAAACCTTTTTATTTGTAATATTTATATGGCTTACACTTTTGTCATGTACTCTTTTTTCATCATGTTCAATGCTTTTCTGTCCCTTCCGGGAAAATTTTAAGAAAAAATTTTCGATTTCAAACTTCCCCTGCATTTTATTTTGTTTAACCATTTTTAGTGCAGATAGCAGTTTGTGCCTCCAGTAAAATAGTGTTACATAAGAAACGCCAATTTCTCTGGCTGCCGCCTTAAGGGACAAGCCTTCTATGGTGCACTTAAGGAATGCTTCCCACTTTTCAGGGAAATGAGTTCTTGCAATTGGTGTATTTGTAAAGTCATTAAAAGTTTTTTTGCAGTCTTTACATATATATCTTTGTTTACCATTATATTTTCCATATAATACAGTGTGCGTGCAGTCACAATATGGGCATTTTCTCTCAGGTGTCTGCTTTAATGATGTAAAATAAGATAACATATCTATATCAGCCAATTTTCTTCTCTCCATAGTAATCTAATCCCTCCATTAATATGTAAGTATTTTAATTGTTACCATTAGGAGATTGTCCTATTCACATCAACATTATTATTTAAAAGAGCCATAGGTGTTTATAGAAAGTAAATATCTAATCATCGCAGCAATCCCAAAATCCTTGAGGATTGAATATTTTGGACAGCTACGGTGAAGATATTTATTACTTTCTATATGTAACGAAAATGTGTGAACTTTTTATGAAATTTTAAGAAATAATTTATTACAACTTTATAAATATGATGTAAAATAAAATTGTATACTAATGATAATGTAATTTACTGAATTGAGGTGCATTATGCCTATAAAAATAAAATTGATAATGTCTAATATAGCTATGGTAATAATCTCGGTAGTATTATCTGCCATGTTTATGGCCCTTATTGGGAATCATTTTACCAAGAAGATAGAAATATCATATAACCTGGACACTCAAAAGAGAAATGATATGTTTGGCAATCCATATTTACAGCTTAAAGCTATAAATATGAAAAATTTTAATGAGATAAAATTAGCAATTTCCAGAAATCCGGACTTACTAAAGAATAATAATTATTTAATTGGATTAAATCAACTGTTCAAAAAAGGTAACAGTTTTATTGTTGTCAGGGAAGGGAATAATATTATTTTTCAAGGACAGGACGGAATAAGCGATTTGATAAACAAGCTACCTGAGTTTAATTTTAATATGTCAGACAGAGGCAGTGGAGTAATTGTAGATAATAATGATTTAATAATAAAGCAGATGGATTTCTTATATAAGGATAATACTCAGGGAACTGTATTTATCATTACGGATACCAGTTATTTTTATAAAATTGTGAGAGAGTACTTAGTATTTTCTATAGTTTCTTTAATCATAGTTATTTCGGCTATAAGCGGTATTTTTACTTTCTTTACTTCAAGGTCTATAATTAAGCCCCTGGATTCATTAAAAATAGGAACAAAAAAAATAAAAGATGGTGACCTTGATTTTGAAGTTAAAGCTACTTCAGGTGATGAAATAGGAGAACTATGCGTTGCATTTGATGATATGAGGAAAAAGCTTAAAGAATCTATAGAAGTTCAGGCACAGTATGAGAATAACAGAAAAGAATTAATTTCAAATATATCTCATGATCTTAAAACACCTATTACTTCAATTAAAGGCTACGTGGAAGGTATTAAGGATGGAGTCCCTGATACACCTGAAAAGATGAATAAATATATAAATACAATATATAGTAAGGCCATAAGCATGGATAAGTTAATTGACGAGTTATTTTTGTATTCAAAGCTGGATTTAAATAAAATTACCTATGATTTTGAAGTAGTAAATATTGTTCCATATTTGTCTGATATTGTTGAGGAATTTCAATTTGATCTGGAAAAGAAAAATATAGATATAGAATTTCTTAATGAGGCAGGGAAAACAGCTAAAGTGTTAATAGACAGACAAAAAATTAATAGGGTAATGACAAATATAATTGGAAATTCAATAAAATATATGGATAAACCAAATGGTAAGATAAAGGTTAAATTAAGTAAAAGTGACAATGATGTAATGGTTAATGTTAAAGACAATGGTAAAGGCATACCAAAGGATGATATACCTTTTATATTTGATAGATTTTACAGAGCTGATTCTTCAAGAAATACTGTTACTGGAGGCAGCGGCCTTGGTCTTGCTATATGTATGAAAATTATTGAGGAACATAATGGAAAGATATGGGCCGATAGCTCTGAAGATCATGGAGCCAGCATTACTTTCATACTAAAAGAGGTAATATAGAAAGGAAGATTTTTATGAAGAAAATACTTATTATTGAGGATGAAGTTACTATTGCAGAGCTGGAAAAGGATTATTTAGAGCTCAGCGGTTTTAGTGTTGATATAGAAACTAACGGCGATACAGGACTAAAGAAAGCCAAGGAGAATAAGTACAATCTTATTATCTTAGATGTAATGCTGCCTAGAATGGATGGCTTTGATATATGCAGAGAAATCAGAAAAAACATGGATATACCAATATTAATGGTATCTGCAAAAAAAGAGGATATCGATAAAATCAGAGGACTTGGATTGGGAGCAGATGATTACATTACTAAACCATTTAGCCCTAGTGAGTTAGTTGCCAGGGTAAAATCTCATCTCACAAGGTATGAAAGATTAGTAGGAAATGAAAATAAGAAAGAAGAAATAGTGGTTAGAGGCCTGCGAATTGATAAAGCTTCCAGACGAGTGTATATTAATGACAAGGAAATTAACTTTACAACAAAGGAATTGGATTTATTAATATTTCTTGCAGAAAATCCAAACAGAGTTTTCAGCAAGGATGAATTGTTTGATAAACTGTGGGGAATAGACTCTTATGGTGAAGTGTCAACTGTAACTGTGCATATAAGAAAAATAAGAGAAAAAATTGAAAAAGATACTTCTAACCCAGAATATATTGAAACAGTATGGGGTGCAGGTTATAGATTTAAAGGCTAAAATAATTTATTAAATAAAAGTTAAGCAGGTCAGGTTAAATACGCCTTTCAGCACAGCTGGAGGGCTTTAAATTTAAATTGATAATATTTAGTTTATAAAAGTTTAATATTTGTTTATTACAAGTTAATAAGTTTGGGTTATTATAATAAAGTATAAATAAGTTTCAAAGTGTATATAAAAGTTAAAATAAATTAATTATTTTGGTGGTGTAGACATTGTTATTAAAAACGATAGGCGAAAAATTAAAAAAACCTTTGCATATTCTATTAAATAATAGTGATATTTTAATATTTTTCATTATATTTTTCATTAAATTTGCAGTGTATGGTAAGGAAATATCACCTGATTATTTTGACAAAGGTGTATATATTCCAATAATAGGGTCAATATTAATACTATTGAGTATAGCATTATTATTTAATGGTGAGAAAAGAGTAAAAGTATTATACATAATGGATATAGTAATAAGTGTAATACTCATAGCTGATTTAATGTATTTCCGTTATTATAAGGATATTTTAACCATTTCATTATTGAGAAATGCAAAACTTCTTACAGGTGTGACTTCCAGCGTAAAAGGATTAATTAAACTGCAGGATTTTCTGTTTTTGGCAGATATCATACTAATGAGACCAATAAAAAGACTATATGTAAATAAAATTGCGAAATTAAATAAGCAAAAACTTTTATTAAGATCAGCAAAGTTTGCTGTAATACTAGCTATAGGTGTAGCTATTAATGGAATGTCACTATATAAAGTATCTATTGAACAGCCAACTTTGTTAACTTCAATGAGCAACAGGATTTACCTGACTAAATTAATTGGCAATTTAAATCTGCATGCAGTAGACATATACAATACAGCCACAAATAAAATAAAAAATTCAAAACCACTGCCAGCAGAAAAAGAAAAAAGTATTGAGACATTTTTATCATCCAATAATGGAGTTACAGTTCAAAAGAAAAATTTAAAAGGAGTGGCAGAAGGTAAAAATTTAATAGTGATCCAGGTTGAGGCTCTGCAGCAATTTGTAATAGACAAAAGCATCAATGGACAGGAAATAACCCCAAATCTTAATAAGTGGCTGAAAAGCAGCCTTTATTTTAATAATTGTTTTTATCAGGTTGCAGGGGGAAATACATCAGACGCTGAATTTATGACCAATAACTCTCTTTATCCTGCAGAATCAGGTGCAGCTTATTATATGTACAGTGGTAATACCTACAATTCCTTAGCACAGAGCCTTGAAAGCAAAAATTATTATACTGCAGCTTTACACGGCAATTCTGAAGGATTTTGGAATAGGAATGTAATGTATAAAGCTGAGGGATTTGATGACTTTTATGGTCAGAGAAGTTTTACATTAGATGAAAATGTAGGGCTTGGGCTAAGTGATAAATCATTTTTAACACAATCTGTTGAAAAAATGAGTCAGTTTAAGAAACCATATTATTCATTTTTGGTTACACTAAGCAGCCATTTCCCATATAACGACACTAAAGGTTATGGTGAATTTAATGTAGGTGAATATGAGGGTACACTGCTTGGGAATTATTTAAAGGCTATTCATTATACAGATGAACAATTGGGAATGTTCCTTCAGCAATTACAGGCCAAAGGAATGGATAAGGATTCCATAATAGCTTTATATGGAGATCATTTTGCAATACCAAAGGAAAATGCGGATGAACTTTATAAATTTGAAAATGTAACTAATAAGAATGATTTACAATGGTATCAGTATCAGAAAGTGCCGCTGATTATTCATTTCCCTAATGATGAATATAAAGGTGTAAATTCAACCTACTGCGGGCAGATGGATTTGTATCCTACACTGGCTAATTTATTGAATCTTCCTGAAAAAAATATGTTTGGCAATGATATACTGAACAGCAAGGAACAAAAGGTAATATTTAGAAATGGATCATTTACTGATGGCAAGGTATTCTATATATCCTGGACTAACACTTATTATGATATTTCAACAGGGCAAAAGATACCTGAAACCACTGAATTAAAGGAAAAAAAGGAACAGTACCTAAGCGAACTTCAGTATTCAGATGATTTATTAAACCATAATCTATTAAAGACAATGAAATAAAGAAACTTTATCTTGGAGGCATGAATAATGATTAACAATTTTTTTAAGCAAGAAAAAAACTTTGATACTGAAAAGTTTATATGGTTATCTAAGAATGCCTTTGTAATAACTAGCCTATGTGTTTTTATTAAATTATTATTTGATTAAGGATATTATTAATCTACATATAATAATTATTACATTAAAACAGGCCTTTCTGCTTTTAGCAGGAGGGCTGTTTATTTTTTGCCATTAGACAAAGTCAAAGTTCACATGATAGAATATAATCACAATAAATTTTGAAAAGGAAAAGGGATTAATATGAGTAATTCAAGAATAATTGAATTAATTGACAGGTTATATGAAACAAATTATATAGATAATAGTGAATTATTATTTTTACTTGATAATTTAACCAAAGATGAAGAGAAATATCTTATTGAGAAGGCAAATGAAATAAGAATAAGCAGGTATGGCAATAAAGTATTTATGAGAGGCTTAATAGAATTTACTAACTATTGTAAGAGATCCTGCGCTTATTGCGGCATAAGAGCTATGAACAGTAAGGCAGACAGATACAGATTAACTGAAGAAGAAATACTTTCAACTTGTGATCAGGGATATAAATTAGGATACAGGACATTCGTACTCCAAGGCGGAGAGGATGATTACTTTACAGATGATAAAATTGTAGAAATAGTAAAGAATATTAAAAATAAATATCCTGATTGTGCTATAACTTTATCTATAGGAGAAAAATCATATGAATCATATAAAAGATATTTTGATGCAGGAGCAGAAAGATATCTTTTAAGGCACGAAACCGCATCAAAGGAGCTTTACGAGAAGCTTCATAAGAATATGAGCTTTGAAAACAGAATTTCATGTCTGTGGAATTTGAAACACATAGGATATCAGGTAGGAGCCGGGTTCATGGTAGGACTTCCAGGACAAACAAATGAGGATCTGGTTAAGGACATAATGTTTATTAAGGAGCTGCAGCCGCACATGGTGGGAATAGGACCATTTATTCCTCATAAAGATACACCTTTAGGCAGGGAAAAGGGTGGTACTTTAGAGAAAACTGTAATCATGCTGGCAATAATCAGGTTATTTTTACCTGATGTATTACTGCCTGCTACTACAGCCCTGGGTACCATAGATCCTGTTGGAAGGGAAAGGGGCTTAAAGGCTGGAGGAAATGTAGTAATGCCAAATCTTTCACCAGTAACTGTGCGAAAAAAATATTCACTTTATGATGGAAAGATATGTACAGGGGATGAAGCTGCTGAATGCAGAATGTGTATTGAAGGCAGAATTAACAGAGCAGGGTATGCTGTGGACATGGGAAGAGGAGACAATATAACCTGGAGAAATAAGGGATTTTAATATGAGCAATGAAAGCTTTGAGGAAAAAATTAAGAGAGGATATTTATGGGATGATTTTAAGCTTTTCCATTTAAAGGATAAAAGTAATCTGGAATTTGAATTTCATTACCATGACTTTAATAAAATTATAATTTTTATTTCCGGGGATGTTACTTATTTAATAGAGGGCAAGGCATATAAACTTAAGCCATGGGATATACTTCTTGTAAATAGTAATGAGATTCATAAGCCGGTTATTAATTCAAACTGTGATTATGAAAGAATTATAATCTGGGTAAACTCAAAATTTTTAGAAAAGCAGAGCAGGGACTGTGATTTATTAAATTGCTTTAAAATTGTTTCAAGCAATAAATCAAACTTAATTAGATTGAACACTCATTTCCCAGCAGGTTTTGAATATACACTTTTTAAACTTCAGGATGCTTGCCAGGATAAGGAATTTGGAAGTAAAGTATTGAAGAATTCTTTATTTTTGCAATTCATGGTGTTAATCAACAGGCTTTGTTTAAATATTGAAAACAGAGTTGACAGCTCAGAAGTAGAATATGATGAAACAATAAATTCCATCATTAATTATATAAACGAAAATATAAATAAGGACTTATCCATAGATAGTATTTCTTCTGCTTTTTACATGAACAAATACTATTTAATGCATAAGTTTAAATTGCAGACAGGATATACACTACATAGTTATATTATGCAGAAAAGACTTATGCTTGCAGCAGCACTGGCGAAGAAAGGAACAAGCGTAACGGATATTTGTATTAAGTGCGGCTTTAAGGACTATTCAAATTTTTTGAGAGCTTTCAGAAATACCTTTGGCGTATCTCCTAAAAAATATTATAGAACCTTCATGGAAATTGAAAGTTCAAATAACATGAACATTATATAAATAAATACATTTAATTGCTCATAATTGCGGATAATATTACAACATATGTATTTTATACATTTTAATAAGTTAGGAGGTAGAAATATATGAAGCTATCAAGACAATTTTATAGTCGGGATGCCAGGGAAGTATCAATAGACTTACTTGGCAAAATACTGGTACATGATATTAATGGAATAAAGTTAAAGGGCAGGATAGTCGAAACAGAAGCATATATAGCTGATCTGGATAAGGCTTCTCATGCATATGGCGGCAGGAGAACGGCAAGGACTGAAGCACTTTATGGGAAGCCTGGAATTTCTTATGTTTTTTCCATTTATGGTCTTTATTATTGTTTCAATGTAATTACAAAAGAGGAAGAATCAGCTGAAGGAGTTTTAGTAAGAGCATTAGAACCTGTAGATGGCCTTGATGAAATAGCCAGACTCAGGTTCAAAACAAGCTATGATAAACTTACTAAACTTCAGGTGAAGAATTTAACCTCTGGGCCTTCCAAGTTATGTATGGCTTTAAATATTACAAAGGAAAATAATATGGAAGATCTTTGCGGGGATAAACTTTATATAGAACATGACAAAAATGAAGATCCAAATAATAAATTTGAGATTGTTCATACAAAGAGAATCGGCATTGACTATGCAGAAGAAGCAAAGGATTTTTTGTGGAGGTATTATATAAAAGATAATCCTTATGTATCAAAAAAATGATTATTTTATTTTGACTTTTGTTAAAATTGTACTATATAGATATTTATTGTTGTATACTTTATTTTTGGGGGGGTTTATATGGATAATAATGAAATTAGAAAGTTTATATCAGACTGGATAAAATGGAATTTAAATAAGGATATCAGATTTTTCTTAAAATCTGATTTTTATCATGATTTAAGAAAGGTATTAGAAAAGAAAATTTCTGCATTTTTAAATTCAAAAGATTTCAGGGATATTGTCTATAGCTTAGCTGAAAAGACTTTACATGAAAATGAAAAGGTCGGGAAAACATTTAATAGTATTTTACCACAGGGTTTTGAAAACAGCCTGAAGGTTTTGGTGTATAATAAAAGCCCAGAGATAGCATCATCCATTAAACTTTATATAAATGATATAAAGTTTAAAACCATGGTTAAAAATGAAGTTAATAAGCTTTTGGTAAATTTAAACCCCATGGTTGCAAAATTAATTAATGGAGAAAGTATACAAGCTAAAATTATGAACTCACTTAATTCTTTTATTGACAACAAGGATAATATGATGAATATTGTTATGTTTTTAAACAGTAAGATAGATGATGCAGGTAATAAGCCAATCAGCCAGGTGCTGAATTATATTCCATATGATGGGAAAAACCATATGGTTAAGGCACTGGCAGATTCCATATTAAATTTATTTAACAGCAGAGAGTTTATTAAAAGTGCAGAGGATATGATATACAAAAATATTTTATCCTATGGCACAATTGGAAACTTTATGAAAAGCATTGGATTTTCTGAAAAGGAATTACTGCTTGCAATTGATAAAAATATAGGTAAATATTTAAGTTTATAAATATAATTAAGAAATAGCATGGATTAAGCGCACGGAGGTTACAACATTTATGAATGACAAAATTGATTTAACACAGGGAAATATATTAAACAAGCTGATTAAATTAGCCATGCCCATAATGGGCACTTCATTTATACAGATGTCTTATAATCTTGTTAACATGATATATCTTGGAAGAGTCAGCAGCAGTGCGGTGGCCGCCATAGGAACAGCTGGCTTTTTTACATGGCTTGCAAATGCATTTGCATTTATTCCTAAGACAGGAGCTGAAATTGGAATTTCTCAGTCTATTGGAAGGAAAAATAATAAAGATATTAAGGGATACGTTAAAAATACCATACAGCTTGATGTAGTTTTAGGCTTTATTTATGGAATTGTGATGATAGTATTAAGAAAACAATTAATAGGCTTCTTTAAACTGAATAGTGAATATGTAGTTAATATGGCTGAGAATTATTTACTGATAATATCCTTAGGTATGGTTTTTTATCTTATAACTCCTGTATTTACAGGAATTTTTAATGGATATGGGGACAGTAAAACACCATTTAAAATTAATACTATTGGAATTTTAATGAATATGATAATGGATCCATTTTTAATTTTCGGAATTGGACCATTCCCAAGGCTTGAAGTGGTTGGTGCTGCAATAGGTACAATAGTATCTCAGGCTGCTGCAGATGCATTATTTCTATATGAAATAAAAAGGAAAACTAAATTACTAGATAACATAAGTTTATTAAAAAAAATGGACAAGTTTTATATTAAAAGGATATTTAAATTAGGAACTCCTGTTGCACTTCAAAATGGATTTTTTTGTATAATAGGCATGTTTATAGCAAGAATTGTTGCTTCATTTGGTGAGGTACCTGTTGCAGTACAAAAGGTTGGTTCACAAATAGAAGCAATTTCCTGGATGACTGCAGGAGGATTTTCTACTGCTGTAAGTGCATTCGTTGGACAAAATTATGGAGCAAAAAAGTGGGATAGGATATATAAAGGATACTTTACATCATTACTTGCAATGAGCTGCATTGGAATATTCGCCACACTATTATTAGTATTTGGGGCAAGACCTTTGTTTGCTCTGTTTATACCTGATGAAAAAGTAATACCATATGGAGTTGATTATCTAAGAATTCTAGGATATTCCCAGCTTTTTATGTGCATTGAAATAACCACTGCAGGAGCCTTTAATGGCATAGGCAGAACCATACCGCCGGCACTGAATGGTATAATACTTACAGGACTTAGAATTCCGGCAGCCATTATATTGTCAAAACCAAATATTCTAGGTTTAAATGGAGTATGGTGGAGCATAAGCTTAAGCAGTATATTAAAGGGAATTGTAATAACAATATGGTTTATTATAGTTTTAAAAGGTCAAAGAATAAAACATGCTAATATTTAACCCTAAATGAAGATTCACTATGAGCTAAAGGTAATGGAGTTACATTTATATTCTCTACTTCAGCAAATCTATTTCCTATTTTTAATTTTTTTATAAATTTATCTAGTATTTCATTGTGACCTTGTGCTTCTATTTCCACGGAGCCATCGTCACAATTTTTTACCCATCCGGTAATATTATAAAGTTTTGCAGTATAGCTGACAAAATATCTGAAACCAACACCTTGAACTGATCCCATAACCTGAATGAAATATCTTTTCATGAAATTCTATCACCTCTGATTTTCTTTGTTATAATGCTTAATCAAAAATTTTGATGATACAAAGGCTATATAAGCATAGAAAAAGATTTGTATTATAAATACATAACTTACTTTTATGTTTCCACAGATTCCTATTACGTATGTCAAAATCATTGATCCTAAACTATTAAATACTCCTATCATGGCAGAAGTAGCAGGCACATCATCTATAGATACACTTTGAACCATATAACTTTGAATTGCAGGGTACATTATTGAAATCATTATGCCAATTAAGGCAATACCTATGAATGCCTGTATTTTCAAGGAACCTGTAAGGATTATTGCAATTCCGCATACTGCACCAAAAGATGAAATAATAAGAAGCTTCAGATGACCTATTTTATTAATAAAGGAATCACCAAATACTCTTCCAGTGGTAAACAGAATCCAGAAGCCAAGCAGAATATTAGGTACTTCTGCAGTACTTATACCATAATATCTTTCCAGGAAACTGCCCGTCCAGTTTGTTGTAGAGGTTTCTGCACCAACATAAAAGAAAATTGCAAATGCAAAATAAAGAACCAGTGGATTTTTAAGAACACTGCCAAAGTCACTCCATGCAAATTTACTGTTTACTTTTGGAGTATTTTCTAGTTTGAAAACAAATATTAAATATATTGATAAAGTAGTTATATGAATTAAATATGTATAATTAAATGGTACATGATTCAATATAATTAATCTTGCAATAGGAAGACTTAATATTCCTCCCAGACCAAAGAAAGCATTGAACAAACTGAATTTTTGATACTCTTTTGGAAGAAGGGAAAGTATGGTACTTAAAAATAAATAGCTCATTCCAATACCAAGACCTGATATGAAATAGCCTATTAATAAAATATAAAATGATTTTGAAAAAAATATAATAATGCTTGAAGTTATGCATGTTGATATTGATACAATAAGTCCTTTCTTTAAACCCAGAAAGGATATAAGCTTAAAGCCAAGTACATTCATGATAGAGGCAGCAATGAATACTACTGAAGGAAGTATAGCAATTAATTCACTGCTAACATTATAGGAACTTTTAATGGTAGTAATAAAAGGGGCTAAAGTATTTGAAAACGATGAGACAAAAAATAAGCCTATAAAGACCATAACCATTTGTGTATAATTTTTTTTCATAATCTTCTCCTTATAATTTATGCTTACATCATTATATTACATATGGACTTAGAAAGGCAACTTTTACGCATACTAATTAAAGAGAAGTTTACATGTAGTTTACATGGGGCTGCTACGGTGATTAGATATTTACTTTCTATAAACACCTATAGCTCTTTTAAATAATAATGTTGATGTGAATAGGACAAACTTCATCAAAATAACAA
>ENA-UOOI01003212-UOOI01003212.1-fermentation-metagenome-genome-assembly--contig:-NODE-3212-length-12676-cov-4.958323_pt1 | contig 12676 bp, 11 predicted proteins | sample MGYA00245779_ERZ724027 | MGnify/ENA primary metagenome ERZ724027 (study PRJEB28704, sample SAMN03018318) | fermentation metagenome | biome: anthropogenic terrestrial biome; feature: soil; material... | reverse complement strand
TTTTGTAAAGGCTGGATCCATTATACCATTGACGGAAAAGAGAGAAGCGGTGAGAAATGGAGCGGTATTGCCGAAGCATCTGGAGCTTATAGTGTTTGCGGGATCTGATGGTGCTTTCCAGCTTTATGAGGATAGTGGAGAGGGGCAAGAGTATAGGGAGGGAGAAAGTTTTACAACAGATTTCCAATTTGTGTGGAGTGCAAAAGAGGGAACGATGCTTACAATCAAGCCTAAAGGCCATAAATTTTCTGAACTGCCGGAGAAGCGTCAATATTGCATTACTCTGGCAGGTGTCATGGATTCTAATGACATTTCTGTATACTCAGGGCAGGAAGTGATTGAAAAATCATACGATGAAACAAAGAATAGATTGTTGCTAAAAATAGCCCTTTCTCCGGTAGGAGAGATGATTCAGATATGTTTTCACAAGGGGCTATCACTCGTTGAAAATCCGGTTGAGCAAGAAATATTTAAACGGTTAGATTCAATGATGATTGAATATGAGCAGAAAGAAAAAATATTTTATAATATATGCAAAAAAGCAAAGGTAACTGATATTGCAGAAGAGCTTTTGGCTATAAATCTCCCACAACATGTTACCGAAGCTATTTTTGAAATTTTATTTGCCTAATGGAGATTGGAATGAAGCATCATTTAAACAAAGCATTAAATAAACCATTACTTGGGAAACCACTTTGTTTCAAATGCCCACCTTGTCTTCTGCTGATTCTGGAAGAAAGAGATTCCATATCCGTTTATACATGCGCTTAAGAGTGTGCCAACGCCAATCCCGATCAGATGTCTGACAGCCAGAAGGGCAATTACGCAGCTTATGACTACACAGCTGATGTCAAAGGCGGTTTTGACTTTCTTAAAGGAAATGCCGATAAAGCTACTGAAATCTCTGGTAAAGAGATCCTGTGGCATGATCGGCAGCCTGCTGTTAATAAGAAAGGCGACACCAATCATGAGCAGCAGTGTTCCTGCCACAAAATATACCATTTGAAAAGGCAGGGATTCCGGCCAGAATTTGAACAAAAAGGTAGCGAGGTCAAGAGCAAAGCTGAACAAAAACCCTACCACGAAGGCTATGATGTAATCCTTTTTGAACTTTCGGGTCAGTAAAATCAACAGCAGCATCAAGCTGATTTGAAAGATATAATACCATGTTCCATAGGTGAGGACAGGAAGAGTCTGGCTCAGGGTATAGGGAAGGGCTGAGACTGCAGTGATACCAAAATTGCTTTTTGTAATAAGTGCCACACCTGCCGCATCCAGGAGAATGCCGGCAGCAAGGGCTGCTTCTGATAATATAATTTTCTTCTCTTTCATAATGAATCCACCTACTTATACGAATTTGCAGTACAATTTATATTATAGCACTGATAAAAAAACCAGCAACTGAAAAAGTGTTGTATAACTGAAAGTTATAAGGCCTTACAAATTAACAATTATGGATATCCTATGGGAATCAGTATAGTTAATATAAAGAAATGCCCCTGGCACTTTTGATTAGTTATGAAACTAAAACATATCAAAGCTAGTTGACATTATATCAAAAAAAATATATGGTAGTCCTCAAAGGTAATACCGAATAATGAAGAATGAAAAAGGAGGATAATCATGCTATTACTTTCAAAAGACGATATTAAAAAAGTTTTTTCAATGAAGGATGCGATTGAAGCAGACAAAAAGGCATTTCAGCTTATAGTGGAAGAAAAATGTGAGGCACCGCTCAGAACAAATATACCGGCACCAAAACATGAGGGCAATTTTTTATTTATGCCGGCATACGTGGAAGATATAGATAGTGCTTCTCTGAAGATTATAAATATTTTTCCTCATAACATTAACAAAGGGCTTCCTTCTTCCCCGGCACAGTTATTTCTAATTGATGGGAAGACCGGAGTTGTAATATCCGCATTGGACGGAACCTATGTAACTCAGCTCCGCACAGGGGCAGCATCGGGAGTGGCATTTGACGTATTGGCAAAGAAAGAATGCAGAATCGGTGCTTTGATCGGCACCGGCGGACAGGGTGCGGCGCAGTTGGAAGCAATGCTTGTGGCACGGAAACTGGAGGAAGTCAGAGTCTTTGACCTGAACTATGAGCGTACAAAAGATTTTGCGGACAGGATGCAGGAGGAGATGAAGGAATACGGAGCAAAGATTATTGCTGCAAAATCTTCCAATGAAGCAATCGATAATGCAGATCTTCTGATTACGGTTACCCCATCTTCTAAACCTGTATTTGACGGAACAAAGATTAAGGCTGGAGCGACCCTCAGCTGTGTCGGTGCCTATCAGCATCACATGCAGGAGATGGACCCGGCAATTCTTCCCCGTGCATCCAAGATTTACTTTGACTCCGAGGAAGCGGTATTGTCTGAATCCGGCGATATCTTGATTCCACTGGAGCAGGGAATCATTTCAAAAGCTGACTTTACCGGAGATCTGGGAAATGTGATGAAGGGCGAGTTGGCAGGACGTGAGAATGATGATGAGATTATTGTATTTGAGACAGTAGGTGTAGCAACACAGGATCTGGTTGCTGCCAGGTCAATCTATGACAAAGCTTTGGCGGCAGGCATCGGGCTGGAGTGGAACTAAAAAGCACTAGTTTTCCTCCAGTGCTTCTTCTAATGTATGCCATGCCAATACAGCGCACTTTACTCTGGCGGGCATATGTGATACGCCCTGCAGAGCGGCTGCATCCTCCAGTTCTTCAATCTGTTCTTCATCCGTAATCTCGCCCTTGATCATCCTGAAAAACAACTTCATCAGTTTTTTTGCTTCTTCCACGGATTTTCCTTTGACCAAGTCGACCATGATGGAGGACGAGGCCTGGGAGATAGCGCAGCCGTCCCCCACGAAACCCGCATCTTCTATGATTCCATCCTTAACCCTCAGCTCCAGGACTATATCGTCACCGCAGCTTGGATTGACACCTTCCAGGCTGATGGTTTTATCTTCCACAGGGTGACGGTTCCACTGGGCCCGGCTGTTTTCTACTATAATCTGATTATATAAATCTTTAATTTCCAAGTCCCATGTACCTCCTCACATTTCTTATTCCGGAAATCAGCATATCCACATCTTCTCTTGTATTGTAAATTGCAAAGCTTGCCCGGCAGCAGGCTGTGATTTTTAAATAATCCATTAAAGGCTGTGCACAGTGATGGCCGGCACGGACGGCAACCCCCTCTGCATCCAAAATAGAGGCGGTGTCATGTGGGTGGACGTCATTTATATTGAAAGAAATCACTCCGTGGCGGTACTGTGCAGAAGCTTCCCCGTAGATAGTTACATAGGGGATTTCCTTCAGCTTTCCGATTGCATATTCCATCAGATCACGCTCATGCGCCATAATCTCATCATAGCCGATGGAATTGATATATTGGATGGCCGCTTCCAGTCCGACTTCTCCGCCCACATTTCTGGTTCCGGCTTCAAATTTCCGGGGGATTTCACCGTAAGTGACACTCTGCTCATGGACACTTTGAATCATGCCACCGCCGCTTAAAAACGGAGGCATTTTTTCCAGTAGCTCCTTTTTGCCGTATAAGACACCAACACCCATGGGGCCGTAGAGTTTATGGCTTGAGAATGCAGCAAAATCTACATCCAGTTTCTTTACGTCAACGGGCATATGAGGAACACTCTGTGCACAGTCCAAAACCACAACGGCTCCGGCTTTCCTTGCCTGGGACACAATCTTTTCAACAGGTGCCCTAAGGCCCAGTACATTGGAAACCTCAGCGATGGCAACAAGACGGGTTTTGGAGCCTATTTTCTTTTCTATCTCTTCATCGGTTAGGTGCCCCGATTCATCGGGGTATAGAAACTTAAGCACCGCGCCTTTTGCCTTTGCGACTCTCTGCCAGGGCACAAGATTGCTGTGATGTTCTGCAACGGACAGGGCAATTTCATCCCCTTCCTTTATAAATTCTAATCCATAGCTGTAAGCCACCAGATTGAGGGATTCTGTCGTGTTTTGGGTGAAAATAATTTCTTCCGGTTCTGTGTGGAGAAATTCTGCAACAGATTTTCTTGCATTTTCATGGGCCTTAGTTGCCCTTGCGCCCAGTTCGTAAACGCCTCTGTGGGGATTTGCGTTGTCTTTTTCATAATAGGAAATGGTTGCATCAAGTACCTGGCGGGGATGTTGAGTTGTGGCCGCATTATCCAGATACACCAGACGTTTTCCATTTTCCTGCATAAGCAGAGCAGGGAAATCCTGAATTATTTTATTTTGTATCATTATCCTTCAACCGCCTTTCAATTTGTGAGGAAAGTACTTCTCTTAGCTTTTCATCCGGAATCTGCCCCAGCACAGGGGCAAACCGGCCCTCTACAAGCAGGAGTCTCGCTTGGAGGGATGTCAGGCCTCTTGAACACAGGTAATAAATCTGGGATTCATCCAGACGTCCTATTGTGGCTGCATGCTGCCCCTCCACCTGTTCCTCACCACAGAGTATCAGAGGTACCGTGCGGTTTCTCACTTTTTTCCCAAGCATTAGAACCTCTTCGGTCTCATGACCTGCGGAATATGCAGCTCCCCGCTTAAAATCAATGGTTCCCCGGAGAGTTTTGCTGCTTTCTCCAGCCAGGACTCCTGCAGTATACATATCACACTGCGTATTTTTCCCCCAATGCTCTGACGTATCATTGAAATCAAAAACTTGTGTCTGATCTCCGAAGTAAGCTGTATTTAGGAGATAACTGCTTTCCTTGCCTTTCAAGAGAGTTTTTGTACCTAAAGCCACTTTATCTCCCCCCAGAACGGCACGGATAACTTCCACCCTGGCACCGTCCTCTGCATGGATAGCCACGCCGTTCCAGCTGCTGCAGAAACGATTTAAGTCCTGCACCTGAATCAGTTTGACCAGGGAACCTTTTTCTGCGTAAATTCTGGTAAGCTCCGCCGTAAATCCCGAACCACCTTCCGCTGCACTTGCCTCCTGCAGGAGAGTGATACTGCTCTCTTCCTCCGCGTAAATACCATAATCCCCGATAATTGCCGTATGAAGGCCAGGGATAGAGGACTTCAGTCTTATGACCTGTTCCGTTTTTCCCCTTACTCCTAGAAAGCAGGTAACATTGGCATCTTCTATTACGTAATCGTCATAGGCTTTTCCTATTCCACTTTCCATTTCATTTTTCCCTTTTGGAAAAGTTTCTATTCTTTCAACTCCGGAAGGCAAAAGGGAAACCGAAAGTCTTTCTTCGGAAGGCTTCTCTTTTGGAGCTTCGGGGAGAGAAAATTCTTTTCCTGCCCAGTTTACGCCCAGGTGATTCCAGGTGAGTACAGGCAGAACATTGATTTTATCTTGCATATTGGCACGCCTCCTTTTAACCTATGCTGCCTTTCATTTCCAGGTGGATCAAATTGTTCATTTCCACTGCGTATTCCAGTGGAAGTTCTTTTGCCACAGGCTCAGCAAAACCGCCTACGATAAATGCTCTGGCATCCTCTTCTGAGATTCCGCGGCTCATTAGATAGAATATTGCCTGCTCGCTGATGCGGCCGATTTTAGCTTCATGCCCCACATCCGCTTCATCACATTGAATATCCATGGCAGGGATAGTATCGGATCTGGACTGGTCATCCAGCATCAAAGATTCACATGACACGGACGATTTGCTGCCCACAGCGTCGGGAGTTACTTTCACCGAGCTTCTAAATGTGGAAATCCCGCCATCCCTTGATATGGACTTTGTAGATATATGAGAAGTCGTATGGGGAGCCGCATGAACCACTTTTGCACCCGTATCCAGATTCTGTCCGCCGCCGGCAAAAGTGATTCCTGTGAATTCCATGCGGCTTCTTTCTCCCTGCAAAATGCTCATAGGATAGAGATAGGAGATATGAGAGCCGAAGGAACCTGATACCCACTCGATGGTACCGTCCTTTTCCACTCTGGCACGTTTTGTATTTAAGTTGTACATATTTTTTGACCAGTTTTCAATGGTGGAATACCTAAGCCTTGCACCTTCTCCGACAAACAGCTCTACACAGCCTGCGTGAAGATTGTTTACACTGTACTTCGGCGCTGAACAGCCTTCAATAAAATGCAGGTATGCACCCTTGTCTACTATAATAAGAGTGTGCTCAAATTGACCGGCACCCGGGGCGTTCAGCCTGAAGTAAGACTGAAGGGGAATTTCAACCGATACACCGGGGGGAACATAGACAAAAGAGCCGCCCGACCAGACCGCCCCATGAAGAGCCGCGAACTTATGGTCTGAAGGGGGAACCAATTTCATAAAATGTTTCCGCACCATTTTTTCGTAGGGGCCTGTCAGGGCGCTTTCCATATCGGTGTAGACCACACCCTGAGAGGCAGCTATGGCAGATATATTGTGATACACAACTTCAGAATCATACTGGGCACCTACACCCGCCAGAGATTTACGTTCCGCCTGAGGTATTCCCAGCCTTTCAAAAGTGTTTTTTATATCATCAGGAACTTCCGACCATTTTCCGCGCATAGTGGTGTCAGGACGGACATAGGTCACAATATTTTCCATATGAAGGTCATCCAGAGACGGTCCCCAGTTGGGAGCAGAGATACTGTTGTAAATCTGAAGTGACTTCATACGGAAGGTACGCATCCACGGCGGATCGTTTTTCTCATCTGAGATCTGATTTACAATCTCTTCTGTGAGGCCTGACTGAACTTCGAAGGACGGATGGACTTTGTCTTTTACATCATAAATACTTCTGTCGGCCTCCTCTACATTTGTTTTTTCTGACTTAAAGGCTCTCATGTCCATCAGCCCCTTTCTCTATGCTGTTGAAACCACTCCTAATAATTTCTGAAGACAATTCTCTGCCGCCTGTTTTTACAATATGTCCTCCTTCCAGAACATGGACATAGTCGATATCAAGCCCCTCCAGAATTTTTGCACTGTGCGTAATAATCAAAACCGCATTTTTCTGATTGTGATAAGCACTGATTCCTTTGGAAACTGTCCTTACAGCGTCCACATCCAGACCGGAGTCTGTTTCATCCAGGAGAGCCAGACGGGGCTGAAGCATCAAAAGCTGCAGAATCTCGGCTTTCTTTTTTTCACCGCCGGAAAAGCCTACGTTCAGATAACGCTCTGCATATGTGGGATCCATGTCAAGAGCTTCCATCTGTGCTTTCAATTCTTTACGGAAAGCCAGTATTTTTGGAGGGCGTCCTTCCACAGCACCTTTCGCTGTCCTCAAAAAGTTCTCCAGAGTTATTCCGGGAATTTCTTCCGGGGTTTGAAATGACAGGAAAATTCCGCTTCTGGCTCTTACATCAGTTTTTTCATCAGTGATATCCTTATCTTTAAACAAAATCTTTCCCTTTGTAATTTCATATCTTGGGTCTCCCATAATAGAAGATACCAGTGTGGACTTTCCTGTTCCATTGGGCCCCATTAAGACATGAATTTCACCTTTGTTTATTTTTAAATTAACACCGTCAAGAATTACATGGTCTTCCACCGAAACACCCAGGTCCTCAATTTCAAGCAATGTACTGCCCATATAAAAAGCCTCCTTCCAAATGGCTGAATTATACTAATATTTCTCTAATTAGCGCCGTCTAACATTCTTACGCTAAAATACTACACCATTTTACTAGGAATTGCAAGTACTAACTTTATTTTAAATTAAAAGCTGATATCTGTACAAACGGAAGTAATTCGGATATAATAAAGTAAAACAGTAAAAATGTGATATATAAAGGGGATACGGAATAAATAATAATTTGAAAATCACATGAATTAAAGGAGCTGCCCCGGCATACTGGTACATAATATTGCAAAGGATAATGGATTCATGAAAAGAGAGTACGAAGAGGAGAGGACCATGGGAGGAATTGGCACGAATGTACCCGTGAACATGGAGGAGAAAGAAGAGGATTTTCTGGAATGTATGTATTTGTGGTGGAGAGCGGGAAGGCCACTTTTGCTGGTTGACTTGGCGGTGGAAATGAAGACATGCAAAAGGGAGCTGAATAGTCTTGCAAAGCGAATGTTTAAGCATGGGTATCTGGAAGAACCGGCAGTAAACGGCGAGCTTTTTTTGACAGACTTCGGTAAAAGCCAGGGAATGGAATGTACGGTCAGACATCAGAAATTAATGCAGTTTTTCCAGATGGTCAGCGGCATGGGTCAGGAGGAAGCAACACAGGATGCCTGCCGCATGGAACACGTGATTAGCAGGAAAGGGATGGACGGAATCAGCAATTTCCTGAAATATGGCGACACCTATGACAGAAGCTTCGGGCACACAGACTTGTCTGCTACCTATGAAGACGGTATTTATGATGCCCTCATGGCTATTTATGAGCCGGAAAAGAGGAATCCTCGATTTTTGGCAAAAGAATTTGAAAAGTTCAAGGCAGTGACAGTATTGAAGGTTAAAGAAGGGAGCAGTTCTTTTTTTCTGCAGTTAAAGCAGGGGCAGGACGCAGGGGCATTGTGGTATAAAAAGAACGGAAAATGGATTTTGGCCGCGCGGAAAAAGGACTGTTTTAAGCTGCCTACGGACATTTTCGTTTACACAATCAGTGCTGCAGTGCCGGTTGCAGAAGGAAAAGCAATGATTGCATTTACGGAGAATGAAACCTGGCCGCTTATGGCAGACAGCAGAGAATTGAATATTCATCTTTGGTAGCAGGAGGGAGAAAGGAATATGGAACAAGGAGATAATTTGAAAAGAAAGAGCCGGCCCTCCGTATTGCAGCTGCAATATATGATAGAACTTGAGAGGCTTGGAAATGTACATGGGTTCCAGACGATGATTGCAGAGAAATGTGGAGTCACTCAGGTAGCAGTCAATAAATATCTGAAAATTGCTACAGAGAAAGGGTATCTGACAGAAGGCTATAGATTCACGGAATATGGACATGTGTGGCTGGACAGATACAAAAAGCTGCTTGGGAGACTGGAAGAATATCTGAAGAATATTGGAGTGCCGGAATCCGATTTGAAAGAAGCAGTTAGGTCTATGGTTGAAAATACAGAGCGGTATGTTCTGGAAGCGATTCTCCAAAATTATGAGCATCAGATGCCGGCGCTGCCTGGTAAGAAGAGCGGGCCTGAAAGTGATGTAAAAAAAACTGTGCGACAGTACACAAAGCACCGGGTTCAGTATATATTTTACCGGGCAGATGGGAACGGGAAGAAAACACCCATCTCCATGGCAAACGAGGCATTTGAGGAAACTGCCTATGTTGTGCAGGAGAAACAGAACGAATATCTGGAGTTGTACATCCGTGAAAGGACAACGAATCGGCGCACACGCGGAGAAGCTGTAGAAGTAATCCCGATGTCTTTGAAATATGAGAAGCAGGGTGTTCTTGAAATAGCGGAGAAGCAAGGCGGAAAGTTGAGAATTCCACTGTCTGCCTGCCAAATTCATCACGGACGGGATGGTGAGCTAAAAGGAACGACAACAGTGAATATAATTTGTAGTGATGGCAAGGCACACGTGACGGAAAGCACAGAGCAGCTTATGTTCTGGCTGTAACCGGATTGAGTGATTATCAAAAGCGCTCTGATAATCCTAGAAATCTCCCGTGTTTTATATTATAATGAGCAGTAATGAAAAGAGACAATTAAGGAGTATCAATATGACAATATTATTGCTTATTATTTATGTGGCATTTATCAGCCTGGGCCTGCCGGATTCTTTACTTGGTGCGGCCTGGCCCAGTATGTATAGAGAGCTTGGAGCATCTGTATCTTGGGCAGGAGCTATTACGATGATTATTGCGGTGGGGACAATTGTCTCCAGCCTGGCCAGTGACTATATGACCCGCAAGCTGGGGGCGGGAAAAGTAACGGCAATCAGTGTGGGCATGACAGCGGTGGCTTTGTTTGGGTTTTCTGTCAGCCATTCCTTCTGGGTTTTGTGCCTGTGGGCTCTTCCCTATGGACTTGGGGCCGGAAGCGTGGACGCTGCGCTGAATAATTTTGTTGCCCTCCATTATCCGGCACGGCATATGAGCTGGCTGCATTGTATGTGGGGTGTGGGAGCCAGCATTGGGCCGGTGATTATGGGCTGGGCCGTCTCAGGAGGCTTAAAGTGGAACGGCGGATACCGCACTATATCGATTTTCCAGATGAGTCTGACAGCAATTCTGTTTTTGTCATTGCCGCTGTGGCGAAAAAAACGGGGAGAGTACGTTCCGGGTCCGAAGATTGAATTAAATCAGGCAGGGGAAGCAGACAAAGTGGAAACTCCAGAGGCCGAACCGAACTCTCCAAAAGAGCACCCGCGGCATCAGTATACATTTGGGCAGATTTTGAAGGTGCGAGGTGTAAAAGAAGCCTTGACCTGTTTTTTTTGCTATTGTGCTCTGGAAAGTACGGCGGGACTGTGGGCTGCAAGCTACTGTACTTTGTACAGAGGAATCACTCCTGAGCGGGCGGCCGGCTGGGCCAGCTTGTTCTATTTGGGAATAACGGCAGGAAGATTTGTCTGTGGATTTATTACTTTGAAGGTCAATGACCGGAATATGGTTCGCTTGGGGCAGGCTGTGGCGGCAATAGGAATCCTCTGTGTACTACTGCCTCTTGGAAATGGTGTCCTGGTTACGGGGCTGATTTTGATAGGCTGTGGCTGTGCACCTGTTTTTCCCTCTATCATACATGAAACACCGGACAATTTTGGTGCAGACTTAAGTCAGTCAATTATCGGGATGCAGATGGCGGCAGCTTATGCGGGAACCTGCCTGATTCCTCCACTGTTTGGCCTGGTGGCTCAGTATGTGAACATAGGGCTGTATCCACTTTTTATGGCAGCTACACTTGTTTTGATGATTATAATGTCGGAAAAATTACATACAGTTGTTGAGAACGAAGCGTTGTGTGAAGAATCATAGGGCTTAAGTTTACGGGTTGAAGTCAAAGACCCTGCAGCAAGCTGACGGGGCATCAAACTTGCAGCGCAGCAAGCTGCGGGGTCTTTGACCTTCGCGGCAGCCGCCAGTGCGGCTTTGCATCTACTGAGGAAGGAAATAAACTGACAGAAGAAGAGCAGTGGGCCAAATTGAAGCTGGCGAAAGATATTGCACAAGAAGTCTGGGGATAGCCGGAAAGTATTACAATGGAAATGCATGAAAAAGCTGGAAGATACTACAAATCCATCGCTTTTTTCATGCGTTTTTGCTATAATAAATTAATTACGATATCCGGTTTTTTAGATAGGCAACATCGCTTTGCAGACAGGACACGGACTGCACCAATAGAGTTATTGTATTGTGGCCGGTCTTGATAGTGTTTACCGTGTTTTCCACAGATTGAAGACGACGCTTTAACTCATGATACTGTATATTAGACTTTTGCTGTACAATATCAACTTCGTTTAAGATTTGTTTACAAAGGGTGATGGGTGAATAAAAGATGAACAGAAGCAAACATAGAAAATTGAGTACAACAGAAAAGCATCTCCTCGCAGGCGGAGCCCTTCTGGCAGCAGGGGCAGCGCTTACCACAGCGTCAGGGCAAGTGCCGGGAATGGCCGAGTGGTATTCCATACATATTTATCCTCTTATTGTTGGAACAGTAGGACGTTTTGCAGGGTTATTTTCTTTCTCTTTGTCAGAACTTGCACTTTATGGACTCATTGTCTTGCTGGCTGGCTCATTTATTCATGCTGCCGCCGGCGCCGCAAGGAAAAAGCAAGGAGGGGCAGTCATCCTTCAATGGGCTTCCAGTCTCTTTTTGACAGCATCCGTACTGGTACTTCTGTACGTTTTGAATTGTGGAATTAATTACCGGCGAGTTTCATTTTCGGAGAAATTAGATATACAGACAGTGGAGTATACAGCAGAGGATTTAGAACAGACATGTGAGTGGCTGACAGAAGAGATAAATGCCAGGGCAGGTCTGGTAAGCCGAGATGAGACGGGGACTATGAGATTGTCAGACGAAGAGGGAAAGGCAGCAGTTTCAGCGATGAAACAGCTGGGTGAGCAGTATCCCCCATTGTCAGGATATTATCCTCAGCCCAAAGGCCTGTTGGTGTCGGAGATTTTGTCTTGGCAGGGGATTACGGGTATATATTCCCCTTTTACGGTCGAAGCGAACTACAATGAGGATATGGCGGCATACAACATTCCATTTACAGCTTGTCATGAACTGTCACATCTGCGTGGATTCATGCAGGAAGAAGAGGCCAATTTCATTGCATTTCTGGCATGCAAGGACGCGGCGGGGGAGGATTTCCAGTACAGTGGTTACCTGATGGGCTGGATATACAGCACAAATGCTTTGAAGCGGGTGAACTCAGGAGCAGCTGAGGAAGTACGCTCCAAGCTGGATCAGCGGGTAGAGGCAGACTTGAAAGCAAACAACCGCTTTTGGAACATATATGAGGGTACAGTAGCAGAAGTGTCGAACATGGTGAACGATACATACTTAAAAGTAAACGGGCAGTCAGATGGAGTACAGAGTTATGACAGAATGGTAGATTTGATTGTGTCATACCATCTCGGAGAAGACTGAATATTCTGAAAACCGGCCGCAAAAGGGTCTGACCCCTTTTTTGCGCAAAAAGGGTCTTGCATTCTAGCCTGCAGTGTGGTATTATTTAAAACGGTCACTGCGAAAACGGTGATCGTGATAATGATATATGGCTCCTTGGTCAAGCGGTTAAGACATCGCCCTTTCACGGCGGTAACACGGGTTC
>ENA-UOOI01003211-UOOI01003211.1-fermentation-metagenome-genome-assembly--contig:-NODE-3211-length-12679-cov-26.547687_pt1 | contig 12679 bp, 8 predicted proteins | sample MGYA00245779_ERZ724027 | MGnify/ENA primary metagenome ERZ724027 (study PRJEB28704, sample SAMN03018318) | fermentation metagenome | biome: anthropogenic terrestrial biome; feature: soil; material... | reverse complement strand
GGGAAATGGAGCGAATTTATCTGTGTTTCTCCCAATGCAAGCGCAAACACAAACCTCTCCTACTGTTTTATCGCTGAGGATGTGGAAAAGATAAATGACCAGGCACTAGAAGACTCCGAAGACCTTACGGTGCATCTTTTTTCTCTTGATGAAGTAAAAGAGTTGCTGATGAACGGAGAAATCATTCAGGCTACCATGGCTGCTCCTTTATGGAAATACATGGCTGTAAACAAGTTACTATGAAAGATGCCGCCTTATACCTGATTCCCACAACGCTGGGAGACACACCGGTCAACCTGGTTTTACCACCGTATAATCTCCTGATCACTTCCGATTTACGCCATTTCATCGTAGAAAACGTACGAACAGCACGTAGATTTCTGAAGCAATGCAATCCTGAAATCGATATCGATTCCCTTGCTTTCTACGAGTTGAACGAACATACCGACCGGCATCGTATTTCAGCGTACCTGAAACCCATCCGGCAGGGAGAAAGTGTGGGAATTATCTCCGAAGCAGGCTGTCCGGCCATAGCCGATCCGGGAGCTGATGTAGTGGCTATTGCACAAAGCGAAAGAATAAAAGTTGTACCGCTGGTTGGCCCGTCATCCTTACTCATGGCGATGATGGCATCGGGATTCAACGGGCAAAGCTTTGCTTTTCACGGCTACCTGCCCATTGAATCCGGCGAGCGGATAAAAACACTTAAGAAACTGGAGAACAGGGTATATTCCGAAAATCAAACGCAGCTTTTTATCGAAACACCCTACCGCAACAAAAAGCTGGCAGAGGATATTTTACAGCACTGCAAACCTCAGACACTGTTATGTATCGCGATGAATATCTCCTGCGAGGATGAATACATTGCAACAAGACCGGTGAAGGCCTGGAAAGGCAATTTGCCCGATATGCACAAGAAACCGTGCGTATTTCTTATATACAGATAGGCGCTATAAGCAATAAACCCATAACCCGAATGAACATTCAACACGACATCCAACTTCAACCCTACAATTCTTTTAAAACAAAAGCGCTGGCTAAACTTTTCGCGCAACCGTCAACCATTACCGAATTGCAGGAAATTCTCTCCAGCTACAAAACCGAAAAGAAGTTGGTTATCGGAAGCGGATGCAACCTGTTTTTCACCCGAGATTTCGACGGGCTGATTATCAAACCCGAAATCCACGGCATCCGTGTTTTAGAGGAAAATGCCGATTGGGTAGAAATTGAAGCAGGGGCAGCGGAAGATTGGGACAACTTTGTGGAGTTCTGTGTTTCTCGCGGTTATTCGGGAGTGGAAAACCTATCGCTTATCCCCGGAACTGTAGGAGCGGCCCCCATACAAAACATCGGTGCTTACGGAGCCGAAGTAAAAGACGTAATCACGTACGTGAAAACAGTGGAAGCCTCAAGTGGCAAAATTGAAAGTTTCTCCAACACAGCATGCAATTTTTCCTATCGAAACAGCATCTTCAAGCAGACCCGTAAATTTGTGGTAACCTCGTCGGTTTTCAGGTTGCAAAAAGCATTTACGTATGTAGAAAAATATGCAGACCTGAACCTGGAACTGAAAAACAATTTCCACCCCTCTTTATCCCAGGTAAGGGAAGCCATTATCCGGATCCGCACCCGCAAATTACCCAACCACCTTGAATTGCCTAACGCGGGGAGTTTCTTCAAAAATCCCATTTTATCAAAACCGCAAAAGGAAAAACTGCTCACACTCCTACCCGATGCGCCAATATACAATATCGGAGACAACGGTTTCAAAACCTCGGCGGCATACCTTATCGAAAAAACGGGATACAAAGGGGTACGGAAAGGTAACGTAGGTATTTACGAACGCCACGCGCTGATTGTCGTGAATTACGGAACCGAAAACGGGGAGGAAATACTGAGTTTCGTTCAGGACATTCAAAACGAGGTACAATGTAAATTCCACATTATGCTGGAGCCGGAGGTCTGGATTTTTTAACAAAGGGCAGAAAATGCCGGCCGTATTTTCCTAAACAACGATTATTTCAAAAGAAAACCCTAAATTTGCACAAATCGAAAATCAACGTATGTCATCATTTATTATCGAAGGCGGACACCGGCTAAAAGGCGAAATATTTCCTCAGGGAGCAAAAAACGAAGCATTACAGGTAATCTGCGCCACACTGCTTACCGATGAAGAGGTTGTTATTGAAAACATCCCCGATATCCTGGATGTGAACAACCTTATAGCATTGCTTAAAGATATGGGTGTGGAAGTGCAAAAATTAAGCCCGGACACCTATTCGTTCAGAGCTTCAGCTATTGATTTGGAGTTCACGAAGACCGAAGATTACATGAAAAAAATCGCCGCCCTGCGTGGTTCAATTATGATAATTGGCCCACTTTTGGCACGATTCGGGAAAGCGATCGTCCCCAAACCTGGAGGCGACAAAATCGGGCGGCGGCGTTTGGATACACATTTCAACGGAATCATGAAGCTGGGGGCCGAACTGGTTTTCGATGAAAAAAAACAACTTTTTTCCCTTTCCGCCAACCACCTGCGCGGGCAATACATCCTGCTGGAAGAGGCATCGGTTACCGGAACCGCTAACTTGCTGATGGCTGCCGTGTTTGCAGAAGGAGAAACCATTATCTATAATGCCGCCTGTGAACCTTATGTGGAGCAATTGAGCAAGATGCTGGTAAGGATGGGGGCAAAAATCGAAGGGATAGGTTCTAACCGGCTCACCGTAAAAGGAGTTACAAGACTGGGGGGTTGCCGCCACAAACTGCTGCCCGATATGATCGAGGTCGGCAGCTTTATTGGAATGGCAGCGATGACTGCTTCTGAAGTAACCATAAAGAACGCGTCGATAGAAAATCTGGGAATTATTCCCGAAAGTTTCCGCAGGTTGGGTATCGCTGTTCAGCAACAGGGCGATGATTTATACATTCCGCCCCAGGAACATTACACCATCGAATCGTTTATAGACGGTTCCATCCTGACTATTGCCGATGCACCGTGGCCCGGCCTTACCCCTGACTTACTGAGCGTCATGCTTGTTGTTGCCACCAAAGCCGAAGGGTGCGTGCTGATCCACCAGAAAATGTTTGAGAGCCGCCTGTTTTTCGTAGACAAGCTTATCGATATGGGGGCTCAGATTATTTTATGTGACCCGCACCGGGCAACTGTTATCGGGTTAGGTGATCGATTCCGCCTTCGTGGGATGACCATGATCTCGCCCGATATCCGCGCCGGGATCTCGCTCCTTATTGCGGCGATGAGCGCCAAGGGCAAAAGCATCATTCATAATATCGACCAGATAGACCGGGGCTATCAGGATATTGACTTACGGTTGAATAAGCTGGGAGCAAATATTGAGAGGACATGAAACAGGAAGCTTGAAGTCTGTTAACACAAGGTAAGGCATCCGACTAATTAATTTATAGAACGCAAAATTTGCTTTTTCCCCAACTCTTTTGTTACTTTGCACCGTATTATTATCAACGGAATTAACCTGTCAAAAGTTTAGAAACTTGTTTTTCAAAAACTCGATTGAAAAAACACACAAAGAAGTTAAAGATTTACAAATCAAGACATTTATTATGATTAATGAAACTGTAATTACAGATTTGAAGCAGGTAACGATACGGTTTTCCGGTGACTCGGGTGACGGGATGCAGTTAACCGGGACGTTATTTTCCACTTTGTCTGCCATTTTTGGAAATGAAATCGCCACTTTTCCCGATTATCCGGCAGAAATTCGCGCACCGCAAGGCACGTTAAACGGAGTTTCTGGTTTTCAGGTCCGTGTAGGATCGAAAGATATTTACAACGCGGGAGATAAAGCCGACGTATTGGTCGCGATGAACCCCGCTGCACTGAAAGTCAACCGCCAGCACTTGAAAAAAGGATCGATCGTCATTTTTGATACCGATTCCTTCACACGAAAAGACCTGGAGAAAGCGCTCTTCAAAACAGAAGATCCTTTTGCAGAACTTAACCTCAAGGACGTTCAACCTATTCCGGTGGCCATCACATCGATGACCAAAGACTCACTGGCAGACAGCGGAATGGAAAACAAGGATATTTTACGAAGCAAGAACATGTTTTCGCTGGGCATCGTTTGCTGGCTCTTTAACCGGCCGATTGAGATTGCCGAACAACTGCTGAAAGACAAATTCAAGAAAAGGCCAAAACTGGTCGAAACCAATATAAAAGCATTAACAGACGGATATAACTACGGAAACAACATACACCTGACAGCTACCACCTACCGTATCGACACCGTAGAAACCGGAAAGGGTTTTTATACCGATATAAACGGAAATACTGCCACAGCATACGGACTAATCGCAGCCGCCGAAAAAGCCGGAGTAAAACTTTTTCTAGGCTCCTACCCCATCACGCCGGCCACCGATATCTTACAGGAACTCTCCGCAAGGAAAGACCTGGGCGTAAAAGCATTGCAGATGGAAGATGAAATTGCCGGAATCTGTACCGCCATCGGCGCCAGCTTTGCCGGAAGCCTGGGTGCAACCTCCACTTCAGGTCCGGGGTTGTCGCTCAAAAGCGAAGCACTTGGACTAGCGGTGATGACCGAGCTGCCGTTGGTTGTGGTTGATGTACAGCGTGGCGGTCCATCAACGGGAATGCCTACCAAGAGCGAACAAGCCGATTTGTTTCAGGCTCTGTACGGAAGAAACGGCGAAAGCCCCCTGGCAGTGATAGCGGCTACCACCCCCACCGATTGTTTCGACAGTGCCTACTGGGCATCGAAAATTGCCTTGGAACATATGACTCCGGTAGTCTTACTTACAGACGGGTACATTGCCAACGGTGCATCAACGTGGAAGATTCCAAACCTCGAAAAATACCCCACTATCACCCCTCCTTACGTTCAGAAGAACTTCAACGAAAGTGCCGAAAACTGGAAACCCTATCTCCGCGACGAAGAAACGCTGGTAAGGTACTGGGGTGTCCCGGGCACCGAAGGATACATGCACCGCATCGGAGGACTGGAAAAAGATTATTTCACGGGTGTGATATCGTCCAATCCCGAAAACCACCAACTGATGGTAGATACCCGTAAGGCAAAAATAAAAAAGATAGCCGACTTCATCCCCGAACAAGCGGTCATCGGCAATAAAGATGCCGACACGCTTATCGTTGGATGGGGAGGAACTTACGGCCATTTGCTGGAAGTAATGATGCGCATTCAGGATAAAGACAGAAAAGTAGCCCTCGCGCACTTCAGGTTTATCAATCCGTTGCCACGCAACACGTACGATATTTTGAAGAAATACAAAACCATTATCGTTGCCGAGCAAAATACCGGCCATTTTGCTTCCTATTTACTGAGCCAGTTCGATGATATTAAGGTACACCGGTTCAATCGGGTGGAAGGACAACCTTTCAGCGTAAGTGAGCTGGTGGATGAGTTTATTAAAATTATGGGAGACAACTAAAAATTAAATGTATGGAAACAGCAACAGCAGAAAAAATACAAGCAAAATATACCCAAAAAGATTATAAAAGTGAAGTAAATGTACGTTGGTGTCCGGGTTGCGGAGACTTTGCCATTTTAAGCTGTGTGCATAAAGCCATGGCAGAACTGAACATCCATCCACACGAGACGGTGGTGGTCTCGGGGATTGGCTGTTCATCGCGTTTGCCCTACTACATGAACACCTACGGATTTCACGGGATTCACGGCCGTGCCGCAGCCATCGCCACCGGAGTGAAAGTATCCAACCCCAACCTGAATGTTTGGGTGGCAACCGGCGACGGCGATTCACTGGCAATCGGTGGAAACCATTTTATCCACACCGTCCGGAGAAATGTAGACATCAACATCATCTTGTTTAACAATAAGATTTACGGGCTTACCAAAGGACAGTACTCCCCCACTTCCGATCGTGGATTTGTATCCAAATCCTCGCCTTTCGGAACAGTGGAAGATCCTTTCCGTCCGTCAGAACTTTGTTTCGGAGCACGGGGGACATTCTTCGCCAGAGCCATTGACGTGGACATGAAGAACACCACCGAGATAATGGTAGCCGCAGCCAGACACAAAGGAACATCCGTGGTGGAAGTATTGCAGAACTGCATCATTTTCAACGATGGTATTCACAATAAGATTGCTGATCGCGCGTGGAAAGCCGAGAAAACAATTATGCTGAAACACGGCGAGAAAATGATTTTCGGACTTGAGAACAATCGGGGGATTGTCCTGGATGGATGGAACTTAAAAGCTGTTACTATCGGCGAAGAAGGATATACAATGGATGATATTCTGGTTCACGATGCCTCCTCTACTGACAATGCATTACACATTAAGCTCAGCCTGATGGGTTACGACAATGATCTCCCGGTGGCGTTGGGCGTTATCCGCTCAGTGGATTCGCCATCATACGAAGCCGAATACGAGAATCAGATTGCCGAAGTACAGAAGAAAGCAGCCAAAAAGTCATTTACCGATTTTCTGATGAGCTCTTCCCATATCTGGGAAATGAAATAACGAAACAAAAGGGCGTTGTAGAATAAATGGGGCAATTTCAAAAAGAGATTGCCTCATTTTTTTCAGATTTTTTCACTCCGATAGAAAATTTATCACAGCGTATCAACCTCATGTAAGGGTAGCGTTTTGCACAATCCGGTTTGACTTAAACTGCTTTTCTAAACAAAATTGTTGCAAAGCGTGAACAAAATCATCATCTTTACAGTTTGAATAAATTAACTACAACAACTGATCGATGGATACCCGCAAAGAGTTAAATTTTATGGATATTGGAGCCATAGAAGAATTGTATAAACAGTATATGGAAAATCCGGAAAGTGTCGATGAAAGCTTTCGTTTTTTCTTTCAGGGTTTTGATTTAGCCACCAGGCATTTCCCTGCCAGGCCACAGGAAATCAAGGGGGATGTCGGAGTTTCCACCAAGGAAATAGCCGTAATGAACCTGATTACCGGATACAGACGTAGAGGACACCTGTTTACCAAAACCAATCCGGTCCGTTCGCGTCGTCAATATTCACCTACACTCGATCTGGATAATTTCAATCTTTCCGAAAGCGATCTGGACAAGGAATTTGAAGCCGGGAAAGAGATCGGAATCGGCAGAGCAACCTTGAGAGAAATTGTCGAACATTTAAGTGAGACCTATTGTAAATCCATCGGCGTGGAATACCGTTACATGACGAAACCGGAAATCGTGCAATGGTTACAACAAAAAATGGAAAGCAGCAAAAACCAGGAAACCCTTCCCAACGAAAAAAAACTGCACATCCTCAACAGCCTGATCGAAGCATCGGGGTTTGAAGATTATATGCACAGAAAATACGTGGGGCAAAAACGGTTTTCGCTGGAAGGCTCGGAAGCTATTATTCCAGCCCTGGACGCCATCGTTTCTCACGGAGGATCGTACGACGTAAACGATATTGTAATAGGAATGGCCCACCGGGGAAGGCTCAACGTACTGACAAACATCATGAAAAAGCCGTACTCCCAGGTTTTTCGCGGATTTACCGCTGAAAACTACGAAGAAGAGATAAAGTACGGCGACGTAAAATATCACCTGGGGTATAACAATACTATCGATTACGAGGGACGAAAAATTTCCGTCAGCCTGGCACCCAACCCTTCCCACCTGGAAGCAGTAGGTCCTGTGGTGGAAGGAATTGCCAAAGCCAAGTTGGAACAGGAACATGATTTTCAATACAATCAGGTGTTACCCATTTTGATACACGGTGATGCCGCCATTGCCGGACAAGGAGTTGTTTACGAGACCATCCAGTTCTCAAAACTGGATGGATACAAAACAGGAGGAACCATCCATATCGTAATAAACAACCAGGTGGGGTTCACCACCAACTACCTGCAGGGACGCTCCAGCACCTACTGTACCGACGTTGCCAAAGTAACCCAGTCGCCTGTTTTCCATGTAAACGGAGACGACGTGGAAGCCATGGTCTTTGTCGCAAAGTTGGCACTGGAGTTCCGTCAGAAATTCAATATCGACGTGTTTATCGATCTACTTTCGTACCGAAAATACGGGCACAACGAAGGTGACGAACCCCGTTTTACGCAACCCAAGTTATACGACATCATTGCTAAACATAAGAATCCGCGTGAAATTTATGCCGGGAAACTAATCAGCCAGGGAGTACTCACCCAACTGGAATACGAAACCCGGGTGGCAGACTTCCACAAGGTGCTGGATCAGGCATATGAAACTGCCAACGAAAGCACGCAATTGAATATCCAACTTTTTCTTGAAGAAAAATACAAGGGTATAAGGTTTCCCAAAGCAGAGGATTTCGAGACCATTGCCAATACCAAAATATCGAAAGAGATGTTTCTGGAATTAGCCGAAAAGATAACGTCATTGCCGAAGGACAAGCACTTCTACAACAAAACCGTCCGGCTGTTTTCACAAAGAGCCGGCATGATTAAAGACGATTCATACGATTGGGCGATGGGCGAATTGATGGCTTATGCATCGCTGGCAAAGGAAAATTATCCCGTTCGGTTGAGCGGACAGGATTCCGAGCGGGGAACTTTCTCGCACCGTCATGCTGAAATCATAACCGAAGACGGTGAAGAAAAATACTTTCCACTGAAGAACTTAGGCGGTGAGCACGCCATGGTGCGTGTGTACAATTCACCACTCAACGAATACGGAGTGCTGGGTTTTGAATACGGATATTCACTCGCCAATCCTTTCGGGTTAACTATCTGGGAAGCTCAGTTTGGAGACTTTTTTAACGTAGGGCAGGTAATCGTGGATCAATATATTTCTGCCGCACAGGAAAAGTGGGGCGTGAAATCGGGTTTGGTGATGTTTCTGCCACACGGATACGAAGGACAGGGAGCCGAGCATTCGAGCGGAAGAATTGAACGTTTTTTGAACCTGTGTGCCAACTTTAACATGCAAGTGGTTAACCCTACAACGCCGGCTAATCATTTTCATGCCATCCGCCGCCAATTGCATCGCGATATCCGGGTTCCTTTGATCGCATTTACACCGAAAAGCTTGTTGCGCCATCCCGACTGTACATCGACCATCGCTGATTTTACCGAGGGGCATTTCCAGGAAATAATTGCCGACAACAGCCTAAAATCCCTGTCGAAAGCAACCAAACTGCTGTTGTGTTCGGGTAAAATCTATTACGAACTGGATGCTGCACGCAAAGAAGCTAATGCAGACCACCTTTCCATTATCCGTATTGAGCAACTCTATCCCTTCCCCGCAAAGCAACTCCAAAAGATTCTGAAAAATTACAGCAAAGATATAAAGCTTGTCTGGGTGCAGGAAGAGCCACTGAACATGGGTGCTGCCCTGTTTGTTAAACACTGGATCGGTGACCGCAGCCTGCAGATCATCAGCCGTCCTTCAAGTGGCGTAACAGCAGAAGGCTTAACGGCTTTACACAAGATACATCAGGCAGAAATTATTAAGGAAGCAATACAATAAATGCAATCTGGATTCGCTTTTATTCTGAAAAACTATTGAATAACAACCGAGGTATTATGGCAATAATAGAAATAAGGGTACCCAGCCCTGGAGAATCGATAACGCACGTCGAGCTTTATAAATGGCTCGTTGCAGACGGAGCAGTAGTTAAGAAAGACACGGAAATAGCCGAGTTGGAATCGGAAAAGGCAACACTGACATTGGTAGCCGACGAATCGGGAAAAATATCGTTGAAAGCTTCGGAGGGTGATAGCCTGGAAGTCGGTTCCGTAGCATGCATCATTGATACGTCCGTTCAACCCGAAGCAGATGTGGAAACCGAAGAGAAGAAACAGACAACAGCTCCCGCTGACACGGAAAAGAAAGAAATCAAACCCGAACCTGCCAAAACAGAAAGTCGGAAGCCGGAAGCAAAAGCCACAACGGATGATTATGGAAATGTAAAAGTGACCCCATTAGCCAAACGGGTAATGGAAGAAAACGACCTGTCGCTGGAAGACGTCATAAGTGGCCTTCGCCGGTTGAAACGCTCCGATGTGGAAGCAGTACTGGCAGCAAGCGGCGTAAGCTCCGTAAGCGGATTAAAAAAACCGGCAAGCCGTGAATCCAGAACCGACAGGATGAGTTCGTTACGCCGAAAGTTGAGCGAACGCCTGGTTTCCGTAAAAAACGAAACAGCCATGCTTACTACGTTCAACGAAGTAAATATGAAGCCGATTATGGATTTGCGAAAAAATTATCAGGACAGATTCGTTGAGAAACACGGAATCAAATTGGGTATGATGTCGTTTTTCCTGAAAGCCTGTTCCATAGCGCTGCAGGAATTTCCGAGTGTAAACTCGATGATGGAAGGTGAAAACATGACCACTTACGACTATGCCGATATTTCGGTAGCGGTAAGCACACCCAAAGGACTAATGGTTCCCGTGATCCGGAACGTGGAAAGCATGGGGCTGTCCGAAATAGAAAAAGCCATTGCAGAGGTTGCCGATAAAGCCCGCAAGGGGAAGTTGTCTATCCCCGAAATGACAGGCGGAACGTTCACGATAACTAACGGCGGTGTTTTCGGGTCAATGATGTCTACCCCTATCATTAATCCCCCTCAATCTGCCATCTTGGGGATGCACAATATCTTGGACCGCCCGGTGGTGGTAGAAGGGCAGATTGTCGTACGGCCGATGATGTACGTAGCACTGTCTTACGACCATCGCGTGATTGACGGACGCGAGTCTGTGGGTTTCCTGGTACGGGTAAAGCAGCTGCTCGAAAACCCAACCGATATGCTCTTTGGGAAAAGCAGCGGAGAGAAAGAGTTGCTGGAACTGTGAGTCTCAACAAGACAAAAAGGACTCCACCCGAATGGCCGAAACCCTTTCAATTACGATAGCGGTAATATTAAGGATATTTTCCAACCCGCTGGCAAAAAGGGAGCCATCCGCTGGTTGTTAACTTTCTCACTTATTTTCTGCTATCGGTGGTTTGTGGCATTTCGCTGTTTTTTTTACGAATATCCCATCTCAACCACGATTTCTGGATCTATTCGATACTCGGAGGGATAGCAGGAGCATTGGGAAACGGATTTCTGGTAAAGGCGCTTCACCTGGGCGATTTATCGGTACTGGGACCCATTAATTCCTATAAATCCATTGTTGGGATTATTTCCGGAATATTCCTACTCTCAGAAATCCCTAACATTTGGGGAATCCTGGGCATAGCATTGATAATTTACGGGAGCTACTTTGTTTTAGACACGACCGATGAGAAATTCTCGTGGAGATTGCTGAAACGTCCCGAAATCCAATTCAGAATTTGGGCAATGATTCTTACCGCTATCGAAGCCGTTTTTATTAAAAAAGTAATACTGGCATCATCAACCACTGTGGCATTCATGAGTTGGTGCCTGTTTGGTGCTTTGTTTTCGTTTATCGTACTGTTTTTCTGCAAACTGAACCTCAAAGCAGAACTCAGCAAGACAATGAAATTTAATTATGCAAGTAAGTTCTTGCTGTTAGCAGGATGCGTAGGGACAATGCAACTTACGACAAACTACACTTTTGACCACATGCCTGTCGGTTATGCATTATCGCTGTTTCAGCTTTCTGTCATAATAAGTATTTTGTTCGGATATAAATTTTTCCGGGAAAAAGAGATTGGAAAGAAAATCGCCGGATCCATTATTATGATCATGGGGTCAACACTGATCATCTTACTTAAAAATTAAAAATCACCCTTACCCGACAACAAACCTATTTCCAGACTATTTACCTTTTCTTCTTCTGACTTCTTTCTCGATAAGCTTCAGTTCACGACTCGATTGTCCTTTTACCGATGTGTTTTCCTCGGCCCTGCGAAAAAGGTAAGGCATCATTGTTTTCACTTCACCGTAAGGCACGTATTTTACGACATTGTAACCCTTCTCCGCCAGGTTAAAGGTAATGTGGTCACTCATGCCGTAGAGTTGTGAAAAATAAATATGTGGATGATCATGAGGCAGGCCGCGTTCATCAATTAACTGCGCCAGCAGCTGTGAGCTCACTTCGTTATGCGTGGCCACCATGAAATGGATGGTATCGAGGTGGTCCATGAAATAACGGATAACTTCGTTGAAATCGTGGTCCGTAGCGGGCTTATCGGGCTGAATAGGTGATGGGTAACCCATTTCGGCAGCACGTGCACGCTCAATCTCCATATACGCCCCCCGTACAATCTTAAGCCCAAACTTCACTCCCATATCCAAGGCAATCCGGTGGTGCTCCTTTAACCGGTGAATGGCATCATGACGGTACATCTGATAGGTGTTTTGTACAATGGCCACATCTTTGTTGTATCTTTCCATCATTTCCAGCACCAGGTCGTCCAAAACAGGTTGAATCCAGGTGTGCTCCGCATCGATAAGTATAGGGACACCCAGATCATAACCCCGTTTGAAAATTGACTCCACACGGTCGTAAACCCTTCTATATTCTTTCGACTCCTCCTCAGAAAGCTGTGCTTTTTCACTCACTTTGGCAAGCAGGTCGAACCGTCCGACACCGGTTATTTTAAATGCACTGAACGGTACATGCCTGTTGTTACGGGCAAACTCTATTGTACGAATGACTTCTGCACACGTGGCATCAAAAAGTTCGTCACGTTCCTCACCCTCAACCGCAAAATCGAGAATAGTCCCCACGTTTCGTACTGCGAGTTTTTGAATGGTTTTGGAACAATCTGCAATAGATGTTCC
>ENA-UOOI01003209-UOOI01003209.1-fermentation-metagenome-genome-assembly--contig:-NODE-3209-length-12697-cov-73.121262_pt1 | contig 12697 bp, 15 predicted proteins | sample MGYA00245779_ERZ724027 | MGnify/ENA primary metagenome ERZ724027 (study PRJEB28704, sample SAMN03018318) | fermentation metagenome | biome: anthropogenic terrestrial biome; feature: soil... | reverse complement strand
TTTCGGTCGGATCCACCGAGATCGATTATCAGTTCTATGCTGGAGCACTACCGAAATCTCCCGGATAAAATACCTGGCAAATAGGACATCTGCCCATATACGGCCAGGTCGGGGTGAAACGATGCCCGGGCCATTACAGGTTCGATCCGGACCTCAAATCGTGCGTTCCCGGTATACGGTCCGGGGTTATGTAAAACGCCGAGGGGGAGATTTGAACTCCCGAGGTGCCAGGCACCAGTGGCTTTCGAGGCCACCGCCTTCCCGGACTAGACTACCTCGGCACAGAATCAGCCTGGAATATTTAGGTTCTTCGACTATAATAGTATCGAGGTATGTTCTGCAGATTCACCTTCATCCCGGACGGCAGCGTGCTGATTTACCAGGGGCAGCCGGGCGAGACCTACGAAGACGCTCTCCTCTCCTTCGGGATCAATCCGGATGCGGCGCTACTATTCTCTGGTGGCAGGAGCCTGCCGCAGGATAAAAAAATCGAAGAGGAAGAGGTCGGCATATTCCTGACCTCCTCGCGCGGGTGACGTATTATGCGCCCGGCTTTCCGGACTGAGTGACCATCATGTCGTCGACGCGGACGAGGAGCATGGCCGTCTCGGTCGCGCTCTTGATAGCCTGGGTCTTCACCCGCAGGGGCTCGATGACACCGGCCTCTCGCATATCCACGACCTCGCCGGTGTAGACGTTGAGCCCGGCGTGCTTCGCGCCGTCGGCGTGGGCCTTCCTCAGGGCGACGACCTTATCGATCGTGTCAAACCCGGAGTTTTCCGCGAGCGTCCTCGGTATGACCTCGAAAGAGTTCGCAAACGCCTCGATGGCGAGCTGAACCCGCCCGCCGACGGTCGCGGCGTAGTCGCGGATGCGTATCTGGAGTTCGGTCTCCACCGAACCGCCGCCGACGACGAACTTACCGTCCTCGATGGCGTCCTGGACGACCCGGGCCGCGTCGTAGACCGCCCGCTCGAGTTCGTCGAGCAGGAGCTGGGATGTCCCCCGGAGGAGGATCGTGACGGCTTTCGGGTTGTCGCAGCCGGAGATGACCGTCAGATCGGTGTCGGGGATCTCTCTGGCCTCTTCAGCGTGGCCGAGCGTCGCCGCGTTGAGTTCGTCGGGCTTGTTGACGATGGTGCCGCAGAGCGCTCTCGCGGCGAACTTCATGTCGTCCTCTTTCACGTCCTCGATGGCGTAGATGCCGTGTTTGGCCAGGTAGAACTGCACCGCGTCGGCGATCCCTTTCTGGCAGAGGACGACGTTTGCGCCGGAGGCGACGATATGGTCGGCAAGTTTCCGGAGGGTCTCGCGCTCCTGCTCGGCGAATGCCTTCATCTGGTCCGAGGAGGTGATCTTGATCTTCGACTTCACCTGGGTCTTCGTGACCTCGAGTGGCTGGGCGATCAGGGCGACCTTCGCGTCCGTGACCTTATCCGGCATCTGCTCAAAGACGCGCTTCTTGTCGATGACGATGCCCCGGATCAGTTCGGCGTCGTGCATCGAGTCGCCGACCTGCTTCTTGATCTTGACGTCGTCCTCGTCCACGACGTAGGTGCCGGGGCTCGTCTCGGTGGTGACCTGCCGCACCGCGTCCACAACGATACCGGAGATCTTCTCCTTGATCGCTTCGATGGATTTGCCGGTCATGGCGGTGTCGGCGATCTTGATGAGGTCCTCCCGGTCATCGAACCCGACCGTTATGGCCAGGTCATCGAGGACCCGAAGGGCTCTCTCCATACCGAGCTGATAGCCTTGCGCGATGATCGTGGGATGAACCTCCTGGGCGAGCAGTTTCTCTGCCTCTTCCATCAGCGACCCGACGAGTACCGTCGCGGTTGTGGTGCCGTCACCGACTTCCCCGTCCTGGGTCTCTGCAACCTCGACGACCAGCTTGGCGCCGGGGTGCTGCACGGACATCTCGTGCAGGATGGTCGCCCCGTCGTTCGTGATCACCACGTCGCCGGTGGAGCTGACCAGCATCTTGTCCATTCCCCGGGGACCGAGCGTTGTCCGAACGGCGGCCGCAATTGCCTTTGCAGCCATGATATTCGAGCGCTGCGCCTCGAATCCACGCGTGCGCTCAACATTCTCCCGTAAAATAATGATGGGCTGTCCAGCAAGCATTGTATAATCCTCCTTTGTCCGTTAGGTTTGTTCAGAGGTTCTATATATACTAATCGATAGGCGCCGACCTTCCCGGGGTGCCCGGACCAACCGACGGGGCGAATCACCCATCCGTCGGCGCTACGCGCCCGGTGCCCGCGACGGGGCCATGAAGCGTGGTGTTCTCTCCCGATGGCGCCTCTATCCGAAAAACGGTGCGGCCGGGTCTTCACCCGAGCCTCGATATGGCAAAGAGCGACTGGACCGGGACGCCGTCGACCTCCCTGACGCCCCGCTTGTCGAAGAGCGACCAGACCGCCACCGGCGTGGCTCCGTGCCGCCGGAGGAACTGTATCGTCTCCGAGAGCGTCGTCCCGGTCGTGACGACGTCGTCGATGATGATGCAGCGCTGTCCGGTGATCGTGGAGAAGGTGCCCGAGAGGGATCCGGTCGGGGTCTCGCTCCGGCTGTGCTTCGCCGGGAGGTAGACAGCGAGTTTGAGCCCCTCCTCTGCGGCGATGAGGGTGGCGAGCGGGACGCCCGACGGCGCTATGCCGACGACCGTATCCGGGATCTCTGCGGCGCCGGGACGCACGGCTCCCTCCTCCGCCAGGTAGAGGAAGCGCTTGAGCATCATCATGGCCATATCGGAGAGGAGCGTTCCGTGGCTTCCTACCGCTGTCCAGTCTATGTGAACGTCCTTTGGGGCCTCCATTCCCTTCGGCTGGGTGAGCAGCCAGGTGACCGTCTCCATCGAGAGGCCGAGCTCATCGGAGATCTGGCCCGGGGTATGCCCTTCTGCCTGGAGCGCCTTTGCCTTCGTGATCAACTCTTCGAGCGCGGACATGGAGAAGAGATCTCCGAGTGACTTATTTAAGTTTTCTTTTGATTGGTGCGCCGCAGACCCGACACTCCCCCGGCTCCCGCCAGTAGCGGCCGCACCCGCTGCACCGGTAGCGCCACCGGATCGCCCGGGCGGGCCTTTGCTGGATGCTCTGTGTCTCGATGCCGAGGCGGTGCGCGACGTTCTGGACAGCGAAGTCGTCGGTGACGAGGACGGCCGAGAGTTCCAGCGCGAGCGCGAGGATGTCCCGGTCGGTTGCCGAGAGCACTCCGGCATCTCCGGTCCGGACCGCGGCCGCCTCAACCCGCACCTGGTCTTCTTCACGCGGCTCCCGGACAGCGAGCACCGTGGCCGAGAGCGCCTCGAATCGGCACTTCGCGTGGAGGTCGCCAAGTTCCCCCACCACCGACGGGGTGGTCCATGCCGGGCCTTCAACCGGCATCTCCGAGAAGAAGACCGAGGCGTCGAGGACGAGCGTCATGCTGAGAACTCCACGACGTCGTTTGCCCGGCACCCGACCGGATACCCGAACTCCGAAAGAATCCAGCAGGCGGTTCTCGCATGCATCGAGAGGGTGTGGGTGCTGTACTCCCCGCCGTAGCAGGCGAGGTATATGAGGAGCTGGTCGGCGAGGTGGACGTCGACTGTGCCGGGGCTGCGGCACTCTCGAGCGAGTGCCCGGGCGGCGGTCCGGCCCACTTCTTCGGCGGGAAGCCCCCTCTTTCCGAGAGCGACGGCGCCCTTCGCCCCGCTCCATACTGTTATGGAACTCCCGGTGCTCGCCCCGCCCCGGCGGGCATCGAGGGTCGCGGTGCAGGAGAGGCTGAGTTCCTCCTCGAGAAGGTCCCGGGCGGCGCCTGCCTGGCGCTCGACGACGTGTGCCGGGAGCCCCGCCGAGCAGGAGGCGATCCCGCACCCCCTCCCCTCCCCCTCCGGGATCACGACCGGGCCCGGGCGGGACGGCTCCACCCGAACGCAGACCCGCCCGCCTCCCCGCGGGTAGTAGCCCCGTTCGAGCACCTCGATAGCGATCGAGGCCCCGGCGCGGCGGAGGACCGGCGCGAGGACAGAGTCCAGGTAATCGATGGTCGGGCTCCACGCCACCTCGGTTCCCCCCGTGACCGTGATGCTCCCGCCGGCGCGGAGGGCGACCGGGAGCCATGCCTGGAGGATGAGGGGGATGCTCCCGGCGGTCCCGGGGTCGATCCGGAGGTCGGCCCGCCGGATCCGGCCCGGGGTGAAGGTGATCTCACTGCTGTGGGGTGAAAGCCCCAGGCACTCGGCATCGCAGGCTCCGGCGACCGCCCGGATCGCGGCGATATGCTGGGGCGCGAGCCCGGGCTTTTCCCGGTTCTGCCGTATCCGGGTCACGGTGACCGGTTTTTCGGATATAGCCGATAGGGCGACCGCCAGGCGAACGATCTGCCCGCCTCCTTCCAGGCGGGATCCGTCAACGGTGAGCATCGTCCCTGATCGCTGTCGCGATAGCGTTTGCTGCCGATATGAAGCTTGAGGCGTTCTCGTAGGTGTCGCTGGAGACGACCGAGGATATCCCCGCCGCCCGCAAGCGCGTATAGGCACCGCTCGCGAGCACCCCGTGGACGCAGGCCGCGTGAATGGATGCTGCTCCCTGCTCGCGGAGCATGCAGGCGGCGGTCGCGAGGGTCCCGCCGGTGGATATGATATCGTCCACGATCACGACCTCCCGGCCGCCGGCATCGATGGTCTTTGGGGCAATCCGGACGTCTTCACCCGAGAGCCGGGTCTTTTCGAGGTGGTCGCAGTCCCACCCGCCGACGGCGGCGACACCGGCCGCAAACCCGGCCGCCCCTTCGTCGGGAGCGAGGATGAGGGGATCCTTCAGGCGCAGGTCGCCGACGTACCCCCCGATAGCCGGAGCGATGGTGATATCGTCCGCCGGGACGCCGAAGTAGTCCAGCACACCGGGGTCGTGTATGTTGACGACGAGGGCCCGCTCGATACCGTTCGAGAGGGCTCGCGCGACAGCCCGGGCGCTGATCGGCTCGCCCGGGGCAAACAGCCTATCCTGGCGGGAATAGCCGAGATATGGGACCACCAACGTCTTCCTTGACCGGTCGGCGGCATCGATCGCGAGGAGGGTCTGCACGAGCATATCATTATTCACGACACTGCTGACGATCAGGGTCTCATCGTCCAACTCTCCGCACCGGAGATGCATCTCTCCGTCGGGAAACCGGGCGAATTTCGTCTCCACAAGAGGGACGCCCAGTTTTTCTGAAATTCTGGCTGCCAGGACCTGGGACCGTTCCGTGCTGATTATTTTCATAGAACACCTTTGCTAGAAAGTATTTGAACGAGCATGAATAAATTATATAAGTATCAGTGCAGCAAAGAGGTAAACCCGACGATGGATTCAACGACTCCAGAGGAAATTCCAAAGATCGAGCTCACGAACGACGAACTGGTAGAGACGGATGTCTTTGCCGGTCTTGAGCTGAGCGCATCATCAGATATCGACGTACCCCCGAATCTCATCGATCAGGTCATCGGCCAGGAACATGCTGTCGAGGTGATCCGGAAGGCTGCGGTCCAGCGCAGGCATGTGATGATGATCGGCACCCCCGGAACCGGCAAATCGATGTTAGCCAAGGCGATGGCCGAACTCCTCCCGAAGGAGGAACTGCAGGATATCCTGGTCTACCCGAACGCCGAGGATAACAATAACCCCATCATCCGGACCGTGCCGGCGAGCCGCGGCAAGCAGATTGTCAACGCCCACAAAGTGGAGGCAAGAAAGAAGATCCAGATGCGGAGCACCCTCATCATGCTCCTCATCTTCGGCATCATCGGCTACGCTATCATCACCTACCAGTGGCTCATGGGCATCATCGCCGCCGCATTCATCTTCATGGCGCTGAAGTACTCGACGCCCCGCGAAGAGACGATGGTCCCGAAGCTCCTGATCTCCCATGACCCTAACACCCCCGCACCCTTTGTCGATGCCACCGGCTCGCACGCGGGCGCCCTGCTCGGCGACGTCCGGCACGACCCTTTCCAGAGCGGCGGCCTCGAGACGCCTTCCCACGACCGTGTCGAGGGAGGAGCCATCCACCGGGCGCACGGGGGCGTGCTCTTCATCGATGAGATCAACACCCTCACCCCGCACTCCCAGCAGAACCTGCTGACCGCGCTCCAGGAGGGTGCCTTCCCGATCACCGGCCAGAGCGAGCGCTCGAGTGGTGCGATGGTCAGGACCGAGCCGGTCCCCTGCCGGTTCGTTATGATCGCGGCAGGCAACCTCGACGCCATCCAGGGAATGCACCCGGCGCTCCGGTCGCGTATACGGGGCTACGGCTACGAGGTCTACATGCGGGATACGATGGAGGATACCCCGGAGAACCGGAAGAAGTTCCTCCGGTTCATCGCCCAGGAGGTCAAGAACGACGGCAAGATCCCCCACTTCGACCGCAGTGCCATGCTCGAAGTGCTCCGCGAAGCCCGGCGCCGTTCGAACCGGAAGGGTCACCTGACCTTGAAACTCCGCGACATGGGCGGGCTCATCCGTGTGGCGGGGGACCTCGCCCGGCAGGAGGGCGCGGAGTTCACCACGGCAAAACATGTCCTCGCCGCGAAGTCGGCCTCCCGTTCGATCGAGGACCAGATCTCCGACGAGTACATTCGGCGGAGCCGCGACTACGACATCACCGTCGTCGAGGGGACTCGGGTCGGCCGGGTGAACGGGCTTGCGGTGATGGGGACCGACTCCGGCTCGGTGCTCCCGGTCATGGCTGAGGTGACACCGAGCCAGGGAGCGAACGGCACGGTGATTGCGACCGGCATGTTAAAGGAGATCGCCAAAGAGTCGATCACGAACGTCAGTGCTCTTATCAAGAAGTTCACGGGCAAGGACATCAGGAACATGGACATCCACGTTCAGTTCATCGGCACCTACGGCGGCGTCGAGGGCGATTCGGCCTCCGTGACCGTCGCGACGGCGGTGATCAGCGCCATCGAGAACATACCGGTGCGCCAGGACGTCGCGATGACGGGGTCGCTCTCGGTCCGGGGCGACGTCCTTCCCATCGGCGGGGTCACCTACAAGATCGAGGCGGCCGCGAAGGCCGGGATCAAGAGGGTGATCATACCGCGGTCGAACCTGGACGACGTCCTCATCGAGGACCGCTACCGCGCTATGGTCGAGGTGGTCCCGGTCGACCACATCGAGGAGGTCCTCCAGAACGCGCTCGTGCCCGAGAACCGTGCGGGGTTCCTCTCGAAGCTCCGGAAGATGGCCGTCAACCCGACGACCGGTCTCTTCGACCCGAATGTCGGGCGTTCTCTGGTCTGATGCCCTATGGCTGACGTGAGATACTACGATATACGGTGCGTACGGGGCGAGACCACCCAGATCGATATCGACAACGGCGTGATCGAGTCCGCAGGCACCTCATTTTTTGATAAAGCCGTGATCCGGGTGCTGGGACCGAAAGGCTGGGGTGTCCTCACCCGCGACCACGTCGACATGGACTCGAAGCGCGAGCTCGACGCCCTCGTCGAGGCGGCGGCGCGCCTCGCTGCCGTCACTCAGGATGATATCAACCTCGCTGATGCGCCGCGCGGCGCTCTCCCGGTCCCCCCTCTCGGGGAAGACCCCCGGGACGTCGACCTCGAGGAGAAGACCCGGCTGCTTGCCGGGATCGAGGCGGCGGCCCGGGTTCCTGAAGTGGCAAACACCCGGGCCCGCTACACCGAAGGGATAGACGCGGTCCGGTTCCAGGACTCGAGCGGGAACGAGTATTCCTACGAGGCGATCCGGTCCGGATTCTCGGTCCTCGTCATCGCGTCCAAAAACGGCGTGATGCAGATGGGGAGCGAACGCGACCACATCATCACCGGGTTCAACCTCCGGGATAAGCAGGAGCTCGGGAGGAAGGCGGGCGAGGTCGCGGTCTCCCTGCTCGACGCAAAACTCGCGAAGGGCGGGGCGAGACGGGCCGTGCTCGACCCGGAACTCGCGGGTGTCTTCACCCACGAGGCGGTCGGCCACGCGAGCGAGGGCGACCTCGTCCGCGAAGGCGCATCGGTCCTCGCGGGGAGGATCGGTGAGCGGATCGGGTGCGAAGGATTGGTCGTCGTGGACGACCCAACGCTTCACGAGTTCGGGTTCATCCCCGTGGACGCCGAGGGCGTGGCGGTGCGGCGGACCGAGATCATCCGGGGCGGCATCCTCTCGTCCTACCTCCACAACCGCGAGACCCTCGCGGCGGTCGGGAACGGAATACCCGGGCACGCCCGGGCGGAGCATGGGGCGCCGCCGATCGTCCGGATGAGCAACACCTTCATCGAGAACGGGGATGCGACCTACGACGAGATCCTCGCCGAGTGTAAGGACGGCATCCTGCTAATCGGGTCGCGGGGCGGCCAGGTCGACCCCGGCCGGGGTGTCTTCCAGTTCAATGCGGAGTACGGTTACCTGGTTGAGGGCGGCGAGACGACCGATATGGTGAGGGACGTCTCGCTCTCGGGCGAGATCCTCTCGACGCTCCACAACATCACCCTGCTCGGGAACGACCGGAAGATGAGCCCGGGGTACTGCGGCAAAGGCGGGCAGAGCGTGCCGGTGAGCGACGGCGCGCCACATCTCCTGCTTGAGAGCGCAACGATCGGGGGGCGGGGCGAATGAATGGGGAAGACCTGATCGATAACATCCTCCGGGAGGGTGAGAGACAGGCCGATGAGGTCGAGGTCTTTTACGCCCGGGGAGAGAGTGTCAGCACCGAGATCAAGAAGGGGATCCTCGGCACCGCCGAGGAGTCGGAGGCCTGGGGCATGGCCGTCCGGACCGTCAAGGACGGGCGGATAGGGTTCTCGAGCACCGGCGACCCCGACCGGTGGAAGGAGTGCCTCAACGCGGCGCTTGCCAGCGGACGGATAGCCACCCCGCAGCAGTGGGGCGGGTTCCCGAAACCGGCTGGTATAACCGGGACCGCGTCCTCATCGGACCAGAACCTGGTCGTCGCGGTAGAGGATGCGGCGAGGATGGTCGGCGACCTCCTTTCCGGTGCGGCAGAGCACCCGGTGGAGGTCATTGGGGGGTCCGCGGATCTCGCCCGGACGTATCTCGCGGTCGCGAACACAAGCGGTGTCCTCTACGGCATGGACCGGACGGTGGCGGCGGTATCCCTCGAAGCGATACGGGAGCAGTCCACGGGCTACGAGTTCGACGCCTCTCCGTTCCTTGCCGATATCGACGCCCGGTCGGTCGGGGAACAGGCGGCCTCGCTTGCCGCCCGCTCTCTCGGGGGCCTTGAAGTCGAGACCGGGCGCTACGATATCGTCCTCTCCCCGGTTGCGGCCGCGAGCATCCTCGGGCAGGTCCTCCTCCCGGCACTCTCCGGGCGGAACGTGAAGGCCGGCCGGTCGTTCCTGGCGGACAAGATCGGCGAGCAGGTCTTTGACGAGTCTCTCTCCATCTACGACGACCCGTTTGTCCCCGGCCTCGGGAGCACCGCCTGGGACGCGGAAGGCGTCCCCACCCGCCGTCTGGTCTTCGTGGAGCAGGGGGTGCTCCAGCGGTTTGCCTACGACCTCAAGACCGGTTACCGCTACGGCGAGGGGAGCACGGGGAGCGCCGTCCGGTTCGGGAGCGAGGGTCCCGGGATCGGGGTTCACAACCTCTTCGTCGACGGGCCCCGGACAAAAGAGCCCGGTGATGAGCGGGCGGTCTGGATTCACGACGTCGTGGGCGCCCATACCGCGAATCCGTTCTCCGGCGACTTCTCGGTGGAGATCTCGAACCCCTTCTGGATAGAGGACGGGGTTCTCACCGAACCCATCCGGACGGCGATGTTCGCCGGGAACGTCTTTGAGATGCTCCGGGAGATCGGGGGACTCGGAAAAGATGCAAGACGGGTTGGAAGGCTGACGATTCCATCAATACGGTTAAATAATCAGCAGATCATTGGTAGATAGATGATGGAGGAGATCCTCGCTATCCTTCTTGCCGTCGCGATAGCCGCGGCGCTCTACTACCTTATGAAGAAGGCCCTCACACTCCTCATCAACGCCGTCGCCGGGCTCATCACGCTCTGGCTCCTGAATTACTTCAGCATTCTTGCCTGGTTCGGCGCCCCCGATATCCAGATCAACCTGGTGACGATCCTCATCTGCGCCCTTGGGGGGCTCCCCGGCGCTCTGGTCGTGGTCCTGCTCCACCTTATCGGGATTACGCTCTGAAGGGGCGGGTTTTGGGGGGCTCCTCTTCTACGCCCCCCTCTTCCGCCGGGAGTTCCTCTACCGTCTACACCGTGTCGAAGGATAAGCCAAAGATCAGTTACACGGCCTTCTTCCGACTTTCAGCAGTAAGAGTTCTGGCCGGGCATTTTTCTCACAACCCTCATTGAAGCAGAGTACCGGGGCAGCAACAAGGTCTCTCGCGTTGAGCGCGAAGCCGCGAAGGACGTGTAGCCTCTCCCCCATCGTAACCTTTCGCGCTCTTCGCGGCTTCGCGTGCAGCTGGCGATCACTCCCACGCACCCGCAACATACGGTGAACCGGTCCACTCGTTCATTATTTCAGGACATGATCGTCTTACTGCGGAAGGTAGGTAAGACCGAGCTCCCGGGTGGTCTTCTCGCCGGTCATCGTGCTACCCCCCTTGAGGGATGATAGGGCGCCAAAACGAAAAAAACCTGACCGTAATGGCTACACAGTGATCCGGTACGGCCTCTATGGCTGGTTCACCCTGGAAATTCTCACCGCTCAATGTCTGCAGGCATCAGTCTCCCGCCGGGTGTTCTCTCAAAATCGCTGTCAAACGACACAAGCGCGAGGTTGTACTCAGCCGCTGCGGTATACTGATATGCGTCATCAAAATCGAGACGGTACAGTTCCATAGCCTCGACAAGACACCTCATTTGAACGGGATTGAGAGCGACCACCGTCACCGAGCCGTCGATGAAGAGATCCTCGATGAAACCGCAGAAGGCTGGCATACACCCGAGACGGCCCAGGATTACACCAATGGAATGAAGTGAAAAATCCGTGATGAATAACCGATCAGAAGGAACAGAAGAGAGGAACGTATCGACTTCTCCCGAACGGCCCTGGTCGAGAAGGCGCTCCAGCCAGATATTCGTATCCAGCAGATACATTTTCACTCGGTGCGCCACGACAGCGACTCTTTCTGCAGATCGAGAGCGGTATAAGTATCCCGGTACCGGCGGATCGCCCCAGCCCAGGTCTGTCGGAGCGGTTTAGTCCGCTTGCGCTTCTGTTTCTGGAGCAGGTAGGCGACAAAGTCCAATGCCTCTCTCCGGTGTTCGGGGGAGAGTTCCCTCACGAGTTCTTCGATACCTGTCATGGCACCCATCTCCACAAGGATCTACGGATCTGTTGTGCGTTTCCCACCCGGAAGCGTTCTGATCCACGATCCGGATAGATACCTATTGGGCAAGGTCGGACAAGAATGTTTTCCCATCGGGCTTTCCTTCTATCTCCGGGATAGTGCTCCCTCATCAAATGCAGGGGGCCTGCTATCTCCATATGTCTCAGAAATTGGGTGATAATCAGGCCTGGGACGAAATTCTAGCTCCCCGATAAAGTCAGACTAATCCCCTCCCCCATCCACCCTATACGTGTCTGTCATATTCCCGGGAAGCCTGGCAGGCAGGAGAGAACAGACCCATGGCAGACTTTACGCAGACTACCGTGAACAAAACGGCGGTCCGGGATCTTGCAGTCCCGATCGCCGATGTAACGTCGTTGAACACCCTCGTCCAGTCGGTCATCGCCGACAACCCCTTCGGGTGCATCGGGTATACGACCAAAGCCGGCCAGACCATCGATGGGGTCATCCGGAACCGCGAGCACTACACCGGCAAGGTGAACTTCATCGACGAGCAGACCGGCAAGCGCCTTGGGACCGTCTCCCTGCAGTCCCCGACGATCGCCGCGTTCGAGGCGAACGCCGCGGAGGTGCTGGATAACGCGACCCTCGCGGCCGCGATGGGCGGGGACGCCGAGCGCAACTTTGCCGGCGAGACCTACTACGCCCAGCTCAAGTGCCACGACCCGTCGGGTGACGACTACTACGTCACCTTCACCAGGAAGACCGTCCGGATCTCGTCCGGAGAGGACGACGCCATCCGGACCGCGGTTGAGACCTGGGCCGATGGCGTGCCCGCGCTGGCGTGAGAGGGGGGCAGGGCCCCCGCTCCCTTTTTCCTGTCTCCGAAGGGTGCCACCCCCGGTTGACCGCGACAGAGATGGTCGAAGACCCCGAGCGGGGAACCGGGATCCTGAAGCCCCGTGATGCAGAGCCCGATCACCTTGTGCATCCACGTCCTCAAGGGTCGCTCCGGTAACCGCTCCCTCATCAGGCAGGAATATGTAGGTTGAAGCACCAGATGATCAATACCTGAGGTGAGACCGCCATGACCCAGGTCAAAGAGGAGATCATCAGAGAGTTGAACGACCTCCCGCCCCGGACATACGGTGAGGTGCTCGATTTCATCCGGTTCCTCAAGTTCCGGCGCCGGAAGGCCGCCCCCGCCGACACCGCCCTCGCGAGCGAGCCCGCGCTCCGGAAAGACTGGCTCCGGCCCGAGGAGGAAGAGGCGTGGAAGGATTTGTAAAAGGGGATGTCGTCATTGTACCGTTTCCTTTCTCGGACCTCTCAATCGTGAAACGGCGCCCGGCTCTTGTTGTCGCGGCGCCCGGCGGGGACGACATCATCCTCTGCCAGATCACGAGCCAGCAGGTCCG
>ENA-UOOI01003208-UOOI01003208.1-fermentation-metagenome-genome-assembly--contig:-NODE-3208-length-12699-cov-2.938943_pt1 | contig 12699 bp, 10 predicted proteins | sample MGYA00245779_ERZ724027 | MGnify/ENA primary metagenome ERZ724027 (study PRJEB28704, sample SAMN03018318) | fermentation metagenome | biome: anthropogenic terrestrial biome; feature: soil; material... | reverse complement strand
AGCTGCAGTAATAGCAGAGGCTCAGCTTCTCGCGGACGTTCAGGAACAGCTTGGAATTCGGCGTTCCGCCGTAAAGCGCGCTGAAAAGCTTGCACGCCGGCACCTCTTCCTCCGGTTCCGCGCACCCGGTTCGAAAACCAAGGACCATCTTGCACTGGGCGACGTCCATTTTCTCCGTGACGTCGCGGACCTTGTCCGCGGACTTCACGGCCTCGCTCCCGCAGGGAACCGTATGATTCCGGCCCAGGTTATGAAAAGCGGCGAAAAAGTCGGAATAGACGGGGGACGGATCGCAGTCCCCCACCACCATGATTTCGGCTCTCGCGTGATGGATGACGTCGTTCCACACGGCCGTCAGATCCTCGCGCTTCAGGTTCTCGACGTCTTCGCGGCTACCAAACCGCCCGATGCCGTAAGGCTCCCCGGCGCAAAGGATCTCTTCGCAGCGGCGCATCGCGTAAAGCCTCTTGTCGTTATATTCCGAGTCGATCTGCTCGATCATCTGCCGGCGCTCCTGCTCAAACCCCTCTTCCGGAAACATCCCGTTTTCGAACGGGGGATCAAACACGATGCTGCAGAGCAGACTCGACAGTTCGGAACAGACGCTCTCCCCCTCGAGGGAATAACGGTCGGCGATCCCGGAAGCGGAAACGGACAGGGCCTGGACGTCCCCCAGTTTCTGAACGTCGGCGTCCAGCTGGGCGCCGTACAGCTCCTCCAGGTGCCGGTTGAGCGCGGTAAAGTCCGGGTATTTTCTGCTCGCGCGCGTCAGAAGGAACGGCAGAATCGCGCGCGCTGCCGCGTTCTTCTTTTCAAGCGGCAGCAGAAAATGCACGGACATGCGGATCGTCTTGAAGCGGTCGTCCCGGATACTCCGGAAATGGACGCCGTCACAGACGGTGCGCTGTTCAATTCCCGTCATCTTTTCATCTCCAAAAAATTCTTTTCGTATTGGGAAATCGAGTATCATTATAACACAATCCGCCGCTTTAGGAAAGAATGAATCTATCCCCGGACGCCGCTTCCGCAGAGAGGCCGTTGCGGAAAAGGAAAAAGAATGATATAATGGCGAAGTCTCTCTATCGGGAGAAAAAGCGGGGTGTTTTCTTTTGAAGCGATCCCGGAACCGGACTGCCGCCGCGGAGCTCGGACTGACAATAGCAACCATCCTCTGGGGAACGTCTTTCGCGGTCGTGAAAGACGCCGTGGAAAGCGTGCCCGCGGCCCATATTATCGCGGCGCGGTTCGGGCCCGCGGCCATTCTGCTCGCGCTCGTCTTTCACGGGAGGCTGAATAAGCTGACCTTTTCCGACTGGAAGGCGGGCGCCTTCGTCGGTCTTCTGAACCTCGCTTCCTATGAGCTTCAGACCTGGGGAGCAAAATACACGACGGCGGGCAAGAACGCTTTTCTTACTTCCATCTACTGCGTCGCGGTCCCGTTTTTCTACTGGATCGCGAAGCGGCAAAAGCCGGGCCTTTTAAGCATCGTCTCCGCTTTCCTCTGCGCTCTGGGAGCAGGCGTCCTTTCTCTCCGCGGAAACCTTACCGCCAGTCCCGGGGATCTGCTTTCCCTTGGAAGCGGCTTCGCTTTTGCCGCCCAGATTGTCGCCGTCGGTATTTTAACCGAAACGCGCGACCCTATCCTTCTGACGATAACCCAGTGCGCCGCGACGGCGCTTTTCGCGGCGCCCGTGGCGCTTTTTACCGAAAAAACACCGCGGGTCCTTCCAGCGCGTGCCCTGCTCGAGCTAACCTATCTCTCTGTCTTCGTGACAATGCTCGCGTTTCTTCTCCAGGTAGTAAGCCAGAAATATATCCGGCCGGACCGGGCCTCCCTTATCATGTCGCTCGAATCCGTTTTCGGGGCCTTGAGCGGGATCCTTTTCCTTGGGGAAACCGCATCTCCCCGGACCATCCTGGGTTCCGCGCTGATTTTCTCCGCCATTCTGCTTCCCAGGATAAGGCTCCCGCTCCGCCCGCGCGGCCTTCCCGGTTCCTGACGGCCGCTTTCCGGGCGCACGGAAAAGGGCGGAGCACCCGGATCAGCGCGTCGGTCAGAAAAACCACGGCGGCGACCGCGGCGAGAAAAAGAAGAGTGGAAATAACCCGGGCGGCTTTCGCCTTCTTTTCGCTCTGCGGCGCGCCGCTTTTCGCTTCTTCCTTTTCCGCCGTTTTTTTCTCATTCCGGACAACCCCAATCCCCCGGAGAATTTCGGTGCTTCTGGAAAGGGCGCCGAAAGGAACATAGACTTGGATCCCGGAAGACCGGCTGCTTCCAAGCACGACTCCGGAGACGCCGCCCGCCTTTTCAAGGTACGGGACGCCGGCGTCCGAAAGCGCCCCCAGGATCGGACCGCTTTCTTCCCGGGACGCGTTTATCAGGAGGACCGGATCGTCCTCCCGCACCGGGCGAAGGCGCCCGCTTCCGCAATAGGGGCAGTGCTTTTCTCCGGAACATAAGGCATGGCAGTCGGGGCAGTACCGCATTTTTTCACATTCCTTTCCTTTTTTCCATCATACCACAACCGGTGCCGGAAGCGCCAGAAAATTTTGAAAAGACCCGACCCGTCAGCGCAGGACGGGCTCTAACTGAACTCCTTCCAACGCCTTGTGGACCGCGGGAAGCAGGAGTTTAAAATCCGCGACAAGGGAAAAAGGCTTTTTTTCCGGGTTATCCTGCCGCATGGGTACAAAATAGATGTTTTTTGTGTTCATCAGCCTTCCAATATTGGATGCCGAAGCGGCAAGCGCGTCGTTGGTCGCCGGGGCGAGGACAACGGGCAGCCCGATGCGGAGGCTGGACTTTACCGCCATGGTAACGGGGGTATCCGTGATCCCGTTCGCGATTTTTGCCAAAGTGTTTCCCGTACAGGGCATCACAACCATCAGGTCAACCATTTTTTTGGGTCCGATCGGCTCCGCCTCCACGATGCTTTTGATGACTTTTCTTCCGCAGAGATCCTCGACTTCCCAGACAAAATCCTCAGCCCGTCCGAAACGGGTGTCTGTGTGGAAGGCGTTAAACGACATGATGGGGAGGACATGGTACCCTTCCCCGCGCACGTGCCTCAGTTCATCGATTGCCTGCCGGAACGTGCAGAAGGATCCGCACATGGCAAAGCCTAAAGTCTGTTCCATATCAGTCACTCTCCCCCAGCATATGACAGACCGTATCCCGGATAATTTTCCCCGCCGTGCGGGGCGCCACCCTTCCCGGAAGGGACGGGGCGAGAATCGCCTTCAGGCCAATTTTTTCCGCCGCGTCGAAATCCACTCCTCCCGGCGCGGAGGCAAGATCGATGAGAAGGGAACAGCCTTCCAGCCTGGTCAGGACACGCCGGGTAAAAATCATGGCCGGGATGGTATTAAAGACCAGGTCATAGCTCTCCGTTTCCCCGATTTTTCCGGTCGGGACCGGAGAATACCCGTAGGAAGCGATATAGGCGAGATCGGATTCTCTGCGGGCGCTTGCCGAAACGGAGGCCCCGATTCCCCGCAGCATGTGCGCGAGTATTTTTCCGACCCTTCCGTACCCGGCGACCAGGCATCTGCTGCCGCTTATGGTCGCCGGGTATTCCCGCATGGCGATTTCAATGGCTCCTTCGGCGGTCGGGACGGCGTTGCGGACCGCAAACTCATCCCGCAGATAATAATCTTCCGCTCTGATTTCCTTCCACAGTCCGCTTGTCTTATAAAGCCGCTGCATCATTCCCCCGAAGACACGCTTTCCGCGCATCAGCTCGGCAAAGCTGTCATCGAGGGGGATTTTGTCATAGCTGTAATCCGTTTTCAGATACCTTCCGTCGTCCGTCACGGGAAGCGGAAGAATGATGACCTTGCATCGTTCGGCGATTTCCGGAAGCGTCGCCTTTTTCACGCCGTTCTGAAATGAGATCCCGTCGAAGCCGCACGCGTAGACCTCAAACCCCGCGGAGACAAGGGACTCCGCAAGCGCGATCTGCCTCGCGTCTCCCCCGGCGACCCCCATCGTTCGAATATCCGACATTCCAAAAGACCTCCATCCGCCATAAGTTTTTCACGACATAATATGGAACGGTCAGGCGTAATGTGATTTTAGGCAAAAAGGCCTTTCCCGGCCGCTTTGGCTGAAATTATTCTGAAACGTGTTTATTCTGCCGACGTTTGGCAATATACTTATTTAAGACGTCTTTCCGCGGATATCCGCGGATTTCTGAAATAGGGAGTGCGGTTATGAACAACGGCGATATACTGTCGAGAGTAAAAAGAATTCATTTCGTAGGGATCGGGGGATCGGGCATGTGCCCGATTGCCGAAATCCTGTTCCATAAAGGGTACCAGCTGACAGGTTCCGACACCAGCGAATCCGATACCCTCGAGCGGATCCGGGGATACGGTATCCCTGTCCATATGGGCCAGAAAGCAGAGAACGTCGACGGGGCTCAGCTTGTAGTATATACCGCGGCTGTCAAGCAGGATAACCCGGAACTTGTCGCCGCGCGGAAAAAAGGAATTCCCGTCCTGGAGCGTTCCGTGATGCTGGGGATTCTGACAAGCAGATTTCCCACGCCCGTCGCGGTTTCCGGGACGCACGGCAAGACGACGACGTCGGCGATGATCACCGAGATCCTTCTGGAAGCGGGGAAAGACCCTTCCGCCATCATCGGCGGCAAGTTTCCACTGATCGGCGGAAACGGGCGCGTCGGGAAATCCGGCATCATCGTCTGCGAAGCCTGTGAATACGTCGATACTTTCCTGCAGCTCCACCCGGCGGTTTCCGTCATTCTGAATATTGACAACGATCACCTTGATTATTTTGGGACGGTAGAGAACACCATCCGCTCCTTCCACCAGTTTGCCAAACAGACCAGCAGAGCCATTTTCGTGAACGGTGACAACGCGAACGCCATGAAGTCCGTGGAAGGGATCCACAACGCGGAGATCCGGACCTACGGTTTTGGAAAGAAGAACGACTATTCCGCCGCCGAGATTCAGGATACTTACCGCGCCCGCGAACGGTTCTCCCTTTTAAAAGGCGGCAGAAAAGCGGCCCAAATCACCCTGAGCGTTCCCGGAAAGCACAATATCTTCAACGCGCTCGCTTCGTTCGCGGTTTGTGACCTCCTGGGCGTCGACGCCGCGGACATCGCGAAAAGCCTGCACGCCTTTACCGGGGTCCACCGCCGCTTTGAACGGCTGGGCGAGTTCGGCGGGATCACCATCGCGGACGATTTCGCCCACCATCCCACGGAGCTCAGGGCCACGCTGACGGCCGCAAAGCAGATGGGCTTTTCCCGCATCTGGGCGGTTTTTCAGCCGCATACCTATTCGAGAACCTATCTCCTGCTCGACGATTTCGCGAGAGCGCTTCGCCTTGCCGACAAGGTCGTGCTTTCCGAGATCCTCGCCGTCCGGGAAACAAACACCTATCATATCTATTCCAAGGATCTCGCCGCAAAAATACCGGGATCTGTCTGGTTCCCTACTTTTGAGGAAATCGCGGATTATGTGGTCCGGAACGCCCGCGAAGGCGATTTGATTCTGACCCTCGGCGGCGGGGATATTTATAAATGCGCCCACCGGATCGTCGAAAAGTACCGGGCGATGGAAAAATGAGAAGCTGAATTTTAGGAAAGGGAGAAGGCGGCAGCTTTCCGGAAAATTCCGGAAAACTGCCGCCTTCTCCCTTTTTCTTTTCCGTCAGAGGATCCCCGTTTTTTCCAGATACCGCACCAAATCCCGTGTGCCCTGAAACCGGACCCCCCGGATTCCCAGACGCCGGGCCCCGTCGACGTTTTCCTCCAGATCGTCGATAAACAGGCATTCTTCCGCTTTGAGGCCGTACCGGCCGAGAAGCCTGCGGTAAAGAGCCGGATCCGGCTTTACAAGATGTTCCCGGGCGGAAATCACGATGCCGTCAAAATACCGGAAGATCCTCTCTTTCCCGCAGTAGGCGTAAAAGGACAGCCCGGCGTTTGAAAGCAGATAAAGCCCGTATCCTTTCGCTTTCAGGCGCCCCACCGTCTTTTCCATTCCCGGCGTCGCCTCAAAATGGCTGGGCCATTCCGCAACGGCCCTTCTGACTTCCGTGGCGTATTCGGGAATTCTTTTCTGGACTTTCCTGACCGCTTCCTCCTCGGTGATCGCGCCGGCGTCCAGCAGTTTCCATTCCGGCCCTTCAAAGAGTTCCCGGACGACAGCGGCGGCCGCTTCCCGGTTCCCCGTAATCTTCCTCATATACTTTTTCGGGTTATAGACGGAAAGGACGTTTCCCATGTCAAAAATGAGATTCCGAATCAACGCCTTTCCCCCCTTTTCTCCCTGTCCCGGGCGAGAATTTTCTTCAAGTACTGCCCGGTATAGGACTCCGGGACTTCGGCAACCTGCTCCGGCGTTCCGGCGGCAACGACGCGGCCCCCGGCGTCCCCGCCCTCCGGGCCCAGATCGATAACATAGTCCGCGGTCTTGATAAGGTCCAGGTTATGCTCGATGACGATGACGGTGTTGCCGCTGTCCACGAGCTTCTGAAGGATGTCGACCAGTTTTCGGACGTCGTCGGTGTGGAGTCCCGTGGTCGGCTCATCCAGAATATAAATGGTCCGGCCCGTCGCGCGCCTGCCCAGTTCCGCGGCCAGCTTGACGCGCTGCGCCTCCCCGCCGGAAAGGGTCGTTGCCGGCTGGCCAATCTTGATATACCCGAGTCCGACGTCCTCCAGCGTCTGAAGCTTTCTTTTGATTCTCGGGACGTTCGAGAAAAAGGAAAGTCCTTCCTCCACCGTCATTTCGAGAACGTCATAGATATTTTTGCCCTTATATTTGATTTCGAGGGTTTCCCGGTTATAGCGCTTTCCCTTGCAGACTTCGCACGGGACGTAAACGTCCGGCAGAAAATTCATCTCGATTTTGATGATCCCGTCGCCCTGGCAGGCTTCGCAGCGCCCTCCTTTGACGTTAAAGGAAAAACGGCCCGATGTGTAGCCACGCATTTTCGCGTCCGGCGTGGACGCGTAAAGGACGCGGATATCCGTAAAAACCCCGGTATAGGTAGCCGGATTGGAGCGCGGGGTGCGACCGATGGGAGACTGATCGATCTGGATAACCTTGTCCAGGGCGCTTAAACCGGTGATTTTCCGGAACGATCCGGGTCGTTCCCGCGCGCCGTTCAGCTTGGCCGCGAGATACTGGTACAGGACATCGTCGATGAGGGAGGATTTTCCAGACCCGGAGACGCCTGTGACGCAGATAAACTCCCCCAGAGGGATTTCCACGTCGATGTTTTTCAGGTTGTTCTGGGAAGCGCCGAAAATGACAAGTTTTTTCCCATTTCCCTTTCTGCGGACCCGGGGTACCTCGATCCGTTTTCTGCCGCTTAAATACTGGCCGGTAATCGACTCCTTGCAGTTGACGATATCCTGGACCTTTCCGCTGAAGACGACTTTTCCCCCGTGGAGGCCGGCCCCGGGCCCAATGTCCACAATATAGTCGGAAGCCCACATGGTTTCCTCGTCGTGCTCCACCACAATGACCGTGTTGCCGAGATCGCGAAGATGCTTGAGCGTCGCGAGCAGTTTGGCGTTGTCCCGCTGGTGAAGGCCGATGCTGGGCTCGTCCAGAATATAGAGGATCCCCGTAAGGGAAGATCCGATCTGCGTAGCGAGCCGGATCCTCTGGCTTTCCCCGCCGGACAGCGTTCCCGCGGACCGTGAAAGGGTCAGGTATTCGAGACCTACATCCTTCAAAAATCCGAGGCGATCCCTAATTTCTTTTAAAATAAGCCGGGCAATGGCGTTTTCGCGATCGCTCAGCTTTAAATTGCGAATGAAGTCCAGCTCTTTCGAGATGGGCATGTCGCAGAAATCGGCGATACTGATGCCGCCTACCGTGACAGCCAGGCTGACGGGCGAAAGGCGCCTGCCGTGGCATGCGTCGCAGGGAATGGCGCTCATATAGGACTGAATTTCATCCCGGATCCAGCTGCTCTGCGTATCGTGAAACCGGCGTTCCAGATTGTTCACGATTCCCTCAAATTCGGTTTCATAGGAGGTCCGGCCATAGCCGCCGTCGCGCGTGACCCGGATCTTTTCCCCCTTGGTCCCGTAAAGGAGGACATCCAGAATTTTTGGAGGGAGATTTTTTATCGGGGTATCGAGAGAAAAGTGATAATGCCTGGAAAGCGCTTTCAGGTACATGGCGGCAATGGTATTGCCCTCCATGGCCCATCCCCCGGCTTTCAGCCCTCCCTGGTTGATGGAGAGGGATTTGTCGGGAAAGATAAGATCCGGGTTGACTTTCAGAAAAACCCCGAGTCCGGCGCATTTGGGACAGGCGCCGAACGGGCTGTTGAAGGAAAACATCCGCGGCGTCAGTTCTTCCACGCTGATTCCATGCTCGGGACAGGCGTAGTTTTGAGAAAAAAGGGAATCCTTCCCTCCTAAAGCGCTGACGAGAACGAGGCCGCCCGAAAGCGAGGAGGCGGTTTCGACGGAATCCGCGAGGCGGGTCCGGATCCCGGGATGAATGACCAGGCGGTCTACGACAACTTCAATCGTGTGTTTTTTATTCTTTTCAAGTTGGATGGATTCCGAGAGGTCGTAAAGGATCCCATCGGCGCGCACGCGCGCGAACCCGCCGCGCCTCGCGCTGTCCAGCTCCTTTTCATGGGTGCCTTTCCTCCCGCGTACGACGGGAGCGAGGACGAGAATTTTGGTCCCTTCCGGCATGGCGAGCACCTGGTCCACAATCTGATCGACAGTCTGCTGACGGATTTCCCGGCCGCAGACCGGGCAGTGCGGAATTCCGATCCGCGCCCACAGAAGCCGGAGATAATCGTAAATCTCCGTGACGGTCCCCACGGTGGAACGGGGGTTTTTGGAAGTTGTCTTCTGATCGATGGAAATAGCCGGAGAAAGTCCGTCGATGGAATCGACGTCCGGCTTTTTCACCTGCCCCAGAAACTGGCGCGCATAGGCGGAAAGCGATTCCACATATCTGCGGCGGCCTTCCGCGTAAATGGTGTCAAACGCGAGCGAGGATTTTCCGGATCCGGAAAGTCCTGTAAACACAATCAGTTTGTCCCTCGGCAGCTTTAAATCGATATTTTTCAGGTTGTGTTCCCGTGCTCCCTTGATTACAATGGTTTTTGCTGGCATAGATTCCTCCGTGGCAGCCGTTATTTCCCTTCCAGCTGCCTGATTTTATCCCGCAGGTAAGCCGCGTGTTCAAATTCCAGCAGCTTTGCCGCGTCTTTCATTTCCCGGGTCAGCTGGCTTATCAGGTTCTTTTTCTCTCCTTTGGTCAGCTTCCTGCGCTTCTCGGCGCCTTTGCCTTCCCTGGACGGGGTGCTGATTTCAATGATATCCGCAACCGGCTTGACAATGGTTTTCGGGACAATCCCGTTTTTCTCATCGAACGCCTTCTGGATCCGGCGGCGACGTTCCGTTTCCCGTATGGCGGCCTCCATGGATGGCGTAACCGTGTCGGCGTACATGATGACTCTGCCTTCCGCGTTCCGGGCCGCGCGCCCGACCGTCTGGATAAGAGAGCGCTCGCTGCGCAGAAATCCTTCCTTGTCGGCGTCCAGAATGGCGACCAGCGAAACTTCCGGAAGATCCAGCCCTTCTCTTAACAGGTTGATTCCGACCAGCACGTCAAACTTTCCGAGCCGCAGGTCGCGGATAATCTTCATGCGCTCGACGGTATCAATATCATAATGCATATAGCGCACGCGGATCCCCATCCCCTGAAGGTAGGAAGTAAGGTCTTCCGCCATTTTTTTTGTCAGGGTCGTTATCAGGACGCGCTGCTTTTTTCTGGCGCGGACGTTGATTTCCGAAATCAAGTCATCGATCTGTCCCTCTGTCGGCCTTACCGTGATTTCCGGATCAATGAGCCCGGTCGGCCGAATCACCTGCTCGACTACCTGAGCCGATTTCTCCAGTTCAAAATCCCCTGGCGTCGCGCTCACGAAGATCACCTGGTTAATATGGCGGTAGAATTCGTCAAAGTCCAGGGGCCGGTTGTCATAGGCCGACGGAAGTCGGAACCCGTAGTCGACCAGGGCTTTCTTGCGTGCCTGATCACCCGCGTGCATGGAGCGCACCTGCGGGAGCGTGACGTGGGACTCGTCCACAAACATCAGAAAGTCTTTCGGAAAATAATCGAGCAGGGTAAACGGAGAACTGCCGGGAGCCCTGCCGGAAAGAACGCGGGAGTAGTTCTCGATTCCCTTGCAGAACCCAATTTCCGACAGCATCTCCATGTCATAGCGGGTCCGCTCCTCAATTCGCTGCGCTTCGATGAGCTTGTTTTTACTTTTAAAATAGCGGACGCGTTCTTCCATCTCCCGCTCAATATCCGTGATCGCGCGGTTCATTTTTTCCTTTGGGACGATATAGTGGGAGGCCGGATAAATGGCCACGTGTTTTAAATCTGCCTTAACTTCGCCCGTTACCGGGTTGATTTCACGGATGCGGTCGATTTCGTCTCCGAAAAACTCAACCCTCACGGCGTCTTCGCTTGACTGAACGGGAAAGATTTCCACAATATCGCCGCGGACGCGGAACTTGTTGCGGGTAAAGTTGACATCATTTCGTTCATACTGAATTTCAACGAGCTTTCGAAGAAGTTCGTCGCGGCTTTTTTTCATGCCGGGCCTCAGCGAAATGACCATGGTCCGATAATCGATGGGGTCTCCGAGGCTGTAAATGCAGGAAACGCTTGACACAATGATGACGTCCCGCCGTTCGGAAAGAGCAGACGTCGCCGAATGCCTCAGCTTGTCGATTTCGTCGTTGATGGCAGAATCTTTTTCAATATAGGTGTCGGTTGTCGGGATATACGCTTCCGGCTGATAGTAGTCATAATAACTTACAAAATACTCCACGGCGTTTTCCGGGAAGAATTCCCGGAATTCGGAGCAGAGCTGCGCTGCCAGCGTCTTGTTGTGAGAAAGAACAAGCGTCGGCCGGTTCATCTGCGCTATCACGTTTGCCATCGTAAACGTCTTTCCGGACCCCGTCACACCCAGGAGGGTCTGCTCGCGATCTCCCGCGCGGAGCCCGTCTACCAGCTGCCGTACCGCCTTCGGCTGATCCCCGGCCGGTTTGTACTTGGAAACAAGCTTAAAATCCATTCCCGGTTTGAATCCACTTCCTAAAAATCAAATTGAATTTCAGCCGAAAAATACCCGGCTCCCTTTTTTCTTTCCCGTCTCATGGATCCCTGACGGAGGAAAAAAGGCGGCCGCGGTGTTCTTCAGGCCGTCCGACGTCCCGCCTTTTACCGTTTTCTGCTTCCGGGCTTGACCGGCGCGGGCGCCCCCGCCCTGCAGAGCGGGCAGTCTTCCGGCGCCCAGGACTGTATATTAAGCGATACTGCGGCATGAAACGGCACGGAAAAGCCGATTTTTCCCCCGGTGCGGTCTACGACAGCCGCGACTCCCGCCACGACGCCGCCTTCCCCCCGGACGACATTCATGACTTCCCGGACAGAACCGCCCGTTGTCACCACGTCTTCCACGACAAGGACTTTCTGGCCGGGACGCACCCGAAACCCGCGTCTCAGCGTCATTTTCCCGTCCGCACCCCGTTCGGTAAAGAAGTTCTCGCAGCAAAGAGCTCTGCTTACTTCATACGCCATCTGAACGGCACCCATCGCCGGCCCGACGACGATCTCAATTCCCTTCCCCTGCCAGGGTCCGGCCAGCGCGCCGCAGATCTCCTCGCTGTATTTCGGATTGCGGAAAACAGCGGCGCACTGAAGATAACGGTCGCTGTGCCTGCCGGAAGTCAGCAGAAAATGGCCTTTCTGCAGAACCCCGGCCTCATTCAGAATTTGAAGCGCCCTTTCTTCTGTCATTCTCATAACCCCTTCTTCGGAAAGCTGTACTTTTTATTATATCCTAAAAAGGCCGGTTTGAAAAGGCTTCCCTCCTTTTCCCGCCCAACACTGCATGGATAAGCACAAGGAGCGCCGTCGTTTTTCGATTTCTGTCTGCAGGGATTCCCCCAGTTCCCATCCGCCTTTAAAATATAGAAGCCGTACCGGGCCGGATTTTTAAAGCGAAGAAGGGAGGAAAAAGGGACAAGGGACCTTTTTCCAGGGGTTCTGTCCTCTTTTTGGGGAACGACGTTTCCTTAGCTACCGCAGAACTTTTTGAATTTCCTCTTCCGGACAGCTTAAATACGCCGCGATCCTAAGAACAGGCATGCCAAGGCGGCTCATTCTGCGGATGCTTTCTGTCCGTTCTTCTTCACGTCTCACGTCTATGCCTTCACCGCGTAATTCCACCTGATCATGCAGAAATAGGTTCCTTCGCAGCGCTCTGTCCCTTTCCTGTTCATCCTCGCCCTTGAGGTAGCAGAACGCCGACCGCCTTCTCTGCACTGGTTCGCTTTTATCCGCGAGCATTGAAAGCACCTCCCTGTTGTCACTCCAGGAATTGATGAATTGCAGCCAGTCCAGCAGCTAAGCCGGGACACTTGACTAGAATAAGGTGTAATCAATTATAAAATGCAGATTGAGGAGTATTGTTGTGTCTTTTTCAAAAGTTCAGTTTATGGATGGAATTGTATCCAGGTTAATTTTTCAAAAGGGTCTGGATTATCAAAAAGGCAACAGGGTAACTATCACCAAGGACACCGTCAATGCTTGGAATAAGCGCGAAATCCGTGCTTCTGTAAAAAGCGATATGCTTTTTACGTATTATAGCGTTTTTGTCCT
>ENA-UOOI01003207-UOOI01003207.1-fermentation-metagenome-genome-assembly--contig:-NODE-3207-length-12703-cov-4.109899_pt1 | contig 12703 bp, 14 predicted proteins | sample MGYA00245779_ERZ724027 | MGnify/ENA primary metagenome ERZ724027 (study PRJEB28704, sample SAMN03018318) | fermentation metagenome | biome: anthropogenic terrestrial biome; feature: soil; material... | reverse complement strand
AGAGCGTAACAATCCGTGTATCATAAGGGGTCAAATTACTTTTGACCCCAACCTCTTAGTATGATACCAGGGACAAAAGCGGAGGTAATAAAAAAATGTTAAACATAGCATTATGTGATGATGATCGAAAGGCAGTCTCTCGGTATGCGGGCTTAATTAGGCAGATTGCAGCAAAGCATCAGATACCGATTGAGATTTCTTATTTTGACAGTGGGGAATCCCTATTCCAACAGTATCGAGAAAAGATGGAAGATCTGGACATTGTGTATTTGGATATCTTAATGGGTGGGATGAATGGAATGGATACGGCCAGAAAACTGCGGGACAACAAGTGCAAAGCTCAGATTGTTTTTCTGACTAACGATGAGGAATGTGTATATGATGCATTTGAAGTAAGCGCTATCCAGTATCTTGTAAAGGAAGACACCAGCTTTTCTAAATTTGAAAGGGTTTTTCTAAAAGCTGCGAAACTGATCGTGAAAAGGGCGGGGGAGATGTTTACTTTCGAGTTTGATGGGACAAAAGGCATAGTCCCTATCCGTGAGATTTCCTATTTTGAGATCCACAGAAGGCTTGTAACGATACATTATGGAGAGGGGAAAACGTGTAAATTTTACGGCAATATGTCACAGCTAGAAGAGCACTTAAGTAAATATAATTTTATCCGCGCCCATCGTTCCTTTTTAATACAGCTGCCCTACATTGCAATGTTTCGTCAGCGAGAGTTATTGTTAAAAACGGGTGAAGCCGTTCCAATCGGAAATACTTATGAACAGCCGTTAAAAGAGGCCTTTGCAGGGTATATTTCTGAACTGAGTATCTACTGTGAAAAGGAGACAGCTCTGTAATAGGAGAAATCGGTAAGGAATTTTGCAGCAGCATAAGAGCGGAACAGTAAATTGGAACAAAATATGAATAATTATTAATTCGATTGACCATGATATAAAGAAATGATAGAATACAGTTAATTGTAATCATGGAGGTGGTCAGTGTGAAAAACTCGTCAGTTCGCTTATCTGAAATTTCAATTCAGAATTTTAAAAATGTCGAAAACGGACAGTTAAATTTTATAAACCGAAGAAAAGATTTCCGTTCAAGTATTCTGGGATTGTACGGGCAGAACGGTTCTGGGAAAACAGCGTTGATAGATGCAATACAGTTGTTAAAATATACACTTTGCGGGAAAACCATACCCACAGAGATGGCCGATTATATCAATATTGATGCCGAATATGCAAATATGATGTATGTGTTTGAAGTCTTAACACCTTCGGGTAAATTTGAGGCTTTTTATGAATTCCATATTCGAAGAGAGAAAAATCTTTCGGAGCAGAATCTGGATCTGTCAGAAGGTTATGAAATTCCATACAAAATAGTAATTTCTGATGAAATTCTCAGCTATTCTTTTGAAGGATCGGGGCAGAGGATTCGGAAAGGTCCATTGATCGATACGCGGACGGACGGTGTATTTGTCCCGGTTTCAAAGTATCATGGCCTTATCGGGAACGACAAGAATATGGCTATGAACTTACTCGTAGCAAAGAAAATGGCAGCTAATTCATCGAGATCTTTCATCTTTTCAAGAGAATTGCTGAACGCGGCCAGAAAACAACAGGAGGAAAAGAAAAACGACCTGGAATTCATGCGGCATCTGACCTTATTGGAAAACTTGATCTTTTATGGAAACTATGAATTATTTGTCATAAACACAGCGAATACAGGCATGATCAGTATGAATGCCCTTCCATTATCTTTTAAATATGAAGAAAGAACCAGCGGCATGATCGGACAACTGACACTGCCGCTTGACAGTTCTGCCGTTATTCCGAAAGATGCACTAAATGTAGCAAAAAAGATCATTTGCAATATGAACATAGTACTTGAACAGCTCGTGCCGGGATTGACGATTGGTCTGAAAGAATCAGGTTCTGAGACTTTGAAAAATGGGAAAGAGGGAACCAGAATTCAGCTGATATCGCGTAAAAACAATAAAGATATTCCTCTAAAATACGAATCCGAGGGAATTAAGAAGATAATTTCTGTTCTTCAGCTTCTGATTGTGATCTATAATCAGTCCTCGATTACAGTTGCGATTGATGAACTGGATTCGGGTGTGTTTGAATATCTTCTGGGAGAAATCCTCCGCATTATATCTGAGAAAGGAAAAGGTCAGCTGATCTTTACGTCCCATAACCTTCGCCCCTTAGAGACACTGGATCGAGGTTTTATTGCATTTACAACGACAAATCCCTCAAAAAGATATATGAGAATGTCGAATCTTAAAGACAATAACAATCTGCGCGACTTTTATTTCAGAGATATTGTTCTCGGTGAGCAGAACGAGGAGGTTTACAAGCCGACAAATAATGCAGAAATTGCTCTGGCTTTCAGAGAGGCTGGTGACATCAGTGCCACGTAAAAAAATTGTATTTGTAATTGTAGAAGGGCCTTCCGATGACGAGGCACTGGGGGTTATTATTCATCGTATCTATGACAAGTCTGTGGTTCATGTTGAGATCACTCACGGAGACATCACTTCTAAGTCATCTGTCACGCCTGGAAATATTGCCGCCAAAATAGGAAGAGTAGTTCAGGAATATGCGAGGTCAAATCATTATAAACAGAATGATTTTCAGGAGATTATTCATCTGATCGATACGGATGGAGCATATATAGAAAAAAAGGATGTTGTAGAGGATCCCAGTGCAAAGAAACCATTTTATACAACGACAGAAATCCGTACAGCAAGGCCAGATCAGATCATCCAACGAAACAAAAGAAAAAGTGACAATATAAACCGTATCTGCGTTATGACAAAAGTATGGGGCTCCATTTTGTATCGTGCCTATTATATGTCGGCAAATCTAGATCATGTTCTGTATAATAAATTGAACAGTTCCGATGAAGATAAAGAAAATGATTCCTTTGCATTCGCAAAAAAATATAAGGATCATTTAGATGATTTTATAAGTTTTATCGCAGACTCGGATTTTTCTGTGTCGGATGATTTTAAGCAGTCATGGGAATTCATAAAAGCAGACAAGCATTCCCTTGAACGACATACCAATCTGGGAATCTGTTTTAAAGAGGTACCGTTGTCACAGAGATAAGTGGGAAAATTGTTGTTCTATCCAGAAAAAATGGTATATACTTTGATTACGTATAAGGTAAAGAAACAGGAATGGCTTTTGCCATTCTTTTTTCTTGCCCAAAATATGAACATTCTGTAAACAATGTAGCGATTTACTTGACTACTATACTAAAGTAATCTATACTCTTTATCAACTTATCAATTTACCACTCTACTATAGTAAAGGAGCAGTATGGAGGTATTCAAGGAAACTCTGAAAAAGGATGAGCAGGTCTCGTCTAAACTGCGAAGCGTATATGAGCAGTTTGGATATAAAAAATATAAGATGGGCGGATTCGAGGAATACAGTCTGTATCTGGAAAACAGGGATTTTCTGCCGAGTGATCAGATTATTGCATTTCCAAATGCACAGGGAAAGATGATGGCACTTAAACCGGATGTCACACTCTCTATCATCAAGAATACGAAAGCCAGACGTGGACAGACTGATAAACTATATTATATGGAAAACGTATTTCGTCATTCAAAGGATTCTCATGAATATCAGGAGATCAGCCAGATGGGTCTGGAACTGATTGGAGATGTAGGGACATATGAGACATGGGAAATCCTGGAGCTGGCGCTTGAGAGTCTGGCGGCGATTGAATCGGAATTTATTCTTGATATCTCGCACATGGGATTTGTGACCGGTTTGCTCGACAACATGAGCATAGATCGTTCTGTCCGAGAAGAACTGCTCGCCTGTATCCGATCCAGGAATCTTCATGATCTGAGGGCAATCTGTAAAAGAGAAGAAATTTCAAGAGAAAACTGTGAAAAGCTGGAGGCGATGGTTATGACAGACGGCGACGCTTACCAAATGCTCAAAAAGGCGGAAGAACTTGTGGAGAATGAATCTATGAGCAGCGCTTTAGAGGAACTCAAAAAGCTGATGGAAATTGCATCCATACACCCTTTTTCGAATCATATACATATTGATTTTTCCATTGTGAATCAGATAGATTATTACAACGGGATTGTTTTTCAGGGGTTCACAAAACACCTTCCGCAAAATGTATTGTTCGGCGGGCGCTATGATCATCTTCTTGAGAAGTTTGAAAAAGATGCCGGTGGAATCGGATTTGCACTCTATTTAAATGATCTGAACCGCGTTTATCCCGTAAAACAGGAATATGATGTGGACATACTGCTCCTTTACGATGAAGCAGCAGATTTTAAAACCTTGTCAAAGACGGTCTGCGAGATGGTAAATGCCGGGTATCGTGTGAGAACGGAAAGAAGTATTCCCGAGGATTGCAGGTTTCAAAAACTTGTGAATTATAGAGAAGAAAGTGAGGCGGAGCATGCTTGATATTGCATTGCCGAAGGGTCGTCTTGGAGATCAAGTCTATGAGTTGTTTTCCCGTGCAGGGTATGACTGCAGATCCATCTATGAGGACAGCCGAAAGCTGGTATTTCAGAATGAAGAAAAGCAGATTCGATATTTTCTGGTAAAGCCCAGTGACGTCGATATCTACGTCGAGCACGGTGCTGCCGATGTGGGTGTGGTCGGCAAAGATGTGCTGCTCGAGAGCGATAGCGATGTGTATGAACTTCTGGATCTAGGGCTTGGAAGGTGCAAGATGGCCGTGGCAGCCAGGGATGATTATCAAGAAGATAGGGATCGTGTGCTGCGTGTTGCCACGAAATTTACAAAGACAGCAAAGTCATATTACGAATCCGTGAATCGCGAAATCGAAATCATAAAACTACACGGTTCCATTGAACTGGCGCCGCTGCTTAGACTATCCGATGTGATTGTGGATATCGTGGAAACAGGCAGAACACTTGAGGAAAATCATCTGAAAGTGATTCAGGAGATTATGCCGGTCAGTGCACGGTTGATCGCGAATAAATCGAGCTATCGTTTCAAGCATCAGGCGGTGAATCAGATGCAGATCAAATTGAAGGAGGAATTGGACGGTGATATCACTTTATAAAGCGAAAGACATGAAAAAGGAAGACATTCTCACACGGGGAATTTGTTTTGACCCGGAAATAGAGAGGACTGTCGATGAGATTCTCGCATCTGTTCGGACAAACGGAGATCAGGCATTGTATGAGTACAACAGAAGATTCGATCATGCCGACCTTTCTTCGCTTGAAGTAAGTCAGGAGGAGATGCAGAAGGCATATAAGGCCGTGGCATCGAAATTCTTAGAAACCTTAAAACTCGCCCGGAAAAATATTGAGGATTTTCATAGACGTCAGGTGCGCAGTCAATTTGTTATCACCGATCAGCCGGGGGTAGTACTGGGACAGAAAATTACACCGATTGAAAGAGTGGGTCTGTATGTTCCGGGCGGAACTGCAGCTTATCCGTCCACGGTTTTGATGAATGCAGTACCGGCTAAACTGGCAGGTGTACAAGAGGTGGTCATGGTGACACCGCCGAATGAAGATGGCAGTATAAAACCTGAGGTACTTGCCGCGGCCCAAATAGCGGGAATTTCCCGTGTGTTTAAAGTGGGCGGTGCACAGGCAATTGCGGCACTTTGTTATGGCACAAAGACTATTCCGCGTGTAGATAAAATTACGGGTCCCGGCAACATCTATGTCGCCACTGCCAAGCGGCGTGTCTATGGCATGGTGGATATCGATATGATCGCAGGTCCCAGTGAAATTCTGGTGATTGCAGATGAGACCTCAAAACCTGCGCAGGTCGCGGCCGATCTTCTTTCGCAGGCAGAACATGACCGGATGGCTAGTGCCGTGCTCGTGACGGATTCGTTAAAACTTGCAAAAGAGGTGCAAGAAGAACTAAAAAAGCAGCTCATGACGCTTCCCAGAAGCGAAATTGCAAGGACGTCTATGGAGAACAACGGGAAGATCATTCTGACAGATTCCATCGATGAAGCAGTAAAGATCAGCAATCAGATCGCACCGGAACATCTGGAACTTTCTGTTCAAGATCCCTTTCGGATTTTGGGTGCTGTGAAAAACGCAGGCTCTATCTTCCTCGGAACGCAGGTCCCGGAGGCACTTGGAGATTATCTGGCAGGCCCGAATCATACACTGCCAACTGGTGGTACAGCGCGATTTTCCTCCCCACTGTCCGTGGATGATTTTGTGAAAAAATCTTCTTTTATCTACTACACCGCCGATGCACTGGACAAGATTGGAGACCACGTGATTGATTTTGCAAAAAAGGAAGGATTAGACGGCCATGCCCGGGCGATATCCGTGAGAACGAAAGGGGAACTGCTATGAGCAGGTTTTTGAGCAAACGATTGAACAGCCTTGAACCGTATGTGCCGGGAGAACAGCCTCACGGTAAAAAGTATCTGAAATTGAATACGAATGAATCTCCGTATCCGCCTTCCCCAGCAGTACTCGCAGCGAAAAATAAGGAAGAGAATCTGCAGCTGTATCCAGATCCGGACGCAGGGTTGCTTTCGGAGGTGCTTGCGGCGAAATATAAGGTGAATGCAAATCAGATTTTTTTGGGAAATGGATCCGATGAGGTTTTGGCATTTCTCTTCCAGGCATTTTGCGACGAAGATCATGAAATCTGTTATCCCGATCTCACATATGGATTTTATTCGGTATTTGCCGCACTTTTTGGCCTAAAAAGGAACGAGATTCCATTGAAAGCGGATTTTACAATTGACCTCGGCGACTATGCTTTCTGTGGGAAGAATGTTCTGATCGCCAACCCAAATGCCCCAACCGGACTTTCCTTGAAAAGAGAGGAAATCGAGCAGATTTTGAAAACTAACGCGGAGCATCTGGTTATCATCGACGAGGCCTATATTGATTTCGGAGGCGAGTCATCTGTTTCGCTCCTTGAGAGATACGACAACCTGATCGTTGTGCAGACATTTTCAAAATCCCGTTCACTGGCCGGTGCCAGACTGGGATACGCAATTGCATCTAAAGAAATAATCGCAGACCTGAAAAAACTTAAATTTTCTTTTAACCCTTACAATATCAACAGCCTTTCAATGAAAGCCGGGACAGCGGCTGTACTGGACGAAGAGTATTATTGCATGTGCTGTGAAGAACTGATTCAAACTAGGGAGAAGACGAAGCGTGCTTTGCGTGAACTGAAATTTACTGTGACAAATTCCGATACAAATTTTCTGTTTGCAAAACCAGATGGGATCAAAGGAGAGGAGTATTATTTGGCACTTAAGAGGCATGGAATTTTAGTGCGCCATTTTAACACAGAAAGAATCAGAGATTACGTAAGAATCTCAATAGGAACTCCTTTACAGATGGACTTTTTTCTGGAAGAGACGAAGAAGATACTGAAAGGAAGCAAAAAGATGCAGGAGGTGATACAAAAGTGAGAGAGACAGAGTATAGCCGGCGGACAAGTGAGACAAATATTTCGCTTACACTTGTGATTGAGGGGAGCGGAAAATATGACATCCATTCGGGGTGTGGGTTTTTAGATCATATGCTGGAACTTTTCACAAGACACGGCAGATTTGATCTGAAGCTAACTTGTGAAGGCGATACGCAGGTAGACTATCATCACACAACTGAAGATATCGGAATCTGTCTGGGGGAGGCATTTGCCAGAGCTCTGGGCGAAAAACGCGGAATTAGCAGATATGGGAGCATGCTCCTCCCCATGGACGAAGCACTGATCCTGTGTGCGGTTGATTTGAGCGGCCGCGATCTGCTCATCTATGATGCGGTGCTTCCGACAGCAAAGGTCGGGGATTTTGACACAGAGCTGGTGGAGGATTTTATGCTGGGTTTTTCCCGCACACTTCGGGCAACGATACATATTCGGCAGATTTCCGGGAAAAATTCACACCATATCATCGAAGCTATGTTTAAAGCCCTCGGCCATGCGATGAAAGGGGCGGCAGCCATTGATCCTGAATTTGCGGAGGAGATACCTTCCACAAAAGGCATATTATGAGGAGGCATTATTCATGATTGCAATCATAAACTATGGAGTTGGAAATCTATTCTCGCTTACCAGCTCCTTGGATTATCTGAACATCGACAACATAATCACCAGTGATTACAGCCAGATCCGACGTGCAGACCGATTAATTCTTCCCGGGGTAGGGGCATTTCCCGATGCCTATGATATGCTGCAGCATTTTGATCTTGTACGTATGATATGTCAGGAAGCAAAAGACGCTAAACCGATTCTCGGCATCTGCCTGGGAATGCAGCTTTTGTTTGAGCGAAGTTATGAATATGGATCCTGCCCCGGACTTGGCCTGATACCGGGGGAGATTTGCCCCTTGTCGGAGGATCTGCCGGGCAATCTGAAAGTTCCGCATATCGGCTGGAACAGTCTCAAATTCACGAAAGAAAATCCCCTCTTACGAAATAACAAAGAGGGGGATTACGTCTACTATGTGCATTCGTATTATGCAAAAGGATGTGACAAGAGCACCATTGCCACTTCAGAATATGGTGTCGATATCACCGGGGCCGTCTGCCGAGGAAATGTCTATGGAACGCAGTTTCATCCGGAAAAGAGCGGAGAAGCTGGCCTCAATATCCTGCGGGCATTTGCAAGTCTGTAAGAAAAGGAGCATGATAAAATGATTATTTTTCCCGCGATAGATTTAAAAGAAGGAAAAGTTGTCCGTTTGACGCAGGGTGATTATGACCAGATGGAGGTGTATTCGGACAACCCTGTTGAGATAGCAGAACAGTTTGAAGCGCAGGGAGCCACCCATCTTCATGTGGTGGATCTCGATGGCGCCAAAGCGGGTTATGCTGTTAATGAGCCGATTATCTCAGAAATCGTAAAGAACACAAAACTCTTTGTCGAAGTTGGCGGCGGCATTCGAAGGGAAGAGCAGATCGGAAAGTATCTGTCTGCAGGTGTCAGACGTGTGATCTTAGGATCCGCCGCGGTTACGGATTTTTCGTTTGTAGAGGAGATGGTGGAAAGATATGGCGGCAGTATTGCAGTTGGTGTCGATGCAAAAGACGGATGCGTTGCCATCCATGGGTGGCAGGAGGGCACGAAAGTTGATGCATTCGATTTCTGCAAAACCTGTGCCGCATCTGGTGTTTCGACGGTAATCTTCACGGATATTGAAAAAGATGGAAAACTGGAGGGCACGAATCTTGAAATCTACCGAAAACTATGTAAAATCAGGGAACTGAATATGATCGCATCCGGCGGTATTTCAAGGAAAGATGAACTTGTCAGCCTGCAGGAGATGGGAATCTATGGCGCTATTGTGGGAAAGGCGATTTATACCGGAACTTTGGATCTGAGAGAACTAATCAAAGGCACAGAAACGGCGCGAAAATAGGAGGAAACATGGTCACAAAGAGAATCATACCCTGCATGGATGTGAGAGACGGACGTGTGGTAAAAGGGGTGAATTTTAAAGGGATTCGTGATGTGTCAGATCCCGTAGAACTCGCAGAATATTATTACGAAAATGGCGCGGATGAACTTGTTTTCTATGATATCACGGCATCTGTGGAAAAACGTCTGCTCTTTACAGAAGTTTTAAAGGCAGTTGCGCGCCAGATTTTTATTCCGCTTACCGTCGGCGGTGGAATACATTCACTGGAAGATTTTGATCGGGTCTTAAAGTGTGGAGCCGACAAGGTCAGTGTCAATTCCGGAGTGATCGATAATCCCGACTTAATCAAAGAGGCGGCGAAACGCTATGGAGATCAGTGCGTCGTGCTCTCCATGGATGTAAAAAGTGTCGGAAATCACTATCATCTGTTTCGAAAAGGAGGCAGAGAGGACACCGGAATCGATGCAGTCGAATGGGCAAAGAGGGGAGAGACAAATGGTGCGGGAGAACTGGTCGTAAACAGTATTGATACAGACGGTGTCAAGAAAGGATTTGATCTGGAAATGCTTCGCACGATCTGTGAAAATGTGTCGATCCCGGTGGTTGCATCTGGCGGTGCGGGAAACAGGGAGCATTTTTCTAAACTGTTTCTTGAGGTGCCGGATGTGGACGCGGCACTGGCCGCATCGATCTTTCATTTCAAAGAAGTGAAAATCCCTGAATTAAAGAGGTACCTTATGGATGAGCAGATTGAAATACGCATGTGAAACGGGCCGCAGTTTATTATCTGTGGGCATGCCAGGAGGATATATTCGATGAATCAAGATGAAATGCAGCTGAAATTTGATGCGGATGGTCTGATACCGGCCATTATACAGGATTATTATACGAAACAGGTGCTGACTCTTGCCTATATGAACCGCGAGAGCCTTTCAGTCAGCATGAAGGAGGGAAAGACATGTTTTTGGAGCAGGAGCCGGAAAACACTTTGGCGAAAAGGGGAGACATCCGGGAATTACCAGCATATCGTCTCCATCACTGCGGACTGTGACAGGGATGCCCTAGTGATTGAAGTGGTAAAAGACGGGCCGGCCTGCCACCTTGGGACACAGTCTTGTTTTAACGATAAGATATGCGACGGCGGTATTCGAAAGGATTTTTCCATAGACGGCCTATATGAATTGATAGAGGGAAGAAAGACAGATGAAAAAGAAGGGTCCTACACTTCCTATTTATTTGAAAAGGGCATGGACAAGATTTTGAAAAAAGTAGGGGAAGAATCGACAGAAGTTGTGATCGCCGGGAAGGGCGGCGCAAAGGATGAGACTATTTTTGAGATCTCAGATCTGACTTATCATGTGTTGGTGTTGATGGCAGAGATGGGCATTTCGATCAATGACGTTCGAGATGAACTTGCAAAGCGCCATGTGATCGATCACAAGGTAAAGCAGGAAAAAATGCAGTGATAGAAGTTATTTTCTCCGCAAATATTGACTTGAGGTGCGCAATGCCGTATACTCATGGTAAAGTGGGGGTGGCAAAATTGCCACCCCCACTACGTGGAAAGGAGACTGGATATGCCGCAAAAAAAGCGAACCTACATTGCCATCGATTTGAAATCTTTTTACGCATCGGTAGAATGTCAAGAACGAAAATTGGATCCGTTGACGACGAATCTTGTGGTTGCGGACGCATCTCGTACAGAAAAGACGATTTGCCTTGCGGTATCTCCGTCTTTGAAAGCCTATCATATCCCAGGAAGAGCAAGATTGTTTCAGGTTGTCCAAAAGGTGAAGGAGGCGAATCGTGAACGTCAAAGACATGCTCCGGGCAGAACCTTTACCGGTTCCTCTTACGATGACAAGAAACTTAAAGTTTCTCCGGAGCTTGCGGTCGATTACATCGCGGCGCCTCCTAGAATGTCTCTTTATATGGATTACAGCATGAAAATATATGAGATTTATCTAAAGTATATCGCACCGGAGGATATCCATGTGTACTCCATCGATGAGGTGTTTATGGATGTCACAGATTATCTGGACACGTATCAGATGACGGCACGTGAGCTTGCGATGAAGATGATTCGTGATGTGCTAAAGAGCACGGGAATCACATCAACCGCAGGAATCGGAACGAATCTCTATGTCTGCAAAATTGCTCTTGACATCGTTGCAAAGCATGTGCCGCCGGATCAAGACGGTGTGCGTATCGCATCACTTGATGAGATGTCTTATCGTCAGCAGCTTTGGACACACCGGCCGCTTACGGATTTCTGGCGGGTGGGAAGAGGATATGCCAGAAAACTAGAGGAAAACGGCATGTATACAATGGGGGATGTGGCACGGTGCTCACTTGGAAAACCTTCCGATTATCAAAATGAAGAACTGCTGTATCGCCTGTTTGGTGTCAATGCGGAGCTGCTCATAGACCATGCCTGGGGGTATGAACCGTGTACGATTGCCGATATCAAAGCCTATAAGCCCGCTGCAAACAGCGTGGGTTCGGGTCAGGTCTTGCAGTCACCCTATGATTTTGAAAAAGCAAAACTGATTGTCCGAGAGATGACAGAACTTCTGGTACTGGATCTTGTGGATAAAAAGCTGGTGACAGACCAGATGGTTCTGACTGTGGGATATGACATTGAGAATCTAAAAGACCCTGCAATCCGCAAAGCTTATAAGGGTGAGATTACGGTAGATCAGTATGGGCGCAGTATACCAAAGCATGCACACGGCACGGCCAATCTCGACCGTGAAACATCTTCGACAAGGCGGATTGTGAATGCTGTGATGGAACTGTATGACAGAATTGTGGACAAAAAACTCCTGATTCGACGACTCAATATCACGGCAGCACACGTTGTAAAGGAAGATTCTATAGAAAAAAAAGAAACTTTTGAGCAGCTGGATCTCTTTACGGATTACTCTACTTTGGAAAAACAACGCAAGGAAGAAGAAGAGAAATTAGAGCGAGAGAGAAAAATGCAGCAGGCAATGCTTGAAATTAAGAAAAAGTACGGAAAAAATGCCATCCTGAAGGGGACAGATCTACAGGAAGGTGCGACGACGATAGAAAGGAACAGACAGATTGGCGGACACAAAGAATAGAGAATACAATATTCATGACTATGACGACATCATCCGCCTTCCGCATCATAGTTCTGCGGTTCATTCCTCTATGCCGGTGAAAGATCGGGCAGCACAATTCGCGCCATTTGCGGCACTCACGGGGCATGGGGAAAGGATCAGGGAGACGGCACACATGGCAGAAGAAAAGGCAGAAGAAAAGACAGAAGAAAAGATAGAAGATATCTAGTTAATTGCGACTAATT
>ENA-UOOI01003206-UOOI01003206.1-fermentation-metagenome-genome-assembly--contig:-NODE-3206-length-12704-cov-2.491185_pt1 | contig 12704 bp, 11 predicted proteins | sample MGYA00245779_ERZ724027 | MGnify/ENA primary metagenome ERZ724027 (study PRJEB28704, sample SAMN03018318) | fermentation metagenome | biome: anthropogenic terrestrial biome; feature: soil; material... | reverse complement strand
ATAGGTATCATAACCACGCATTTTTTTATAGCGGATCACCGCATCTGCAGCCACGGTTGTATAAGCGTGGCCTATGTGCAGTTTATCGCTGGGGTAGTAAATGGGCGTTGTCAGGTAAAACTTTTTGTTTTCTTCCATGGTGTGCCTCCGTTTTTTTCTTTTATTTAAGCCGTTTGAGTATTTTCAAGCTCTTTCGGTAATAAGCCGCTTTTTGCAAACCTACATATTTATTATAGCCATTTTATGAGCATGGTCAAGATTTTTTAAGTTTCAGCCCCAATTCATAAAGTTTGCTTACAGGCAAACCGTAACGTAAACCCAATTCCTTGGCTGCGGCTTTATGCTTCATGCCGCCTGCCAGCAAACGGGCAAGCTCCGCCGTTAAAAATTCTTCCGTATAGGTTTGAGCCCCCTTATTTGCCTTTGCACCTTCCACCACCAGCACATATTCACCCTGTGGCTCCCGCTCCTGCCAAAGCAGGTTCAGCTCACTTAAGCTGCCCCTGTTCACTTCCTGAAATTTTTTGGTGAGCTCCCTGCATACTGCCGCTTTTCTATTTTCACCAAAAGCTTCCTGTAAATAGTTCAAGCTTTGCCTTAAACGGTGGGGCGCTTCATAAAAAATCAGGGTACGTTCTTCCTGTGCTATACTTTTTAAATAATTGAGTCCTTCTTTGTTTCTGGGCAAAAAACCCTCAAAAGCAAATTTATCCGCAGGTAGGCCTGAAAGCACCAAAGCCTGAATCAAGGCACAGGGGCCGGGGATGGCATCCACCTTAAAACCCGCTTCAATGGCGGCCGCCGCTATGGCAAAGCCGGGGTCGGAAATAACAGGGGTTCCCGCATCGCTTATTAAGGCTAAGGTTTTACCTTCACTAAGCGCTGCCAAAAGCCCTTCCTCTTTAGCTTTTTCGTTATGCTTATAATAGCTGGTAAGCGGCTTTTTTATACCCAAATGCTTAAGCAGGCTGCCCGAATGACGGGTATCTTCCGCCGCTATCAGATCTGCCTCCTGCAGTGCTTCCGCCGCGCGGGGGCTTATATCCCCCAAATTGCCTATCGGCGTTGCCACCAAAATAAGCTTGCCCATAATTATCCTCAACCTTTAATTTTTATTTACTTCTTCTTTAATAATGTTCAATACAATAAAACAAATTTGCTCATAACCTATCATCGCAGAAAGGGCAATGGCTATAAAATTACAGCATTAGAGAATAATTCCGCTATTTAATAACACTCTTTAAGCATCTGCCCTGAAATATAGCCAACATTTCCTTTGTATAAACCTGCTTTTCTTTATATACCACCAAAGGCGGCATTACCGAAAGCCCAAGGTTTGCGTATTTTTGCCCTTCCGCCAGCACTATGTTAGGCTCTTTATCCGCCAGGGGATAAATCAAACGCAGCCTTTTGGGGGTGATACCGTATTTAAACATAAGCTGCATTATTTCGGCAAGCCTAGCCGGTCGGTGCACCAAGGCCAGCCTGCCGCCGCTGTTTAAAAGTGCCGCTCCCTCACGCACCACATCTTCAAGCGAACAATGGATTTCCGTTCTGGCGGCGGCCTTTTCGGGGCTTTCGCTCACCCTGCCACTACCCACTTGGGCATAAGGTGGGTTTGAAACTACCAAACTATAGGAACCCTTGCCCAAAAGAAAGGACGCCTTTTTGATATCGCCTTTTCTGAAAACTATTTTATGCTGAAGATCATTCAATTCGGCATTGGCTTTAGCCAATTCAAGTACCTTAGGCATAAGCTCCAACCCAGTATAGGAGGCATTGTGTTCTTTAGCCCATAAAAGCAAAGGAATGGCACCGTTTCCTGTACCTAAATCCACCACTTTATCGCGCGGGCGCACCTTTACAAAATCTGCTAAAAGCACAGCATCCAAAGCCATACAAAAATACTGGTCATCCTGAATTATTTTCAGGCCGCACCAGTATAGATCATCTATTCGTTGATTTTCGGTAAGCATAAGTATGGCAATACTCCCCTTTTTCCGGTTTTGAGGAACGGCTTTAAAGTGCCGCCTTTATTGATTTTCACCTTTCAAAAAGGAAAGGCAGAACAGGCATTCCTCACCCTCCCTGTTTTGGCCGTAATGCATGGGACAAATATGAAAGCCCTCGTTATATAGAGAAGTAAGGTTTTCCGTACCTTCATCCTGCACATTTTGATTCATCAAGCGTTCCAAAAGACGGCTGTTCTGAACTTCCAGCGCATCCACCCTTATTCTTAATTCCTGCATGGTAGTAAGCAAACGGTTCAGCTCTTCCTCCACCATCAACATGTCCTGACGTAGCGTCATAATGTATCTCTCCCGTTAACTTTCATAACTGTTTTTAATCTTCCAGTTCCTTCAAATCATCCTCTGAAACGGTTGGGTCCTCGGACGGCAGCTCTAAACAATTACCGCAACATTCCTTATCACAGCTTTCCTCATGCTCAAATTTAAGGCAGCACATGAGCCTGCCGCAAATACCTGAAATTTTAGCGGGATTCAAAGATAAATTCTGTTGTTTAGCCATTTTTATGGATACAGGCTGAAAATCGCCCAATACCGCATGGCAACAAAGCTCCCTGCCGCAGGTAGAATAACCGCCCACCAGCTTGGCTTCGTCCCGCACGCCTATTTGTCTTAATTCTATACGGGTACGGAATACCGACGCCAAATCCTTTACCAATTCACGAAAATCCACCCTGTTTTCAGCAGTAAAATAAAAGATGATCTTGCTTAAATCAAAGGTATAATTAACATCTATAAGTTTCATGGGTAATTTGTGTTTCTTAATTTTTTCCAGGCAAATAGTAAAGGCTTCCTTTTCGCTTTGCCTGTTTTTTTTGTTCTGCTTTTCATCCTCTGCCGTAGCTTTGGCTATGATATCCTTAACCGGCGAGGGCAAGGTGGTTTCATCTATTTCCCTCAAGGGCAAAACTACTTTGCCGTATTCAACGCCACGTGCGGTTTCCACTATCACCGCATCGCCTATGCTCAATTCTATATCCTTAGGGCTAAAATAATATACTTTGCCCGCCTTGCGGAAACGGACACCTATTACCTGTTTCATTTAATTACCTCCAAATATGGCTATACCATATTGATTTTGCTTTAAAATTATAATTTCGCTGTTTATCTTATTATACCTGCTTTTTCACTAAATCTTGCAGACGCAAAAACAATACATCCAAAAGCAGGGTTATATTAATATTCTGTTCCAAAAGGCTTTGGCTGTTTTCTATTTCCAAAGCCGCTTTTAAGGCCGTGCCACCGTTGCACACGGGCGTTATTTTTTGTTTCAAAAGCTTTTCCCCTTCAGATACCATGCCCAAAACCGCCATGTCCCGAAAAATACCCAACAACTCCTGTAAAAACAAGCGTACGGCCGCGCGAACAGAAAGGCCGCCTTTTTTATCGTCCTTGAAGGATTGGCTGAATAAAAGCAGGCTGCTTGCATCTCCATTCAGCTTGGCCACCAGCTCACGGGCTTTTTTGGCGTATTCCGCATTATCCTCTATAACAGCATCCGCCTCTAAAGTTTGTGGCAGGCGTACCCAAGTACAGCGTGATAAAATAGTAGGCAAAAGGCTATCGCCCACAGGGGCGGTAAGAATAAAATAAACATTATGGGGCGGCTCTTCCAAAATTTTTAACAGGCTGTTGGCCGCTGCTACCTGCATGGTGTGAGCTTCCAAAATTAGGATTACCTGACGTGAACCACTGTAGGATTCCAAAGCGGCATAATGCTTAAGCCTTCTGGTTTGGCTTATTTTAACGCTTTGTCCTTCGGGGCTTATTACCTGCAAGTCGGCTGAATTACCCGCCATTACCTGGCGGCAGGCCGTACAATTGCCGCAGGCTTCCCCCGAAACCTGCAAATCAGTGCACAGCAAAGCCTGAGCCAGGCTCATTGCCTGCTCAGTTAAAATTCCCGTATTGCCTGTTAACAACCAGGCATGGCTTATTTGGCCCGAGGCCACTGCTTTGGTCAAGGCGGGGAAAAGCTTTACCATGATTACTCCTTCTTTAGTTTTATTTGTATAATTTGAAATGTCAATTCCATTCTGAGCGTTAGCAAAGAAACTTTCAACATCCTTCACTGTTGGATTAAAAGATAATAACTATAGTATATCGTATCAGAGTTTTAGTCTTCCTCCATATTCAGGTTCACTTCATAGCCTGCCTGCAGCAAAAGGCCGCCAACTGCGCTTATAATCTGCTCGCGCACCTCTATTATGGGTTTGGCGGCATCCACAACATAAAACCTTTTGGGATTCGCTTTAGCTATGGCATCATAGCCCGCACTAAGGCGTTTGTGGAATTCTATTTCCTCAAGCTCTATTCTATCTTTGTCCCTGTGTTTTATCACGCGCTCCAGCCCTACTTCGGGTGAAAGCCGTAAAAGCAGGGTCAAGGCGGGCATTAAGCCGCCTGTGGCCATTTGGTTTAAATCTTTAAGGAAAGCTAAGTCTATACCCCTGCCATAGCCCTGGTAAGCTATATGGGAATCCACATAGCGGTCGCAAAGCACTACCTTGCCTGCCGCCAAAGCAGGTAAAAGTACCTGTTCAACGTGCTGGGCACGGTCCGCCGCATAAAGTATTGCTTCGGCCTTGGCCGTTAAAGCACAGTTATTGGGGTTTAGGATAATTTGCCTTATCTGCGCACCAATACAGCCATCACCGGGTTCCCTGGTATATAAAACATCTGCACCTTGGCTTTGCAGCCATTCGCCCAGTAAATTGGTCTGCGTGGTTTTGCCCGCACCTTCGGGACCTTCAACTGTTATAAAAAGTCCTCTCATTTCACAACGGATACATTGCCTTCGGTAAGGCCTTGCACCCTGCCCCCTTTCACTAAAATACGGTAGATGGTTTCCACTATTTCTGCACTGATGATTTCCCCGAAACCAACTATAGGTATACCAGGAGGGTATGGCACTACTAAATCTGACGCTACCCTGCCTGCCGCTTGTTTTAAAGGTACTGTTTCGGCGGCAGCCCTTAAAGCTTCGCTCGGCAGCATGACCATTTCGCCAAAAGGAAAAGACTGTATTTGCGGTATTAGCTTGGGTTCAAGCGTGGCCAAAACCTTGCCTGCCGCTTGCAATTTAGGCTTAAGCGCCGCAATTTCGGCTTGGTTATCGTTAAAACTTACTATAAAAGTAACGGTAGCGGCATCCGCCATTTCCGCATAAATGCCTTGTGCGGCCAAAACCTCGGCTATTTGCCTGCCGCTGTGCCCTGCACGGCTTACTATGACCACACGGCTGTTATCGTAATCTGCCACGGGCCACGGCCAATCACCCGCGCCCAGCACTTGGAAGATATCTACCTCGCTTAATGCTACCCGCATAGCGGTAGCATTTTCCAAAATACGGGAAGCCAATTCATAGCCTTTGGCCTGCCAGCCTGCCCTTGCCATATCCAAGGAGGCCATCAACGGATAAGATGGGCTGGAAGATTGCAGTATACTCAAATATTTTGCTACGGGCAAGGAGGTATCGTTAAGCAAAAGCACTCCTGTTTGAGTAAGACTGCCCATGGTTTTATGCCAGCCCTGAATCACCGCGGCGGCACCGCCGTCTATAGCACTTTCCGGCCAGCCCGTAAACACAAAATGCCCGCCGTGCGCCTCATCCACAATAGTATACATGGAATGCTCAGCCGCAGTGCGCAGCATTGCTTTCAAATCATTGCACAAGCCATGGTAAGTGGGGTAAACATAAACCACCGCCTTGGCATTTGGGTGAGCCAAAACCGTTTGATTTACTGTATCCGCATCCACCCCTAAGGCTATGCCGTAACGGGCATCTTGATACACGGGCAACCACACGGGCTTGGCATCCGCCATGGCAATAGCTCCCCACACACTGCGGTGAGCATTCCTTGGCACTATTATTTCACTGCCTTTTTCTTCACAAGCCGCCATAATGCAGGCTTGCAGGCCTACGGTAGCCCCATTCACCAAAAAATAGGCTTCACTTGCCCTGCACAATTCGGCGCAGGCTTTTTGCGCTTCTTCAATAACGTCCTGTGGGGCAGCCAAAATATCAAGCCCTTCTGTTTCGGTTAAATCTGCCTGCCAAATATCATTAAATATTTCAGTTTCATATTTAAAAGGCTTTTTACCTTTATGGCCGGGCATATGAAAACGCGCGGGGTTTTTGCTTACATATTTAAACATGGCCTCCGCCAAAGGTACTTTTAGCTGATTTCCCTCCATAAATTTATTTTCCGCCATAACAGCCTCCGTTTTTTATAATTAAGCTTAATTATAGCATTTGTATAGCAAAAAGAAAAGAGCAGGCCTTGTAAATATGGGTTTTGGCAAGGCTACCGTCTGCTTTTTTACAAAAACAAAAACCTTTGATTTTTGCTGACAATAAAATGGGGCAATATGGCCTATTTTTAAAGCATAGGCAGGGAAAACGCCCCCGTTTTGCGAATTATCCATATTATATTGGTAATAATTATACCTAAGCATAAAGGAGTTTTGATCATGGAAAAACGCTTTAGCTGGCTACCTTCTGTTGAAGAAGTTTTACAAAGCCCTGAATTTATGGTTTTGGCACATTTGCCACGCCCTACCCTCATCAACAGTGCCAGGGATATTTTACAAAAATGGCGCACCCAAATTCAACAGAAAGAAAATTTGCCCCAAACCAAGATGGAACTTGTACAGCTTATATATAAAGAAGGCGCCGAACTTGCCCAATGGCAGAGCCGCCCCCGCCTGCACCCTGTAGTGAACGCTACGGGCGTAGTTTTGCATACCAATTTGGGCAGGGCTCCCATGTCTGAAAATGCTCAAAAAGCTGTATGTGATATAACAGAAGGCTACTGCAACCTGGAAATGGATATGGAAACAGGCAGCCGCTCCTACCGCCATAAAAATGTGGAAGAGCTGCTTTGTGCTCTTACAGGCGCAGAAGCCTGCCTGGTAGTAAACAATAATGCTGCCGCTTTGCTTTTGGCTTTGGAAACTATGGCCAAGGGCAGGGAAGCCATCATCAGCCGCGGCCAGCTTGTGGAAATAGGCGGCTCCTTCCGGGTTCCCGAAGTTATGGAAAAAAGCGGCGTTGCCCTGTGCGAGGTAGGCACCACCAACAAAACCCGCCTACAGGACTATAAAGAAAAAATAAACGAAATTACGGGCATACTGTTAATGGTACATCCCAGTAATTTCCATATGGTAGGCTTTGTGGAAAAAGTAGGCTTAAAAGAACTTGTGGGTTTGGGAAAAACCTATAACATACCTGTGCTTTACGATTGGGGATGTGGCGCATTGTATCCTCTTGCCAATCTGGGCATAGGCAGTGAGGAAAGCCTGCCCCAAATCATGGCAACGGGCGTGGATGTGGTTACATTTAGCGGCGATAAGCTGTTAGGCGGCCCCCAATGCGGCATTTTAGCAGGCAAAAAGCAATATATAGAAAAAATTTCTCATAATCCCCTCACCCGCGCTCTGCGTGTGGATAAAATGGTGCTGGCAGCATTGGAAGCCACCCTGCGCTCCTATATAGACCCCGTAACCGCGCTTACGGAAATACCTACTTTGCGTTTATTGAACAAAACCGAGGCTGAACTTAAAGAACTGGCAAATAAACTGGCGGAAAAGCTAAAAGAGCTTCACCCTGAATATAGCATAGAAATAATGCCTAAATTTGGGCAGGTGGGTGGCGGCTCTCTGCCAGAAGTGGAGCTTCCCACCTGGGTAGTTGGCGTAAAAATACCGGGTTTTTCCACAGAAGCTTTGGCCGCTGCTTTACGCAAAGGCGAACCCAGTATATTGGGTTATATCAATAACGATCATTTGTGCCTGGACAGCCGTACCTTCCTTGAAGGCGATATAGATAAGATACTTACGGCTTTTGGGCACCTTAACTAAAGAGGTGTGCTTATGGCTAAAATAATCATAGGTACGGCAGGACATGTAGACCACGGCAAAACTGCCCTTACCAAAGCATTAACAGGTATGGATACCGACCGCCTGGCTGAAGAAAAAAGCCGTGGCATTTCTATTGCCCTGGGCTTTGCCCTTTTACTTTTGGATGACCTGCAAATAGGCATAGTGGATGTGCCGGGGCATGAAAGATTTGTAAAAACTATGCTGGCAGGCGTTGCCGGCATAGATATGGTGCTTTTGGTAGTTGCGGCAGATGAAGGCATAATGCCGCAAACCGAAGAACATTTGGATATCATCCGCCTTTTGGGTATAGATAAAGCCATTATAGTTATAACCAAAATAGATATTATGGAAGCGGAATGGCGGGAAATAGTAAAAGAAGATATTATAGGATTTCTTTCCGATACACCGCTTAAAGATTCACCCATCGTTGAAGTTTCCGCTGTTACGGGCGAAGGCATGGAAGAGCTTAAAACAGAAATAATTCGCCTTGCCCACACCATAGAACCAAGGAGCGACCGTGGCCAATGCCGCCTGCCCATAGACCGCACCTTTACCGTAAGTGGCTTTGGCACTACCGCCACAGGCACTTTATGGAGCGGTATTTTAAGGCAGGGCGAATGGGTAGAAATTTTTCCTACAGCAATAAAAGCACGCATCCGTACCTTACAGGTACACGGCAAAAAAACCGATATAGCCGTAGCAGGCGAAAGGGTGGCCGTTAATTTGGCCGGAGTAGAGCTTACACAAGTGCCGCGCGGCGGCTGGCTGGCAGATGAAAATTTACTGAAACCAAGCTACCGCCTTGATATAGAATTGGAGCTTTTGCCCAATGCCAAAGAATTGCCTCACGGAGCCCGTGTACGTATTTACCATGGTACTAAAGAGGTGTTGGCACGCATCCACTTTTTAGACAGGGAAAGCATGGAAGGCGGCGAAACCGCTTATTGCCAGCTCATCCTTGAAGAAGCCTTGGCTCCCCTAAGACGCGACCGCCTGATTTTACGGAGTTACAGCCCCATGCATACCATAGGCGGAGCAACCATTATAGAAGCCATGGCACACCGCCACCGCCGTTATGATGAAGAAAGCTTGGCTGCTCTTAAGCTCAAAGCCGCAGGACGCCCACGCGACCTAGCACTGGAAGCTTTAGAAAAGGTGCCCTGCTTCATCTTAAACCATAAGGAAATTCAAAAAAATGCCTCCTTAACAGAAGAAGATACAGCCGAAGCTTTGGAATTACTTAAGCACAATTGTTTGATAACAGAGCTTGCCGAGCATAATTATATTGGCACTACTACCTTAAAACAGTTATGGCAGAAAACCGAAAGAGCCTTGCAGGAAAATACTAAAAACTATCCCCTGCGCTATGGTTTACCCAAAGAAAGCCTGCGCACCAAAATATTCAATTCCATGAACGCCAAAACCATGCAATGCCTTTTGCACTATTGGCAGGAGGAAGGCAAAATAGAACTGCGTGAGGATATTGTGGTAATAAAAGGCTACGAACCAAAGCCACCTGCCGAAATTACCACTTGGGGCGCACTTACGGAAAAAACCTTGCTTTCAGCAGGCTATGCCCCGCCCAGTTGGAACACACTTACCGAAAAATTGCCCACAGACTATAAAAACGAGGTTTTGAATTGGCTTACCCAGGCCGGCAAAGCTGTAAAAGTGGCGGATGATATAGTGATGCACCCGCAAATGCTTGAACAGGCCATAAAGCTGGTAAAAACTCATTTGGAGGAAAAAGGCACCTTAAGCCTTGGCGAACTCCGGGATTTACTGCAAAGCTCCCGCAAATACAGTTTGGCTATTTTGGAATATATGGATGCCGCCAAAATTACCAAACGCTATAATGATGTTAGAATAAAATATTGATGCAAAAAAGCACTTGCTTAGCAAGTGCTTTTTATATTTTTATATATTAACGTTTTTTTGGTTTTTCGGGAGCCAAATAAAATATCCCTACTAGCCCGGGCCCCAAATGAGTACCGATGGTAGCACTTACTTCGCCAAATAAAACCTCGCCCAGCTCTACTTCTTGCGCCAATTCTTTTTTGAATTCCAATGCTTGTTCCTTTTCCCTAATATAGGCAACCCACACTAGGCTGTCTTTATAATTTTTACCGTCTTTTTTCATGTGTTCTATCAACCAGTGGCGCCCCTTGATGATACCGCGGGTTTTATGCACCATAAAAAGAGAACCGTCTGCCGCTATCTCAATAACGGGCTTTATATTCAAAGCGGTTGCCGCAAGGGTTGTGGCCAGGCTTAACCTGCCGCCCCTATGTAAATATTCCAAATTGCTCACAACTCCGAAGCCACAGCTTCTTTTAACAAAGTCTTCACAGGCATTTACCACTTCGGCATAGCTTTTGCCTTGCTTTATCAAGCGAGCTGCTGCCAAAACTATCACCCCTTGGCCAAAGGTAGCACTTTTACTGTCTATTACTGCTATTTCGGCATTGGGGAATTCCGACTTTGCCAAAAGAGCAGCATTATACAAACCGCTCAAGGCACCGGAAAGACAAATAAAAATAACACTGTTGCCTGCCTCCACGGCTTCTTTGAAAGTTTCAATGATAAGGCCCAGCCCCGGGTAAGCAGTAGAGGGCATTTCCTTGGTACGCAAAAGCTTTTCATAAAATTCATCGGTAGATAAATCTATTTGATCGCGATAGGTTTGATTGCCCATGGTAATATTGATAGGCAGCATTTTTATATTATAATCCTCCCGCATTTCCTTGGGTAAGTCTGCCGCGCTATCCGTAATTAAAGTTATCATTCGGCTTTTCTTCACATCCTAAACTATGTATAGCTTATAAAGCTACTATATTCGTAAATAATTTATACTTTTACATTATATATAGTATAGAGAAAGCGCTTGCAAGTCAAGAATTAAATCCTGGTAAAACTATTTAGGAAGAATGGTTTTTTGCTGATAATACTTCCCCCAGCTTATTTTTAGAACAAGAAGTATTTAACCCTATCCTCATTCCCTCAAGGGGAAGAGGATAGGGTTAAATAAGAATACAATATTGTTTTAACCAAAAGCTGTCGTCTCCAACTTAAGCAAAGCATCTTAAAATATGCTTTGCTTAAGTTCAAAATGACAACTAAAGTACAAGTAACAAATTATTAAAGATAATCAATAAAAACAAAGCATTGGCTTTACAGGTTTTTATCTACAATTATAAGCAGCGCTTCCTTCTCTGTATTAGTCAAAAGATATATCTTATCGCCAGCTTCCACGCCATCGGTATATTCAGGATCATCATTAGGGCTGCTCCAGCTGTAATTATAAAATACTGTTTTATTGGTGATTTCATATTGTGCGGTAACTGCGCTGCCGGTTATGTTTTCCACATTGAGCAAACCGCCGCTTTCTAGCGTAACTTTACAAAATTGTTTAGTAGCAGCACCATCTAGGGCCTTAAAGTCGTCTCTTTGCAGCTCCAATAATTTCAAACCGCCGTCACCGCTTTTATAGCAGTCGTAAAGTTTGCCCTTTGCTATACCCGCAGAACTGCCTTTAGCTATTTTATAGCTTATGGCATCACCATAGAACGAAACCAAGTTATTGCCTTCACTATCTTTAAAACCCGTTTCTTCAACAAAACCATAACTGGTGCCTTGGCCTAAGGCATAATTGGCCAAAACTAAATTATCCAAAACCATGGTTGCATTTTCATTAGGTAAAATAGCGGCAAGTGCAGGAATATAATCAACATTATCTTTCAGCTTAAAGCTTTCACCGTATAATATATTGGAAGCCAGTGCCTTACTTAGGCTTATAAGCTCAACTTTCAATTCATTGTTCTTCATGGTAAGGTTAAAAATATGGGCATCCGAGGTAAGGGTATAGCGTTTGCCATTGAAGCTTATGGTTTTATTGCTTGCCGAGGTATCGCCTTTATTATCATTATCTTTTGTATAATTGGCACTGTAATCCTTAACTATAGTGCCATTTTCATTCAAGCCGTATTTGATGAAAGAACCCTTTTCCACAGCACGGCAGCCCACATAAGCCGTACCCGCTTTAATGTCGGTTTCCGCACTCATATCTGCATAAACACCCGAAGCTACAGGATAAGTAATGGTTTTGCCTTCCTGATTGAAAACTTTTAAAGCAGTAACTGCCTTGCCGTTAAGGGTATAATCTAAAACCACTCCGTAATATGTGCCGGCAGCCGCAGTTTCAGCAGCCTTCATTTGCATAAGCAGTGTTAAAGCATTACCATCACCGGCTTTTTGTACTTCATACTTTTGGATAGTGGTATTAAGCAGAACTATATTTTTATCCAAGGCTTTGCTTACCAATACAGCAACTTCACCACGCACAGCTTTGGCCTTGCCTGCTCCGCTATCCGTAAGCAGGCCTTGTTCCTTAGCCAAGTTAAGATAATTTGCAGGCCAAGTGCCAGTTAGATCTGTATAGCCCAACAAGCGCAAAATAACGGTTGCCACTTCCTGATTGCTGATAGTTTGTGCGGGCCTGAAGGTATTATCCTCATAACCTTTAATGAGACCTTCCTTAAAAGCCGCATTTATGTAACCTATGTACCACGCATTTGCTTTAACATCCCTAAAAGCCGCTTTTTCAGAAGCCAAAGCTACTGCTTCCGCTTTGAAGCCGCCTGTTATTACAGCTATTTTAGCAAATTCCGCCCTCGTCAAACTATCGTTTGCTCTAAAATCTCCGTTAGGATCCGCCCTGCATAATGGCAAGCCCACCCAAACGCTCAATGGCTGCGCTTTGTTCCGTGGAACTTTGTACAGAAGTCAGCGTAGTAT
>ENA-UOOI01003205-UOOI01003205.1-fermentation-metagenome-genome-assembly--contig:-NODE-3205-length-12709-cov-24.930141_pt1 | contig 12709 bp, 10 predicted proteins | sample MGYA00245779_ERZ724027 | MGnify/ENA primary metagenome ERZ724027 (study PRJEB28704, sample SAMN03018318) | fermentation metagenome | biome: anthropogenic terrestrial biome; feature: soil... | reverse complement strand
TGGGCATAAACTTTGCTCCCACGTTCTGGGGATTTATGGCGGCCTTTGCCGAGACAATCGGAGGAATATTGTTTGCCCTGGGACTGTTTTTCCGTCCGGCAGCCCTCTTGCTTATCGGGACCATGACTGTGGCGCTGGTTATGCACTTTTCGCAGGGCGATGACTTTATGAAGTACGGGCATGCGCTCGATTTACTGATTGTTTTTGCAGCTGCCTTGCTCACAGGCCCCGGGAAACATTCCTTCGATGCAAAATACATCCCGAGGATCGCTTGAGGCTCCCTGCTCCATGCACTGAGCAGAATAAAAAAAGGGTAAGCTTACTATATCGCGCCGCTACAACCAAATACCCTTGCTTCGGTCAAGACCTGGGGGATTCAATGGGAGCTGGCCGTATAGGACTTACCCAACTGCAAAGATACGGTTTTTTTTTTAGTTACAAAACGGTTGATTTGATTTTCTGAAATAAAAGGCTTTTGTTATCTTTGCGGTTACTAAAAGAAAAAACAATGAACATTGTTGAACGATTTATTAAGTACGTAAAGATTGATACCCAGTCTGACGAAAACAGTTCGCAAACACCCAGCACACAGAAACAATTTAACCTGGCTAAAGAGGTGGAACGCGAAATGCTTGAGATGGGTTTAACTGACGTTTCTCTCGACAACAACTGCTACCTGATGGGCACTTTGCCGTCCAATACCGATAAAACAGTGCCCACTATCGGATTCATCGCACACTTTGATACAAGTCCCGACATGAGCGGGGAAAACGTAAATCCGCGTATCGTCAAAAACTACGACGGAAAAGAGATCGTACTGAACGAAGCACAGCAGATTATCTCCTCGCCTGCCGACTTTCCCGAGTTGTTAAAATTTATCGGGGATGACCTGATCGTAACCGACGGGACAACCTTGCTCGGCGCAGACGACAAGGCAGGTATTGCCGAGATCATGACCGCTATGGAATACCTGATTGATCATCCCGAGATCAAGCACGGGAAAATACGTGTAGGATTCACGCCCGACGAAGAGATCGGCCGCGGAGCGGATAAATTCGACGTGGATAAATTTGGTGCAGAATGGGCCTATACGATGGATGGCAGCGAGATAGGTGAGCTGGAATATGAAAACTTCAACGCTGCATCGGCAAAAATATCGATCCAGGGAAGAAATGTTCATCCCGGATATGCCAAAAACAAAATGATAAACGCACTGCATGTGGCCAACGAACTCGTGCAGATGCTGCCCGTCAATGGCCGCCCCGAATACACGGAAAAATACGAAGGGTTCTTCCACTTGATCGCAATCAACGGAACGGTGGACGAAGCGGCGGTATCCTATATTATCCGCGATCACGACAGGCAGATTTTTGAAAATCGGAAGAAAGAGATGGAGCAGGCCGTAGCGTTCCTAAACGCCCGTTACAACAACCGGTTGAAGCTGGAGATGCGCGACCAGTACTACAACATGCGTGAAAAAGTGGAGCCGGTAAAGTATGTGGTGGATTACGCTTTCAGGGCTATGGAAGAAGCAGGCATAACGCCGATTGTAAAGCCTATCCGTGGAGGAACGGACGGAGCCAGACTCTCTTTTATGGGCTTGCCTTGCCCGAATATTTTTGCCGGGGGCATGAATTTTCACGGCCGTCACGAGTTTATACCTATCCGGGCGATGGAAAAAGCAACGGAGGTCATCGTGAAGATTGCCGGACTGGTAGCTAAAGAAGCATAAGTTTTAACACGCAATATGATATGAAAAAAACACCTTTTACAGACACACACATAGCACTGGGTGCAAAAATGCATGAATTTGCAGGGTACAACATGCCCATCGAGTATTCGGGTATTATCGATGAACACCTGACAGTCGTAAATGCCGTGGGCGTTTTCGACGTTTCACACATGGGAGAATTTTGGGTGAAAGGCCCCAAAGCGCTGGAATTTGTTCAAAAGGTAACCACCAACGACGCCTCAAATTTGCAGGTGGGGAAGATACAATACACCTGTTTTCCAAACGAGCAGGGTGGCATAAAGGATGACTTCCTGCTTTACCATTTCGAACCCGAAAAATACTTAATGGTGGTAAACGCCGCCAACATCGAAAAAGACTGGGAGTGGTGTCAAAAGCAAAACACGATGGGTGCAGTGATCGAAGATTCATCTGCCCACACCGCTTTGCTGGCCGTGCAAGGTCCGAAAGCCAAAGATACGCTGCAAAAAATTACCGATACGGACTTGTCATCCATCCCCTACTACACGTTCGCCAACGGAAAAGTCGGCGGAGTGGACCGGGTGATCATCTCCAACACCGGCTATACCGGTGCGGGCGGATTCGAGCTCTATTTTTATCCGGAGGACGGATTAAAGATCTGGGAAGCACTGTTTGAAGCCGGAGCGGAATTCGGCATCAAACCCGTCGGACTGGGTGCACGCGATACCCTGCGCCTTGAGATGGGCTTCTGCCTTTACGGGAATGACCTCGACGAAACAACCACCCCCCTGGAAGCGGGGTTGGGCTGGATCACCAAGTTTACAGAAGGGAACTCCTTTATTGCGAGAGAGCTGCTCGAAAAGCAAAAAGCGGAAGGCGTTACGCGCAAATTGTGTGGATTTATGTTGTCGGATAAGGGAATACCGCGCCACGGTTACGAAATTGTGAACGCTGGGGATGAACCTATCGGAACCGTAACATCGGGAACCATATCCCCCGTATTGAAAGCGGGCATCGGGCTGGGTTATGTGAAACCCGAATATGCAAAAGCCGGAACTACAATTTACATCAAGGTACGCAACAAGAACCTGAAAGCCGAAGTCACTCAACTGCCTTTCAGGAAGTAGCACACTCTCATGAGTAAAACGAAGATCGCCACCAACCTGTTTTTCCTGCTGGGACTCATTATCCTGGGTTTCATGCTATATAAAACCGGGATAGGGGTTATCTGGAACAACATAAAACTGACCAATTGGTGGTTTGCGGCAATTATCGGTATCTGGGCGGTGGTCTATTTTTTCAATGCCATCGCCTTTCACACCATTATTCGCGACGGAAGTCCGGAAGCCCGGTCCGTCGGTTTTCTCCGCACACTGAAGCTGACCATCAGCGGGTACGCCATTAACCTCATCACGCCTTTCGGACTGATGGGCGGGGAGCCTTATAAAATCATCGAATTACAGCCGGCCCTGGGCATTCAGAAAGCCACATCCACGGTACTGCTTTACATGATGATGCATTTTGTATCGCACTTTATCTTCTGGATGGTCTCCATTCCCTTGCTGTTTATCATCGTACCCAATGTGGCTGTTTCCGTCAGAATAATCCTTGCCATAGCCGGCATCGCATCGCTTCTACTGCTCTGGTGGTCGTTCACGGTCTACTCCAAAGGATTTGTGAGTAAGGCCCTATCCATTGCCGGGAAACTGCCGTTCGCCGGGAAAAAGGTGAAAACTTACAAACAAAAACACCTGGAGAAGATCGAACAGATGGATTTCCTGATTGCCAACCTGTACAAAAACCGGAAAAAAGATTTTGTTACGTCGCTCTCGCTGGAACTCCTTTCCCGCTTTGTACTCTGCACGGAAATTATCTTCATGATGCATGCTATCCGGTTTCCCGTCACCTTCACACAAAGCGTGATCGTTGAATCCATCCAGTCGATGGTGGGAAACCTTTTCTTTTTCATGCCGATGCAGTTAGGCGCCCGGGAAGGGGGATTCATCCTGGTTTTCGGCATCTTGTCGCTTCCCGCAGCACATGCGGTTTACGTGAGCTTATGCATCCGTATTCGCGAACTTTTCTGGACCCTGTTTGGATTGGGGTTAATCCAGGTGAGGAGAAGGTAGGTAGATCATCTTCTTCGTCATTCCTCCGTCGATCACGAAGTTCTGCCCGGTGATGAACCCGTTGGCCGAATCGAGCAGGAACATAACCATCTGTGCGATATCAAAAGCGTTCCCCACACGTCCTGCCGGGTGCTGTGAATGATCGGATTCCGACAATTCTACCTGTCGGGCTTTCGCTTTTTTCTTCACGGCCGAAACATCTATCCATCCCGGGCTGATACTATTTACCCGAACGTTGGGAGCCAGGCTCATGGCCAGGGCATGGGTGAGCGAATAGATTCCGCCTTTACTGGCGGAGTAGGACTCGGTATCCGGTTCGGACTGAAAGGCACGCGTGGAACACATGTTCACCATGCTTCCGTGCGATTCAATCAGGTGCGGGGCCGAAAACTTGGCGCAAAGGAAAGCTCCCGTCAGGTTGGTGCCGATGGCACGGTTCCACTCCTCCAGCGTCAGTTCACTCATGGGCTTGAAGACCTCGTAAACCGCGTTGTTTACCAATCCGTAGATCCCGTCAAACTTTTTCAGGGATGCCCTTACCGAAGACCTCACGCTCACCTCACTGGATACGTCGGTAATAAAAAAAGCGGATCGTTTTTTATCGAATTGCGGTTTTATCTCCTCCATCGCTTCATTATCCATATCGAAAATGGAGACAGCGTACCCCACTTTAAGCAGTGACTGCGCGATGATGCGCCCGATGCCCTGAGCACCTCCGGTTACAATAACGTGTTTCATAGAGCCCTGGTTTTTTGTTGAGTTTCCAAAAGTAGTGATTTTTTACGAAATACGTAAATCCGTAATTTCTACTTATCTTTGTAACGCTAAAAATAAAGAAGCAATGAATCAAGAACACCTGCTGGGTATGACGCTTTCCGAAATCCAAAACATCATTTTGGAGCTCGGCCTGCCGAGATTTACCGCCAAACAAATTACCGACTGGGTTTATGTAAAACGCGTGAAGAGTATCAACGAAATGACCAATATTTCCGTACGGAACCGGGACATCCTGAAAAAGCGTTTCGACGTGGGCCGCGTTGAGCCTGTTGACGTAAAAACATCCGTTGACGGGACGCAGAAGATGCTGTTCCCCGTAAAAAACGGCAAGTTCATCGAATCGGTGAACATACCGGAGGAGGAACGCCTGACAATCTGTGTTTCATCGCAGGTGGGCTGCAAGATGGATTGCAGCTTCTGCATGACGGGGAAAATGGGGTTTCTGGGGAGCCTTTCGGTGAATGAGATATTGAATCAGGTTTATTCAGTCCCCAATGCTGAAGCACTCACCAACCTGGTCTTTATGGGCATGGGTGAACCGTTGAACAATTTCGACAACGTCATGAAAGCCATTGAGGTGCTCACTGCGGATTACGCACTGGCGTGGAGCCCCAAGCGCATCACACTATCCACCATCGGGGTGATCCCCAACCTGAAAAGGTTTCTCGAAGAAAGCAGGTGCCACCTGGCGGTGAGCCTTCACAGCCCGCTCTCTGTACAGCGCGAAAAGCTGATGCCGATAGAGAAGACGTTTAAGGCAGCCGATATAATCGAATTGCTCCGGGGGTACGACTGGAGCCATCAGCGCCGTTTATCGTTCGAATACATCATGTTTGACGGGGTGAACGACGCCCCGGTGTATGCCCGCGAGCTGAGTAAGTTTTTGTCGGGATTGGATTGCCGAGTCAACCTGATCCGCTTTCACAAAATTCCCGGCAGCGACCTCTCACCGTCCACGGAAGAGACGATGATCGCGTTCCGTGATTTCCTCACAGCCAAAGGATTCACCTGCACGATTCGCGCATCACGCGGCGAAGATATTTTTGCCGCCTGCGGCATGCTGTCAACAACAAAAGAACCAAGAGCGGGGATTCAAGACTGATAGGTGTCCGTCATGGGATATTCATCGTCTTAACAACTACATGTAAATAATAAATAATCCTAAATCAACACGATTTATTTCATTTACAATCAAATAATTGTAATTTTGTTAAAAATAAATTCTAAAGAAAACAGTATGAGACGAATTCATTTACTCCTGTTGCCGGCTTTGGCAATACTCCTGCTCTCATCGTGCGACGGCAGCGGATTTCTGTCGGCCTCTTCCATGTCGAGCGAGGTGTTGGTCATTATGGATGAAAACGAATGGGAAGGCGAAACAGGGCGTGCACTCTTCGACGTGCTGAACTCCCCTGCCAAGGGGTTGCCCCAGTTTGAGCCGAATTTCAGGGTCATACAACTCACACCGGAGAACTTTACCAGCACGTTCAAAGTGGCGCGGAACATCATTATGCCGGAAATATCATCCATTTACAGCGTTGCCAAACTTTCTTCCGAACTCGACAAGTACGCATCGGGACAGGTAATCATGACCGTCAGAGCTCCGGATACCGCAGCGTTTATCAATTTTCTGAAAGAAAACCAGGAAGGTATTGTCAACTATATCCTGAACAAGGAAATGGAGCGTACGGCCCAATGGCTTATCAAGGATTCCGGTACGCCGCAATCGCATATTAAACAGGTGTTTGGCTTTAACATTTACTATCCGAAAGGATTGTCCAACATTACCGAACATCCCAATTTTTATTGGGCAACCAACAGTGCCGGCAGGGCCAGAAAAGACATCGTTATTTATCAGTTCCCCTACACGTCCGAGTCTGTTTTCGAAAAAGATTCCCTCATCGCTATCCGTAACCGGGTGCTGGGAGAATACATTACCGGCTCTTTCGACTCGCACATGACCACCGCTACACAGGCTTATGACCCCGATTACCGGAAGATGGAATATAACGGCATTTTCCGTGCCGAGCTGCGTGGATTGTGGGAAATGACCAGTGATATGATGGGAGGGCCATTCGTTTCGCATGCCTTTGTGAATGAAGAGACCAACATGGTAGTGGTGGTAGAGGTCTTTGTTTTCGCTCCGGAAGCCGACAAGCGCAACCTGATCCGCAGCATGGAAGGAGCACTTTATACCATAAGTTTTCCCAAAGCGAAGAAGTAGACGACTCATTGCAATAACAGCTAAATAAATTTGAACAATGTCAGAACAAATAAAAGTGGGTATCACTCACGGAGATATTAACGGGGTAGGATACGAAATATTGCTGAAGACCTTTGCCGATGAGCGCATGCAGGAACTTTTCATCCCGGTCATCTACGGCTCTTCCAAATCGGCCTCTTATCACCGTAAAGTACTCGATCACAGCCCCGTCAGCTTCCACATTATCAATCATGTTGATGAGTGCAGCCCGGGGAAGATCAACCTGCTCAACTGCGTTAAGGAAGAGGTGAGGATTGAGTTGGGAACGGCAACGGCCGAAGCGGGAGAGTCGGCATTCATCGCTCTCGACAATGCGGCCAGGGACCTTGCCGCAAAAAAAATCGACGTGCTGGTCACCCTCCCCATCAATAAAGATACCATACAAAACGATAAATTCCATTTCCCCGGCCATACCGAATTTTTGCAGGACCGTTTTGCCGAAAACAATAAGGCGTTGATGATCCTGGCCAGTAATTCATTACGAATTGCGTTGGTCACCACCCATATACCTCTGGCGGAAGTATCGGAAAAAATATCGAAAGAACTTATCACCGAAAAACTGTCCACACTCAACTTCTCCCTGAAGCGCGATTTCCGTATCGAAACACCACGCATTGCCGTACTCGGATTAAACCCTCATGCAGGGGAAAACGGACTGCTGGGACAGGAAGAAATCCGGATCATTGCTCCGGCCGTAAAAGAGGCGCAGGATGCAGGAATACTGTGTGCCGGGCCTTTCGCCGCAGACGGCTTCTTCGGAACCGGAAGGTACAGGGAATTTGATGCTGTGTTAGCCATGTATCACGATCAGGGGCTGGTTCCGTTTAAGACCATCGCCATGGATTCGGGGGTAAATTTTACTGCCGGCCTGCCTATCGTGCGGACATCTCCCGATCACGGAACGGCGTACGACATTGCAGGGCAAAACAAAGCATCGGAAGAATCTTTCCGGCAAGCGATTTATATGGCTATAGATATTTTTAACAACCGCCGCGATTACGATGAAGCGGGCGAAAACCCGTTACGTAAAATGTTCTTCGACCGCGGAAAAGACGACGTAAGGTTAGACCTGACGGAAGAGGAAGAAGAAGCGTAATGCGAATCAGCAGTCCTGCTGCTGTGGTGAGTGTTTAAGACGAATACCTGCCCGGATATTCCGGATCAGTTCGTACCCCCATAAGCCCAGCGCCGTGAGCTCAATAAAACCGGAGATGCCGATAAACCGAAAAGCTTCGGGGTAAAAATCAGTCGTAATCTGCGAGACAATACGCCAGGTGTTGCCCACATTGAGCAGGATGAAAACCAGCCAAAGCGAGCTTGTCTTCCGAATGTCGATACCCGAAAAACCGGGCACGACCTTAGCGGAAACACCGACAATCATCATCATGATAAAGCCGACTGTCAATGCATGGCGGTAGGCACCGAAGTAAGCGTGCGAGAATGGATTCTCTCCTCCCGTCATGGGAAGATAGATGCCGAACATGTAATAGGGCCCAAACAGCAGCAACAGCATAGCTACAATAAACCAGAGAAAGGCTGCCCGGATAAATTTCAGGCTTCGGTCGCTATTGCCTGCCGGCAGCGGCCTGAACAAGCGGAACTGGATGGGTGTACCGATGGCTGCCACCAGGAAAATGATGTAGGAGATACCGTTTGCGGCGTGCCACCAGTGCACACCGGTAGTCATGCCGGCCGTGAACGAGATGATGCCAAAAAGAACGGCCCCGTTCACGCCCCACAATAAAAATCTTCTCCAGCGCCTTGAAGGTGTACGAAATCCATAGGCATGCGGGAGAATATGCAGGGACACCCCCAGAATCATCACTACGGCGATCCCTAATGTTTGAATGTCACGATAGGGTATATTGAACGAGGAGACGTTGAAGAGAAATTCTTCCGGGGTTGCTGCCGCTTCAAACAAACTGAATATAATCGGGTTGGCGACAGCAGCAACGAGGAACCACCCAAGCGCCGCATAGACAAAGCCGTTGTAATATCCTTTGGTCGGTGCGCCACGAAGAGTACGAACCATAACCCACACAAAAATGGCCACTGCGATAAGTTGCAGCAACCCGGCGAAAATGCCGAGCGGAAGGTACGGCGGTTGGGGAGCCATTACATGGGCCAGCGCCTGCAGCAGGATACCCGTAATCAGGAGCGGTAACGTCGAAAAGGCTAAACGGGGGTTCCGAAGCGTCACTCCCGCAAACCGGGGCATAGCCTGAAAGGAAAACCCCATAATAAAAAGCCCCACGAAGCCAAAGATCATTGCATGGCCGTGAGCCAGTACCCAGGAGTAGTCGATACTGTGGAAGCTTTCCCCAAGCCCGATCAGAAGCAGATTGACGGCTCCCCACATACAACCCAATGTGAATATCGTAACTAAGGCGCTTATGAAGAAATAACGGTATAATTGATTGTCGATCATTGTACTATACATTAATTTATTGTCCGGGATACAATTGAGATCTCCGGTTCAATGAACAGAAATCCCAACAGAGGCAGACAGCTGTGATTATATACGACAAATGTATAAGAATTTTTTATTCTTCGCGAATAAAAACCTTCCTATATTTTTACAGGCCTGTAGTTTTTAGTGAAAAAAAAACCGTACTTCCAGAAAATCAGTATCTTTGCAGGTGCGCCGATTCTTTGTAAGAAATGAAAAAAACTCTTTCCATATTACTGATAATCTGCGGTATTACTTTGACCCTGCCGGGACAGGAGCTGCAACGAAAAAAAGTGGGGGTGGTGCTCAGCGGGGGGGGCGCTAAGGGATTTGCGCACGTGGGAGTGCTCAAGGTGCTGGAGGAGGCCGGAATCCCCATCGATTATATTGCAGGCACGAGCATGGGAGCCGTTGTTGGCGGGCTCTATGCAGCGGGCTATTCCAGCGATCTGATCGATTCACTGATAAAGATTCAGGATTGGAGCTACCTGATGCGTGATGATATTTACCGGAAACACCAGCATGCCTCCCGAAGAGATCACCAGAAAAGATACATTATCTCCCTACCCTACCAGCTGAAATTCAGGGAGAAAAGAGGAAAGGTGACCCTACCTCCGGGAGTATACGCCGGGCAGAATATCTACACCCTTTTTCTGAAGCTGACTGCCGGATATCAGCACGATCTTGATTTTGATGATCTTCCCATCCCTTTCGGGTGTGTGGCAGCTGATGTCCGCAGTGGCAAGGAAGTCGTCCTGAGGGAGGGAAGCTTGCCAGAAGCGATACGGGCAAGCATGGCAATACCCGGCATGTTCACACCGGTTGAGAAAGACAGCATGTTGCTGATTGACGGAGGGGTGATCAATAATTTCCCGGTGGATCTGGTACGCAGCATGGGGGCAGACAGGGTAATCGGAGTTATCTTTCCTCCCGACGAAGAGGCCATAGAAAAGAGCCGGGGAAGCATTACCGAAGTGACGGAGCAGCTGTGGAACTTTATCGGCCAGGGAAAACGCAGGAGAAACATAGCGGACACCGACCTGCTGATCACTCCCGAGGTGCACTCGTTCGGAATGATGGATTTTCAACGTCCCGCCATCGATACCATTATCTCCCGGGGCAAGGAGGCAGCAGCCGCTAAGCGGGACGAGCTGATTGCCTTGAAACAATCGTTGGGCACAGAAGAGGCTGCTCCGGCCGTTACATCGGGTAAAAACCCCTACATCGGACTCGACACGCTGGTCATTAATTCCATACGGATCGAAGGTGTCTCACCGCGGGAGACAAGTCAGATTGCCCGGTGGATCGACATCGACAAGAACAGCGTTACAAGGGAGGAGCTGGATGAGATGACGGCACGCATATACAGTAGCGGATGGTTCTCCAGGGTTTACTACCGGCTCGAGGGGGAACATCCGTTTGACCTTGTTTTCACTGTTGAAGTGAAAGAGTCAAACACCCTGAACCTGGGCATACATTTCGATAGCAACGACATGGCCGCAATACTTGCCAACACAACCATCCGGTTGAACACTTCACTCAATTCACTGTTTGATATCACTGCCAGGTTGAGCCGCGATCCCTACCTGATGATCGATTACTCCATCAACAAAGGGATTTTCTACAAGGGGGGGATCAGTTACAAGATCAGCAGCAATGATCTGAGCATTTACGAAAGGGGTAGCTTATCGTACAACCTGGGCGTTACACGGAACGCGCTGAACCTGGTCTTTTCCGAATTCTATTTTGGCAACATCATGCTGCAGCTAAAGGCAGCAATGGAACATTTTCACTTTTATAAAGCGTTGCGAAGCGAGTTCGACCCCCGCCATACAGAGCCAAACGATCAGCTGTATATCAACTACCTGATAAACGGAGTGTACGACAACCTCAACCGCATCGACTTCCCCACATCGGGGCAATATTTCTCTTTTCAGTACTCACTGCATACCGACAATTTCGTTCAACTGAAAAACGAAATCCCATTAAGCGTCCTGAAAATGAATTTCTACAAACCGTTACCGTTAACCCAAAAAATCTGCATCACTCCCCGCATCAACGCCAGGTATGTTATGAACGACAGTGTACCGCACATGTACCGCAACTTAGCGGGAGGCAGGTTCGACGGACATTACCTGCCTCAGCAGATATCCGTGCAGGGCTCTGCCGGCATGGAGTTTTTAAACAACATGGTGCTGTCGACGGATGTGACATTGTATTATAATTTCACCCCGAAAAATTACCTCTACGCCAACATCAATTTCACCGCAGACAGCCATCACCTGCATCACCTGCTTGAAGGAAAATCTTACCTGGGGGCAAACTTAGGCTATTCCTACCTTTCGGTAGCCGGACCATTGCGGGTTGAACTGGGGTATTCCAGCCTCTCCAGGAGGTTTCACCCTTATCTTAGTTTCGGACATTACTTCTGACCGCGTAGTTGAAAGGCCCGCACATTGTGTTAATAAACCGGAAAGTTACGTTAAATAATTCAAAACCTGTTGCATTTTTTAATTTCAGCAGTATATTTGTGAGTGACTACTCACTTACTATTAAAATGTGAATTATTTGAATGTTATTTTCAAGTTCATCTTGTGTTGGAATTTCGAAGATTAAAAAAAGGTATATGATTGAAAGGAAAGCATTCTTTATCTCCGGGGAGAACCTCACCCGTATTGAACATCAAAAAAACCGTGGTAATTTTTGACATGAGCCACGACAGGGTTGTTGGGGTGGCCGTAAAAACGGCCGTGGCGCTAAAAAATGACAGGCTATTCGATTCGCTGTATTTCTCCCCTCCGGTTTTCTGAAAACCGTTGAATACTGAATATAGCCGGAGGGTATCTTTGAACGTATGTAAAATAAAATGCAATGGACATCAAAATTCGACAAAGTATATTTCTGTTAAGCATCTTTTTATCCGGTACGCAGCTATCTGCCCAAACCCATGAGTGGAGGACCGCACTTAGCAAAGACGCCAAAATAACCGCAAGGTACAATTTCTCCACGCGCATCAACGAAGAAGGGGACAAAGTCCCCGTAGTGAAAACGGTCACCACCAGCACTGAAAGTATTGACATTGACAATTGCATTTCACTGATGAAAGATGTATCGAAGCATAAGGATTTCCGGGGAGAAAAGTCCAGCAAGCTCATTAGAACAGTTTCGGAGAATGAATGGATTATCTATTATTACAATGACAAGACGTTGATTACGCCGGCAGTAGATGGTTCATACCTGATGATTTTTGAAGAAGACCGACAGAGCAAAACCGCAACCTTCACCATTACTGCTGACCCTACATTGATTGAGAAAACGAATACCTCCCGCCTGACCTATGCAAAAGAGATCTATTCATTTAAGGAAGTAGAAGGGAATCA
>ENA-UOOI01003204-UOOI01003204.1-fermentation-metagenome-genome-assembly--contig:-NODE-3204-length-12710-cov-4.637614_pt1 | contig 12710 bp, 14 predicted proteins | sample MGYA00245779_ERZ724027 | MGnify/ENA primary metagenome ERZ724027 (study PRJEB28704, sample SAMN03018318) | fermentation metagenome | biome: anthropogenic terrestrial biome; feature: soil; material... | reverse complement strand
AGGTTGTTGCTGATGGTGTCGAGCTGCCGGTTTTTCGTCAGTATGCCGGACGCGAGCGTATAAAATCCTCTTACCATAATTTTATCTCCTTTGCGGCGTGCCGCCGCAGCCAGGCCGTTTTGGGATGACTCCCGCGGGCGTGTGAGCTTTTATTGCTTGAGGTATCCTTCGAGACTGCGCCGCAGCTTGCGCAGCGCGCTGGAATGGATCTGCGAGACGCGGGAATCGCTGATGCCGAGGATGCCGGAGATGTCCTTAATCTTGAGCTGTTCCTTATAGTAGAGGGAGATCACAGTCCTCTCCTTTTCGTCCAACCGCCCGATCTCCGCCGCCAGCACGTCCCTCAGCTCCTTGTCGGCCATCGCCTGCTCCGGGCCCGTGATGGAATCGTCCGCGCCGCGGAGCTTCAGGTCCTCCATGCCCTTTTCGTAGACGATCTCCTCGAACGACAGGATGTTGAGGGAACTGGTCTCGGCGAGCGCCTTTTCGTAGCCCGGAAGGTCCATGTGGAGCTGCTCGGCGAGCTCGCGGTCGGTCGGCTCCCGGCCGAGCCGCCGGTAGAGCTCCTCGTCGGCTTCGCCGATGTCGCGCGCCATCTTCTTGAGGCGCCGCGGGAAACAGTCCTGCTTGCGGATGAAATCGATCATCGCGCCGCGGATGCGGATGGACGCGTAGGTCTCGAACTTCACGTTCTTCGAGAGGTCGAATTTCTGCACGGCGTCCATCAGCGCGATGAGCCCCTCGCTGACGATGTCGTCGAGGTAGTTGAAATACTGGTAATGCCCCACGAGCCTCTGCGCGATGCACCGCACCAGGTAGCTGTACCGGCGGATCAGCTCATTCCGGACCGAGACCGACTTTGTCCTGCTGTACTGCTGCCAGAGCTGTACGGCCGTCCGCTGTGCCGACGTTTCGCACTTCTTCATTTTTCAGCCGACCTCCTTTCCGGGATGTCCCCGGGGGAAGAATCAGGACGCGGACGCCGTGTTGTCGATCGCGACGTTGGCCACGGCCTGAATCTGCACGCTGCTGTCCAGCTCGTTGAAGGACAGCACGACGGCCTTCGGGTAAAACTGCTGCAAAAGCCTGCTGACATACAGCCGCACGATCGGAGAAGTCAGGATGATGGGCGTCGTGACCACGTCTTTGACACCGGCGATGCACTCGGTCAGCCGGGAGATGATCTTCCGCGTGATCTGCGGGTCGAGGGCCAGGTAGGTGCCGTGCTCGTTTTTGCTGATGGAGTTGACGATAGTCTTCTCCACCTCGCTGTCGAGCGTGATGACGCGGATCTGCCCGCCCTCGGACCACTTGCGGGTGATGGTGCGGTGCAGCGCCTGCCGCACGTACTCCGTCAGCATGTCGGGGTCGCGCGTACTGCCCGCGTAGTTCGAGATCGTCTCGAGGATGGTCTCCATGTCGCGGATCGGGATGCCCTCCTTGAGCAGGGAGCAGAGCACCTTCTGCAGCCCCGCCTGGGTGATGACGTTCGGCACCACGTCGCCGACGAGCGGCGCGTTGTATTTCTTCAGGTTCTCCAGAATCTCGTTCACATCCTGGCGCGAGAGCAGCTCGTGCGCGTGCTGGCGTACGGTCTCGGAGAGGTGCGTGACGATGACCGAAAGCGGGTCGATCACCGTGTAGCCGTAGATCTCCGCCATGTCCTTCTTGTCCGGCGTGATCCATTTGCTGGGGATGCCGTAGGCCGGCTCGATGGTATCGATGCCGTCGATCTCCCCGGTCAGGTTGCCCGGGTCGAGGGCGAGGTAATAATCCATCAGGATCTCCCCGCGGGCCACCTCCTCCCCCTTGATCTTGATGACGTACTGGTTGGGGTTGAGCTGGCCGTTGTCCCGCAGGCGCACCGCCGGCACCACCATGCCCATGTCCACGGCGAACTGCTTGCGGAACATCACCAGCCGGTCGATGAAACTGCTGCCGCTGCGCTCGTCGACCAGCGGGATGAGGCTGTAGCCGAACTCCATCTCGATGGCGTCGAGCGGGAGCAGCTTATAGATGTTGTCGATGTTCTTGTAATACTCCGCCTCGTTCTGCGGCGCGGCCCCCGGCCGGGCGCCGCCCGCCGGCTGCGCCGCATGTGACATCTCCGCCTGTTTGCGGCGAAGCGCCGTGCCGAGCGCCACGAGTGCCGCGGAGACGATCAGCAGCTGCGGAATGGGCATTCCCGGCACCAGGCACAGCGCAAGCACGAGGATGCCCGTCAGCAGGAACACGGCCGGGTGCGCCGAGAACTGCCGGGTGACATCCTCGCCCAGCGTGGAATCGGACGCGGCCCGGGTCACGATCATGCCCGTCGCCGTCGAGACCAGCAGCGCGGGGATCTGCGCCACCAGGCCGTCGCCGACCGTCGCGATGGTGTAGATGTTCAGCACGTCCTGAAAGGAATTGCCGCCCTGCACCATGCCGACGATAATGCCGCCGAGGAAATTGATGAACGTGATGACGATGGACATGACGGCGTCGCCCTTGACGAATTTGCTGGCGCCGTCCATGGAGCCGTAGAATTCCGCCTCCCGCTGGATGTCGTCGCGGCGCTTGCGGGCCTGCTCCGCGTTGATCAGGCCGGAGTTGAGGTCCGCGTCGATGGCCATCTGCTTGCCGGGCATGGCGTCCAGCTTGAATCGCGCGGCGACTTCCGCGACGCGCTCCGAACCCTTGGTGATGACGAGGAAGTTGACCAGCACGATGATGAGGAAGACGACGAACCCGACGACGATGTTGCCCTGCAGCACGAAGGTGCCGAACGTCTTGATGACCTGCCCCGCAAAGCCGGAGTTCGTGAGGATCAGCCGCGTGGAGCTGACGTTCAGCGCCACCCGGAACAGCGTGCAGATCAGCAGGATGGACGGGAAGACGGAAAAGTCCAGCGCCGTGCGGATGTACATGGTGATGAGCAGGATGGAGAGCGACAGCGTGATGTTGAGGATGAACATCACGTCGAGCAGTTGCGGGGGCAGCGGGAGGATGATGAGCGAAATGATGACGATGACAAAAAGCGAAACGACGTGGCCCTGCACCTTTTTCATGCCCCGCCGGCCTCCTTTCTGAGCTGGAACACCCACGCCATGATCTCGGCGAGCGCGGTGTAGAACTCCTGCGGGATCTCGCGCCCGATCTCGACCGACTCGTAAAGCGCCCGCGCGAGGGGGCGGTTCTCCCGCATGGGGATGCGGTGCTCTTCGGCGATCTCGATGATCTTCAGCGCGACATAATCCCTTCCTTTCGCCACGACGACCGGGGCGTTGTCGCGCTTCGCGTCGTAGCGGAGCGCGACGGCGAAATGGGTCGGGTTCCTCACGACCACGTCGGCCGTGGGGACCTGCTGCATCATGCGCCTGCGGGACATCTGCGTCTGCACCTGCCGGATGCGGCCCTTGATCTCCGGGTTCCCCTCGAGCTCCTTGTACTCCTCCTTGACCTCCTGTTTGGTCATGCGAATGTTGCGCTCGTATTCCCACCACTGGTAGCCGTAGTCCAGGATCGCCATGGCGACGAACGCGACGGACATCTGGATCACGAGATTCATGATGGCGGTCAGCATGTCGACGGTCGACTGGAAGACGTCGCTTTCCAGCATGTTGACGCCCCGGGCGTAAAAGTTCCTGATCTGCAGATACAGCAGGTAGCCGACCACCACGACCTTGGCGATGGCCTTGAGGACCTCCACGACGGAGCGGAGCGAGAACAGCCGCTTGATCCCTTCGATGGGGTTGATGTTGCTGAACTTGAACTTGATCTTTTCGCCGGAAAATTTGAACCGCGTCTGGACCCCCGCGGCCACCACGGCCACGAGCACCGAGACGATCATCACGGAGGCGGAAAGGAGCAGGACGGCGATGACCCCGTTGTTGCAGGCATTGAGCGCCACCGCGCTCCGCGCGGAGTCCTCGGTCCTGACGTATCCCAGGTACTGGGCGTAGAGGTTGCCGAAATAGCGGTAGATGTAGGGCACCGTGAAGCGCAGCGCGAGAAAAATGGTGAGGATCGACAGGGCGCTGACGACATCGCTGCTCTGGAACAGGTTGCCCTTCTTGCGTTGGTCTTCGCGCCGTTTCGGTGTCGCCTTTTCGGTTTTTTCACTTGCAGATTCGTTCGCCGCCATGGAATCCCCCCTTTGCGGCCGGCCGCCGGCACGGGCCCGCCCGCGCTACACCATCAGGCTGTAGACCCGGCTGATCGCCTGAAACATCAGGGAGATCAGCTTCTGGATAAAATCGGAAAGCGGAGGCACGAGGACCAGGATCGTCACGAAGCCCATGATCAGCCTCAGTTGGATCTCGATGGTGAAGATGTCGATCTGCGGAACGGCGCGCATCATCAGGCCGACCCCGACCTGCACGATCATCTGCACGGCGATCATGGGGAGCGCAAGCTGCGCCGCGTACATCAGCATGAGCGAAAACATCGACACGAGGTTCCCGAAGACGTTCGCGGAAAGCAGCCGGTCGCCGTACGGCACCGCCGCGCCCAGCCTCACGAAGATCCGGATGAGGGTCAGGTGCGAATTGCTGGCGAAAAAGATCATCAGAACCATCGCGTTGATCACCGAAGCGGAAAGCGGCATGGCCAGGTTGCTCTGCGGGTCGTAGATCCTCGACATCGAAATGCCGACCTGCATGTCGATCTGCTCGCCGCCCATGACGATGACGGAAAGGAACATCTCGATCACAAAGCCCACGACGAAGCCGACGAGCAGCTCTTTCATGCACGCGAAGGCCATGGCGAGGACCGACGTGATCCGAAGGCTCTGCTGCGGCACCAGCGGATAGGTGAAGACGGCCAGCATCAGCGAAAGCCCCACCCGCACCGGAACCGGCAGGTTGCGCCTCCCCAGGATGGGGTTGAAGAGCACGCAGCCCGACATCCGCATGAAGATCAGCAGCAGCAGGGTGAAATTGTAGTCGAGGTTCACAAGGTTCGTCATTTTCTCAGCTCAGCTTCAGGATCATGTCGAAGATGTACGTCGTGAAATCCTTGAGGGAATCCAGCATCCAGGAGCCGAACACGACGAACACCACGAGGATGGCAACAAGTTTCGGCACGAACGCCACCGTCTGCTCGTGGATCTGCGTCGCCGCCTGCAGGACGGAGATCACGAGGCCGACCGCCATGCTGACCAGCAGCATGGGGGCGGAGACCTTCAGAATCGTCAGCATGGCCGCCTGGACAACCTGCATGATCTGTGAAACCGACATCCTGGGCTCCTTTCTCCGCGGGCGGGAACGGTCAAAGATTGAACGTCGTGACAAGGGTCTTGAACAGCAGGTCCCAGCCGTCCACCAGCACGAACAGCAGCAGTTTAAACGGAAGGGAGACCATGGCCGGCGGAAGCATCACCATGCCCATCGACATCAGCGTGCTCGAGACGATCATGTCGATGACGAGGAACGGGATGTAGATGAGGAAGCCGATGAGGAACGCCCGTTTGAGTTCGCTCGTCATGAAGGCGGGGATCACAACCGTGATGGAAAGGTTCTTCGGCTGCGTCGTGCTTTTGATCTTGCCGAGCTCCATGAAGAGGTTGAGGTCCCCTTTTTTGGTGTTTTTCAGCATGAACTCCTTGAGCGGGTCGCTCGCCTTGTGCAGGAACTCCTGCTGCGTGATCTTGTTTTCCTTGTACGGCTGGTACGCGTCCGTATTGATCTTGGCGACGACCGGCGACATGATGAACAGCGTGAGGAACAGCGAGATGCCGATGAGGACCTGGTTCGGCGGCGTATTCTGAAGCCCCAGCGCGTTGCGCAGGAACGAGAGCACGATGACGATGCGGGTGAAGCAGCTCGTCATGATGAGGATGGAGGGAACGAGGGCGAGGATGGTCATCAGCTCGATGATCTCGAGCACGCCCCCGCTTTTCCCGTTGATGTCCACATTGACCGAAGCCGCCGACGCCTTCATGGGGACGAGGAAGCAGAGGACGAGGCAAAAGGCGGCGACGACCGCGACTTTCCTCAGCTTTCTGCCTTTTTTCTCCCCGGCGCGCCGATCAGCGTTTTGTGACGTTGTCTTTTTTATCATGGCCCGTTAAATCCCATCTTCCCTTGACCGCTGTGGTCAGGACATCCATAAAATTGGGAGCCGCCTGCCGTTCCTGAGGGCGGAGCAGCGACGGATCCAGTTCCTTGAGGATCTCGACCCTCTCGTTCGAGAAACCGATCAGGTAGAAGCTGCCGCAGATCTCCGCAATGAGGAGGCCCTTGTCCTGCGCGATGGCGACCCGCTCGAGGATCCGGATATTGCTGGTGTTCGCAACGCCGCCGGCCTTTTTCGCCAGGTAGCGGCTCAGCCGGTAACAGCCGTACAGCAGCGCCGCGATAAGGACGAGCGACCCGAGAAGCGGCAGAACGTCCGACGCCGCGCTGAGCGGCACGTATCGCATCATGTCGCCTCACCCGAGGATACTGCTGACGGTTTTCATGATGCGGTCTGCCTTAAACGGCTTCACGATGAAATCCTTCGCGCCCTGCTTTAAGGCATCCACGACCATCGCCTCCTGCCCCATGGCGGAGCACATGATGACGTTGGCGGCCGGGTCGATCTGCTTGATCTCTTTGAGCGCCTCCAGCCCGTCCATCACGGGCATGGTGATGTCCATGATGACGAGGTCCGGCTTTTCAACGGGAAAATTCGTGACGGCCACCTGCCCGTTGTTCGCTTCCACAATATTGGTATAGCCGTTCTTCGACAGCGTGTCCTTGATCATCATACGCATGAATGCGGCGTCGTCCACCAGCATGATCTTTTTGTTCATAAATCGGTCCTCCCAAAGTACTGAATTATATTTCAGGCCGCGTCAAAGGATCTTCATGATCTCGCTGCTGTTCATCACTTCGGTGATGCGCACGCCGTAATTGTCGTCCACAACCACCACGTTGCCCTTCGCTATGGCCTTTCCGTTCACGAAAACGTCCACCTGCGAGCCGGCCTGGCGGTTCAGCTCGACGATGGTGCCGGCGGAAAAATCCAGGATCTCCTTGATCTTTTTGGAGGTGCTGCCGATCTCAACCGTAATCTGAAGGGGCACCGACATGATCATGCCGAGGTTCGTGGATTCGTTCTGATTCAGCTTGACATCCTCCCGGTCAAAATTCGGATAAATGGCGCCGGAGACGCTGTAGCCTTTCGCGGGATCCGCCTGCGCCGAATCATAGGAGGCCGCCTGCGCGGGGGACTGAACCGCGGCGGCCGTAGGAGGAACCGGGGCCGGCGATCCTGCCGCAGCCATGGAAACGGCAGCAGCCGGGGCCGTCTTTGCGGCGGCCGGGGAAGCGGCGGACGGCGGGTCCGCCTGCGCGGCACCCGGGGAAGCGGCAGGCGGAGAAACCGTCTCTGCGGCAGCCGGGGGAACGGCAGCAGCCGGGGCCGTCTTTGCGGCGGCCGGGGAAGCGGCAGCCGACGGGTCCGCCTGTGCAGAAGCCGTGGAAGCGACGGACGGCGGGTCCGCCTGTGCGGCAGCCGGGGAAGCGGCGGGCGGCGAAGCCTTCTTTGCGGCACCCGGTTTCTCCTCTTTCGTGTTCAGCCCGAAATTCGCAACGAGTTCCTTCGCAAGATTCAGCCGCATGACGTTGATAAAAGTGCTGTTGACCTTGTCGCCGATCATCAGGTCGAAATAGACGGCGACAACGTCTTCCTCCCCGCCGAGGTACGTCTGTTTGAACTGGTCGGAGCTCTCGATCGAAAAGGAGGACGGCGGCGAGATATTGATCTTCCGGTTCAAAAACTGCGACAGAGCAGTCGCCGCAGCCCCCATCATCTGGTTCATGACCTCACAGATCGCGCCGATGTTCATCTCGTCCATGACGAATTCACGGTCCGAAAAATCCGTCTGCAACAGCAGGCCGACGATTTCCTTGACATCGGATTCCTTGAGGATGAGGATGTTGTTCCCATCAAGGCCGGCGACGTATCTGATCTCGACGCCGATGGCCGGCTCGTAGGTTTTAATATCGAAATCGTTTGTTTTGATGACCTCGACCCGCGGCGTTGTGATATTGACCGGCTGTCCCAGCAGCTGAGAGACGGAAGTCGCGGAGGAACCCATGCTGATATTCAGGATTTCACCGATCGCGTCGATCTCCATGCTGGTCAGGGTGCCCGCTCCACTTGATGCCAACACAATCACCTTTTTTCAAAATTAATTTAAAGCACTTTTTCTATCTTAACAGCGTAACGCTTTCTCTTTGTCCCCATCGTGCCGGTAAACCACGGCAGCTTCTCCACTTTTACGACCACGGAGCCCTCCTCCACCTGTGTGTTCAGCAGGATGATGTCGTCCCTGTGCAGCTCGAGAAGATCACGCAGCGTGATCTTCGCCTCCCCCAGAATAGCGGAAACGGTCAGGGGCGTGTCCTTGAGCTCCGAGAGGATGTTCTCCCTGCGGCGCTTTTCCACCGCCGGGTCGTCCCTGTGGTTGCTCTTGAGGTATTTGGAGCTGAATTTCTTGAAAATCTCTTCCAGCGAACTCGCCGGCAGGCAGATGTTCATGTTGCCCTTGAGGCTCCCGATCACCACCTCGACGACGACGATGGCCGCCGACTCGTCCGGCTGGATGAGCTGGATGGACTGGGCGTTGGTTTCGATCGAATCCATGCTGAACGACACGTCCTGGTAATTGCTCCAGGCGTCCTTCATCAGCACGGCGATCTGTTTGAAGACATAGGTGAGCAGCGAAATCTCGATCTCCGTATAGTCGCGGTCGATCATGTAGCCGGAACCGTCGCCGCCCAGCATCCGGTCGAGGATGCAGAAGGAAACCGGCCTCGACATCTCCATCAGAATATGTTTGTCTTCCACGTTGTACTCATGGCTGTGCAGCCCCATGACGGATACCAGCAGAGAATCATTCAGCGCATTGCCGAATTCGCGGTATTCCTCTTCTTCCACCTGAATGACGGTCGCCTGACAGGACATCCGCAGCATGCCGGAAAGCTGAAGCGAAAGCAGACGGGCGAAACTCTCGAAAATATTCTGCAGGAAACGGATCTGCTCGCGCGTGAATTTCTTCGGCGACGTAAAATCGTAGTCCTTGACCTTCGGACCGGAATTCTGTTCTTCGATCTCCTGAATGTCCATATTGCCGCTTTGCAGATTTCCAAGGAGCTCGTCGATTTGCTTCTGCGATAAAACTTCTGCCATCCCATACCCACCATTTCTCGCATAAAATCTGCCGGAGTCTCTATAAAAACCGTCCGGTCCCGTGCGGCAGGCCCGGCGGGAATTGTCAAAAAGGATCCGGCGCGGGCCGGCGCCCTGACGCCGCCGGTCCAGCCACCGGAAAGAAACCGCCGTTCAAACCGGCGGAAAAAGCATGGCCGCTACCCGTCCTCCGCCCCGGCGCCGCGTTTTTCGGACGTTTTGCGCTTCGGTTTGGCGGAAAGGCCCTTCCCGCGGCCGCCCACGGCCGCCCGGGTCTCTTCCGGCACCTCCTGCAGGGTGATCAGGTCCCGGTAAATCCGGCGCCGGAAGCTCACCACTTTCCTGACGATCTCGTCCCGCTTTTCGCACACCAGAAAATACTTGCCGTTGGTCAGCAGGACCTTCGTCTCCGGAATGTTCTCGATCGTTTCGATCAGGTCGCTGTTCAGCGTGAACAGATTCCCGTTCAGCTGCGTCAGCTCAATCATACCCATCGCCTCCTCCCGAACCCGCCCCCCGCTTCCGTGCTCTGCCGAAAGCGGGGGCGGGCCGCGCGGTTACTTCATGTTGACCAGCGTCTGCAGCATCTCGTCCGCAGTGGTAATGATCTTGGTGTTCGCCTGGTAGCCCCTCTCGTAGACGATCATGTTGGAAAGCTCCGTCGCGAGGTCGACGTTCGAGCTTTCGAGCACGCCCGTCTTGAGAAAGCCGGTCGTGCTGCTGGGCGCGGCAAGTGTCGCGGCGCCGGAGCCGACGCTCTGTTTATAATAGGAATCTCCCGCTTCCTCGAGGCCGCCCGGATTGGGGAACGTCACGAGGCCGATCTTGTTGGAAAAAGTGTAGGAAGCACCGCTTCTCACCGACGTGATCGTGCCGTCGGAAGAGATTTTAATATCCGTATCATCTGCGCTTTTTGTAATCGCGTTTCCCCCCGAATCCATGATCAGGTTGCCGTTGCCGTCCGTCAGGTTGTTGGAGCTGTCGAACTGGAGCTTCCCCACGCGGGTGTAATAGACGTTGCCGCCGCTGTCCTTCACTTCAAAGTAACCCTGGCCGTCGATGTAGCAGTCCATGGCGTTGCCGGTCGCGTCCTGGCCGCCCTGCGTCGTGTCGACGTTGATGCCGGTCGCCGAAGCGCCGTAGCCGATCTGCATGGGGTTGCTGCCGGCCGCGTTGGAAGCCCCCGCAGTCCCCCCTTTCGTGGTCTGGTACATGGCGTCGCGGAAGGTGGTGCTGCTGCTCTTGAATCCGTAGGTGTTCACGTTCGCGATGTTGTTGCCGACCACATCCATGGCCGTCTGGTGCGCCTTCAGGCCGGCGATGGCCGATGTCATTGCTCTCATCATAGGACAAAACTTCCTTTCCGTTTCCGGAACCGGGGGGCCTCTCTGTCGGTCAAGGCCCGAATGACCCCCTCAAACGAGGTCCGGTCAAAGAATCACGGCTCCGTCTATATTGGTGAATATGCTGTCTTTCATCTCCCCGCCGTTCATGGTGGTCACGACCGTGCGGCTCGGGATGTTGACGATGAAGGCGGTGCCGCCGTTTAAGATCAGCGCCTCTTTCACGCCCTTGCTTTCCGCTTTGCCCACGGCGTCGTCCATTTTGGCCATCAGCTGAGGAGAAACCTCGATCCGCCTTGCATCCATCCGCTGGACCGCGTGTTTGGAAAAGGTGATCCGGGCTGAGTCCGCCTGCCGGGCGGAGTCCGCCTCCATGGTCTTGCGGAGCATCTGCGCGAAAGCGCCCGTCTCCGGGCTTTTGTCCGTCTTCCGCGCCGTCCGGTTCGCCTCCGGCATCTGCGCGGCCGGGCCGATCGCGGCGGAATAATTTCTTTTGAATTGAATCTCGTCCATCAGGTTCACCACACAATTCAGGTCGTTCTTCTAAAATCAGTCTGTCGGAGTTTCCGCGGCCTGCGTCCCGACGGACGTGACGTCGGCGGGGTTGTATTTGTTTCCGTCGATCGTGATCATGCAGCTTCCGTCCGTGCCGTACACCGCGCTTTGGACGGTCCCCGTCACAGTCGGATTCGCCGTGTCGCCCGTGCTGACCGTGACGGTGTAACCGATCAGCGAAGAAGCGTACTCCCGCAGCGCGAGCGCCGTCTCCGCACCGTCCGCGGCCTGCGTCACATCGGACACGTCGTACGAATTGCCGCCGATCACGACCTTGCTGCTTCCGTCCGTGCCGTAGACCGCGCCCTGCACGGTCCCCGTCACAGTCGGATTCGCCGTGTCGCCGGTGCTGGCCGTGACGGTCTTGCCGATCAGGGAAGCGGCGTACTCTTTGCTGAAATCCTGCGACAGCGAGGTCATGGCCTGGATGGCGGAAAACTGAGCCAGCTCGGAGATATACTCCGTGTTGTCCACGTTGCTGTCAAGGCTCTGGCTCTGGAACTGGGCCGCCATCAGCTTTAAAAAGTCCGACATGTCGAGCGAGGTGCCCTTGGAGCTGCTGGTGGACGTCGAGGATGTGGAAGACGTCGGGGATGTTGCGTACGCCCTGTTCACGCTGCCGTACCCGTTGACATTCAGAGAATCCATTGTCATCCCTCCTTTCTTCGGCGCTACGCGCCGACCGCTTTGCGTATCATGGTGAGAAAATCGTCCGTGCTGATTGCGTCGACAGTGCCCACGGAGTCCGACTTTTCGTCTTTCCCGCGCCCGTCGTTTTTCTGCTGCCGATTCCTGCCGTTCTGGCCGCCGTCCTGGCCGCCGTCCTGCGGATTCCACTGCTGCGCGGCGGCCGGTTCGGACGTGACCACCTGCACGGACTGCCCCGTCGAATTCTGCAGCAGGGAGCGGATGTCGCCCGAGCCGGAAGCCAGCAGGCTCTGCGTCTTTGCGTTGTCAGCCGCAAGCTGAACGGTCAGCAGCCCGTCTTTCGAGATCAGCCGGACGCTGACTTTGCCGAGCGAAGCGGGGTAAAGGTCCACCAGAAGCTGTTTTGTTCCGCTTTTGAAGCCCTCGGCCACGGCGCCCGCTACCTGCCCGGAAGGCGAAGGCACGGAGCGCGCCGGCCTGTCGGATACTTTGACCACGACCTGGCCGCCCGTATAGAGCGCCGCGGCCGAAGACAGGGACGTGTCCGCCGGATTCGCCGCGGAGGAGGATCCTTCCCCGGCCCCGCCGGCAAAGCTCCCGTCCGCGGACCGAGCCCCGGGCGTTTTCGCCTGTGCGGCCGCAGTGCCAGACGAAGAGGCCACGACGATTCTGCCAAATGCGTCCGACTGCGGAGCCGTGGGAAGCGTCTGCGCCCCCCCGGCCTCCGGGGAATCGGACCGCTGCGAAGCGGCCTGTCCGGACGGGAAAGCGGGCTGTCCGAGATCGGACGCCTGCCGTCCCCCGGCTTCAGCGGCCTCCGACGCGCTCTGCCGTCCGGCTGCCGGCGGGATTGCCGACGCGCCCTCCGCGCTTGCAAAGGGCTGCGCGGTCCCGGCCGGCGCCGCTTGAATCTGCGCGCCGTCCGACGCGCTCTGCCGTCCGGCCGCCGGCGGAATCGCCGACGCGCCCTCCGCGCTTGCAAAGGGCTGCGCGGTCCCAACCGGCACC
>ENA-UOOI01003203-UOOI01003203.1-fermentation-metagenome-genome-assembly--contig:-NODE-3203-length-12712-cov-10.451687_pt1 | contig 12712 bp, 13 predicted proteins | sample MGYA00245779_ERZ724027 | MGnify/ENA primary metagenome ERZ724027 (study PRJEB28704, sample SAMN03018318) | fermentation metagenome | biome: anthropogenic terrestrial biome; feature: soil... | reverse complement strand
TGCCGTAAGCCTTGATTTATAAGGCTTTGCGACTTTATTAGTATAACATGAAAATGGGGGTTGTCAAGCGTTGACTCAACTTTTGACTCAACTTTGGGGAAAAAGAGATGAAAACAGATAAAAGATAGGGGATCTTATTTGGCTATCTAACGGCAGTATAAGAGTGTGTATGCTTATGTTACCACTGTTACCACTATTTAAAGACCTATATGAATAAAGCTATTAGCAATTATATCCCATTTTAATCATATTTGAATCGCAAGATACACAAAGCCATAACTGGGATATACGGCAAAATCTACCTCCACAATAATTATAAGTGTCTATTGAAAAGAAGATGCTTAATTACGGAGATACTAAAATAGCAGTAAGGAAAAAATTGTGGTACTAGGATAACACCAAGGAGTGCTTAAGATGCAGAAAATCAGCAGATAGGATGTAGTAAAGATACATAAAATAGATATAGGAATGGCAGGGATGCTATATAGATAGGCTCAAGAGAATATTACCCCGGACTTTAATATAAGGAAGGGTTTATTGAGTTGAAGAATTACCTTGCCTTAACTAGATGCCAGCGTTACAATGACCTCCAAAACGAAGGAGGTTTATATAATATGGCTATATCAGATGATATACAGCATGTGGTAATTGAAATGGATGGCATTGATAAACTGATGGAATTATTATGGTTGGCATTTCAGCAACCTACAGCAACCATGGAACATGCGATCAGTTCCATGGGAATATTAAGAAAACAAGTGAATGAAACGGAAGAGCATTTGCAGGAGATATTAGAGGCAGTAGAAAGAAAAGAAGTGGATCGTGATTCGGAGTATAAAACATAGAAAATAAGCACCCTTAAACATTGTAATAGTTTATGGGTGCTTAAGGGTATCGATTAGGGCGAGAACCAAGTCAACTTGCTTCTTGGTAAGTCCTGTAACTTCAACGGTCTTTTTGGTTTCGATACCAAGTAAGTAATCAGTAGTAACTTTATACAGACTGGCAAGCTTAATGAGTGCTTCATAGCTTGGTTGTCTTTCAGAGGTTTCATAATAACTGATAATGCTTTTGGATACACCGATGCGTTCAGCTACATCCGCCTGTGTTAAATCTTTCTGAATTCGTAACTCTTTTAATTTGTCACCAAGCATAACAGATAATCACCTACCTTCCACTAGTAGTTTACATGGAAAGAGATAACTATCGGTTAGAGTTAAAGGGCATATTACACCATTAAGACGACTAATAGTCATTTTTACTATTGAAATGATAACAGTTATGTGGTAGCATGGTATAAAGTGGTAAATACAAAAGAATATGGGAGGATTATATAATGACGCAGGAGTTTATTGATTCTTATACGTTAGTAATTCAAACAATTACTAACGCAAGCACGACGTTTAAAGCAGAACCTAATGTTAATAGTAATATGGCGGTTAGTTTAGAGGTTGATAAAAAAGGTGTCATCTACTACATTACCGTAGAGCAAAATGGAGGAATTCTATTATACTTTGATCCCAACTTAGTAAAGTATATACCAGCGGGTTCAATTCCCATTAAGGCATCTCCGGCGAGAAAAGGCCTGTATTGTAAAAAATATGGACATATAAGCTATACAGGCTTTGATGGGGATTTCAAATTGATGTAAGTAAGGGGGCATAATGGATGAGTGAGAAATTCATTAAGAGGTTAAAGAAGCGTATAGTAATATCAACATTAACGATGTTTGTGATATTGAGTCAAACAGTTCCTACAATAGTAAATGCAGCAAGTAATGATGACATCATGGATGTAATAAATGGTGGAGGTACGGAGACAAGTATAGTAATTGAGGAGGATGCAATAGAAGCTCCGGCTGCTAACCCAGTGGTTAAAGAGAGATCGGAAGATACAAGTGATAATAATTGGACAAGCAATTATAGCTATAGCAATCAGAGAAAAGAATGGTCAGATGGTGATGAAGGATACAATTCGGATGGGCGAGAGCACACGTCAAGATCAGATGGAAATGTTTATAAGACGGCGAAGTATTGGGCGGAGCAACATCCAGAATTAAAAGAAGACTTAGATAATTATTTTGGTGAGAAGAATTTATTTAATATGGGCGATATTAATTATAAGGGTCAAAGAACATGCCTATGGGATGCAATAACCTACAAAGATCAAGTATACAAGGCATTAAAGAATAAAACTCAACGATCAGACCTAGCAAAAATAGCAGTTGAGAATGGTATTATAGAGAAGGAGAGTTATAAGGCGGCTCCCTATGTAGCCTTGTTTGAATACTATGGCATCATCAACAGGGCGGATGGTTTACTAGACTATGATAATTCAACTAAAGCATACCTAAGCAGGGAACAAGCAGCATTAATGTTAGGAAGATTTATGCATTCAGATTCATATATTGGCTTTGATGGTGATTATGGAGACTATGTTGAATATTATGACTCTAGTATGTTGCTTGGAGATGACGAGAAGGCTGTTACAAGTAAAGAATTGAAGTCAAGCATGACCAGACTAGAATTCATATACTTGCTAGTAGACTCTTATTTCCCTTCAGATGTGCAGGAGGCTAGAGCAGATGGAAGTAGTAAAGATGCGGCTAAACTATTTGAAGACATAGATAAAGATGATTATATAACAACAGAGTGGGTGAAAGGCAAAGGTTTATACGGCAAAGGTCCAAATGAGGCAGCTAGGGCGATGTTCAAATACAATAAAATTGATGATGATACAGACGCTCATGTTCAAGCAGCCTATAAGTTAGGGATCTTGACGAAGGATAGTAAAGGCAATTCTAATTTGTTTGATAACGTAACTTATTCACAGGCAGTAAGAATGTTAATTAACGCTGGCATAGCATGTGCAGACGATAAATCAGCATCATACTAACAATATTTGTAAGACCTTCATTTTTTGGTGAGGGTCTTATTTTTATGCTCATAAAATAGATAAAGATAAAAGTATATTTTTGATTAAGACAATGAATATGTGGAGGAGGTATACATGATGAATAAATCAAAGATGCAGAGAATATTAAGTTTATTGCTAATAGTAACAATGTTATTCAGCAGTAACAGCATAACAGTCTTAGCAGGTTCTGATGCTGATACATCTACCGGTGGTATAACTACACCTGGAGGTAATCATAACAGAGGCAGTAAATATAAGGCTAGTATAAATATAGATGGTGGTGGCTATAAGATATCCATAGCTACAGCTAAATTGGATGCTTATGAGCCTAAAGATATGGAGGAAACACCTCTATATGGAATCAAGGGTAAAGGAAAAGAAAGCGCCAAAGCCAAGAAAGGTATAACACCTATAAGTGTAAATGGAGCATCGGTAATAGCTGACCATGACTCTGGTAGGTATGGAATAGCTCCTATTTATTTTGTAGGTAACTGGTCAGACGAGAATGAATGGGCTATTGATAGTAATTTCAACTTTTCATTACAAAAAAATACCATTAGGGGTAAAAGAATTAACCCAAAAGTAAATGATAACGTAGATAAAACCAAGTTAATACAAGCAGCCAACCAAAGTAATATAAAAGACAACAAGATCTGGAATAATATATACAAAGCTTTTAATCAGGTAGACATACTCAAAGGAACAAAAGACATAAACGAGAGTTTAAAAATGGTTAGAAAATATGAAGGCATGACAAAGGATGAAGAACAGCATAACCTAGATATTATAAACACACTTCTAAATTTTGCTATATTATCTTATGGAAGTAATACACCAATGGGGGAATACATTAAAGAATTGCAAGATGCAAATATGAAAAGCTGTGAAGTCATTTTAATCATAGAGCCTATGGCGCACATAAATGTAGAGGGGACAGGAGCAGGTTACATAACTCCTGCTAATTTTATCTTAGGTACCAGCAACATAACCGCTAAACAGTATACGGGGTTTGAAGACTTTGATGAGTTAATGAAAGCATACAAACATAATTCAAATTACGGTTTATGGGAAGGCATGGGAACTTATATTGTTGGTATGCCCGTTAAAGATGGAAGAGGAAATATTAAATACACTGGGGCAATAGGTTCTGGACTAGGTGGTGATAATGGGGACATAAATAATAGAGGTAAGTACAGACAAGCATTAGCTGCAAAAACCGTGTATACAGGTCCACTGAAATGGAGCAATGGTGCAATTGCAAGAGCAGAGATAAACAGCATGAAATGGGGTTTCGGCTGCCTAGGATCATCAGATTACGTTGAACCAGTTTCTACTTCCCGTATTATAGAGTCCAACTCTTCCATCTCAGTTCTTGGTGACATGGCAGGATATACACCGATCATAAGTGTAGGAATAACAACGAATAAGGGTGTAGCGGATCCTGTATTAGATGATGCTGTAAGTGGCGCGATAGAGAAACTTAACAGCTTTGCAGGAGAAAATACAATGGCAATTGAAGATTTAGATGACTATTTAAGTTCAGATTCCTGCATTGAAATATTAAAACTTATCATAGAAAATGTAGATCAATCTTATATTGCAGATACGAGTATCTCTAATAAGATAGAGGATATCAATGGAAAGATAACGGAATTATTAGGTAAAGGAAAATTAAACATAGATAGTTTATTGATAGCGAAATATATGAACTTATTAATGAAGAATAGTACATATGATGAGGATGCATATATCACAGAAGCTGGTACTGAAAAGCATATCATGAACTTTAATACAGAAAGCAATAGAGATTTAATAAGATACATTTATACAATGTTTGATGATAAGTTTAATAGCAGTTATACGGTCTTAACCAATATAGAGGAAGCATTATATGATGAACCGGAAACAGGTAATGTAGAGAGATATAGTCAGAACTATCGTAATAATACGGTATTAAAGAGTAAATTAAACCCAGTTAGACAGAGAGATGGTGCATATATTTTAAAAGAGAGACCATCAAAACCAGCAGTAGCCGGTCAAATTAAATTCTTTGGTGATACCAGTGCAAGTATAATGAGGAATGAGACTACGAAAGAGTTTAGTGGGAAAATGAGTAGTTTTACGAGTATAGTGGATGGCGATGGCGTAGTTAAAACAGAGAGCGACACAATGAATAAACTTGTGAAACTAGCAATGATATAAGTGGATTTGACTTGATAATATACACTGATGATATAGGCATGGACAGTTGGATAAAGGATGATGGCAGGAGAGAAGATGAGGACAGTTTAAGACAATACAGTTTATTTGAAACTCTCCAATGTGGTGGGGGTGGTTATAAAGACTATGGCAGTTCATCATTGGCGAATGCAATAAAGATTGTAAACAACATAGTACTAGAGCTTACACATTTTGATTTAGATAAAAATAAATATTATAACTTGAATGGCTGTCTATAAAGGGCAGTCTATTTTAATGTTCAAAAGGAACTGCTGAAGGGCGTGGGGAATAAAGGAAATGTAGGTAATATAAGTTTATTTAGCATGAAAAGAATTACTGGATCTGCACGATCGGAAATTATGTCAAACATGTAAAATATATTTGATAAACCGGATTGTTGTAACATTTATGAAATTATTCTTGGCAGAGGGTGCCATTTTCAACAATAATTAAAATCCAGGTCTTTCATGAGCATTTATAAGAACCGATCGATTAAATTAATTTGCTAATGAACAGAGGGGTACTTCATAGCAATTTTTCTAGGTATGACTATTTATAAAAAATAGAATGCGTGATGGGGGAAAATGGAAATATTCTGAAGGGTTGATTTTAATATGAAAGGAATAGAGGATTTTGGTTTATTAGATAAAATGGGGTTTCATGGGGGATGTATATAAAATTATAATCTATATATGCCGGTTATCCTACGTATCTAGAAGAGTTAATAAAGTGCATTTCTGAAGATATCTGAAATAGATAAATGCACTTTAGATTGGAGGTACAGCTATGGAGAATGAAATCATAGATTATGCTACGGCAGCAAAATATTTGAAAGAAATATACTGTTTATTGAATAAGGACTACTTTAATAACGAGCTTGAAGACGTAACGATTACCATTCAAAAAAAGGCAGGGAGTTTCGGTCACTTCTCTCTTGATAAGGTATGGAAGCGTGAGGATGGGCAGGTAGTGGACAGGCAACACGAGATTAACATATCAGCAGGATATATGGCACGTCCGATTGAAAACATTGTTGCAACATTAATGCATGAATGCGTTCATCTGTATAACTTTAGCATAGGTGTAAAGGATGTTAGCAGTAATGGGGTCTATCATAATCGTATATTTAAAAAGGAGGCAGAAAAAAGAGGTTTAATTATAAATAAGCATCCTCAATATGGCTGGACGTTGACAACACCCTCTCCTATGTTGATAGATTGGGTTAAAAAGAATGGTTTAGTGGATATTCCGATCTACAGGGAAGATTATATGGTACAGGTTGGTGGAACTGGAGGTGCAGATGGTAACAAACCGATCGGTACAGATGGAGCAGCTAAACCAGTGAAGAAAAAATGTAGTACTCGTAAATACGTATGCCCCTCATGTAATTTGTCAGTAAGGGCAACCAAGGAGGTATTTATAATCTGTGGAAACTGTATGGAAACAATGGAAGTACGTGAATAGAAAAGATAGAAGGCTTACTGATTTAAAGTAAAAATTTTATATTTTGGATTTTACAATATGCTTTGGAGGTATTAAATGCATGTGAGTGTATCATAATACAAACTCTGAAATTATTAAGGCAGTTTATATAAGTTATGTTCCTAGAATTAAGCATTAATTTAATATATAAGTATAGTAAAAAATTTATATTTTAGGCTAAAGGAGGGACTTATATGATATTTGAACAATCAGTTAGCAATATAAAAGAATGCAGTATGAAAAGGAGGATAGGGCGTGAGGATTTCCGCAGGTTATCATTGGCGTTGGGTCACAACAGGTTAGATTGCGATATTGATACGATAGAATTTATATATGAATTACTTATGCAATTAGAAGAAACTAATAAAATGAATAGAGAGCTTAAAATGAAATTAGCGGGAGCAAATGAAAAAGTTACAAACATAGGAATGCATTATAATGATATGAAAAAGAAACCGATAGCCAGAAAAGATTATATAACAAAAGAGGAAGTAATAGAAACATTAAAAAGGTGTAATGGTGATAAGGGTTTAACTGCTACTGTAATGGGGTGTAGCAGACAGACGATATATAATAGGCTGAAGGAGAAATAGTATAAATCGTTTATAAAGTCTGGCATATCATACAATTTCATAATAAAATACCTTGCAGTATCACCACAGACAGCCAATAGCCACAGCGTTATAGTATTAATGTAATCAAGTTGAAAATATTAAAACGTGAAAGGGAGATTAATGATGGCAAGAAAAAAGGTAAAGGCAGAGGAAGTAAAGGATAAGGTACCAGAGGAAGTTGTTGTGGCAGATGTGATAAAAGAGGAAGAGCCTGTAGTAGTGGCAGAGGAACATAATGGTTTACTGGATACTGTTGTTGAGGATACTAAGCATGAGGATCTTTCAGCAGAAACAGCAGAATGTAACAGCCTAGAGCCGGTAGATGTAGAAATAAACGTAGAAGATGTAAGTAATGATACAGAGGAAGAAACTCAGGATTCTAATGAGAGTTTACCAGGTGGCATTGAGGATAAGGAAGTCGTTCCTGTAAATACCGGGGAAGAGGAAATTCAGCAAGAAGATGTTTCAGAAGAAACAGCAGAATGTAACAGCTTAGAGCCGGTAGATGTAGAAATAAACGTAGAGAATAAAGAAACTATTCCTATGGTGTTTCGTTCGGCTTCAGAAGAAGTTAGATATTATATTCTTCAGATGCTTAAAGATGGAGTCAGTCATAAGAAAAAGGAAATAGTAGCTTATATTACAGAGCATTCTGGTAAGACATTCTCTGAAGCTGTTGTAATCAATGTATTAAGGAATTTAACGTCTTGTGGAAGTTTGATTTCATTGGAAAGAGGTTCTTACAGCATAGGAATGGGAACCGGTCTTACCAATCGATTGATTCAGTTTATCGAGGTTACGAGAAACAATCTGGAAAAGGTGGCAACCATCAGTGTTTGTGATATGCAAGAGGAAGATTACAAGGCAATCAGTGAATTAAAGCAGTTAAAAGAAACCTTAAACAATATGTATGAGCGATTGGCAAGTAACTAAATATGAATACCCTATTGATAGGAGTCATTATCGTTAAGATGATGGCTCCCAACTTTTTTATAAGAAAGGAAAAGATTATGGTTGATATATTAGATATGAGAAGATTTGGTAAAGCATTGGAGAAAAGGATTGGTGAGGAACTGGGTTGCCTATATAATGTTAGGTTAATCAATGTCATAAAGAATAATGGCCTTCGTTTAATGGGGTTATATATCCGGTGTGCAAACAGTAATGTTGCACCGATCATTTATATAAATGATTACTATAAAGAGTATGTGGATGGACGGGATATTGAAAGCATTATTTTAGATATTCTACAGGTTTATAGGAATTCTAATACAAGGTTGCCAGTGATTAAAGATGATTTTCGTTGGCAGAGTATCAGGAAGAATGTAATATTGCGACTGGTTAATTATGATAAGAACAAGGAGTTATTACAGGGTGTACCTCATAAAAGGGTTTATGGGGATTTAGCAATAACCTTCCATGTATTAGTGGGCAGGAAAGGGATACAATCCTATCGGATCAATAATGAATTATTTCGTAGCTTTGATATTGATATAGATACTCTTTTTAAAAGTGCACTTTTGAATAATACGACATATTTTCCCATGAGCATTAGAAATATAAATGAAGTAATTACCAGTATGGTAGCATCCGAGGAAATGGACAGCGATGAATATGCAGAGCTATTTGATACTACTGCTCCGGAAAAAGGTAGAGGTATCATATATGTCTTAAGCAATAACATAGGTGTTTATGGGGCAACAGCAATGCTATACCCCGATATTATAAAAGAGTTCGCTGATACTATGGGTGCAGACCTTTTTATACTGCCCTCTAGCTTGCATGAGGTTATCTTGGTCTTAGATGATGGGTATGGGTGCAATATTGATTCCTTGAAAGAGATGGTAATGGACGTAAATATGCAGGTGCTAGATATGGATGACATTCTTAGTGATAGTGTTTATAAGTATAGCAGAGCAACGAATAAAATTGAAAAAATCTAGGAGCAATTCGGATCAACATAACTTCCTTTTATCAGGCGGTACTATAACAGGTATCGCCTGTTTTTTACGTTTATGGGGGTAGAGAGAAGCAGTGTGTTACCACTGTTACCACTAAATGGAGTAGATTAGGACAATCTGTAGATGGGGTTTTCTGGATGTACCTCAAAAAGTATACTTGCTGTTATATGGGAAATGTCGTAGTCAAAAGTAAAGGAAGTTAGCTTTGAAATATTTATGTAGAGGGTTATGAGTATTATCAGTGGAAGTGTACCTGTTTTGGGACGTTCGGATGATAAATGAATGTATTTAAAGTAAAAAAGAAAGTTGGGATATTATGAAATACGTTGGTTATCACCGAACAAGCACAGAGGAACAGAAACTGGACAGAGGCATTAACGAGATAACGAAATATTGTGACACGAATGGAATTAAGCTGCATAGGAATAAGGTTTATACGGATCAGCAGACTGGAAAGAATTTTAACCGTCCAAGTTATCAATTACTACGTCAAGAGGTACTTGAGGAAGGGGATGTTTTAATCATAACTGAAGTAGACAGGCTTGGAAGAAACAAGGAAGATACTTTAAAAGAATTACGTTACTTCAAGGATAATCATATACGAGTGATGATTTTGGAACTTCCTACAACTTTAGTTGACATGAACAGTATGGGTAATGACATGGCTAAAATGATGATGGAAACAATCAATAATATGCTGATAGAACTATATGCAAGTCTTGCGGAGGGGGAGATGCATAAAAGGGTTAAGAGACAGCGTGAGGGATACGAAGCATTGAGAGCAAGTGGCAAGTGGGATGAGGTCATGGGCAGACCGAGAGCCTTAGCTAAAGATATATTTGAAAAAGATTATAAACTGGTACTGGAAGGTAAACTTCGTCCATGTGAACTTATGAGAAAGCATAATTTGAGCAGGGCAACGTATTATAGGTATCGTGATGACTATCAGAAGGAGAATAATAGCAGTAAAGAAGTGAAGCCAGAGGTCAATGCTGACGTTGATGATGAATTGATTTCCTTTTAAGAAGTAGGTGGGTTTAAAGGCTTATTTTACAGGTGGGTATAACGTTTCTTAAAATATTCCTAGAGGTAACTGGTACAGTTCTTTTCCATTGGTTATGCAGATATCTTTTAATTTGGTAGGCGCTTTCGGGGTTACAAAGAGGAAAAATGGTAAGCAGGCAGGCAGATTTCCAACAGTTATGAAAAGGATGGAAATGAGGTTAGTAATTGGTGGCACCCAGGGAAATTTTATTTTACTGAAGAAGAAAGTTGGATTACTTAGATGAAAAACTTGGATGAACAGTATGAAGTTTTGGGGTATGCAGTCGAGGGAGTTCGGAAGGATAGAAATAAGCAGGAACAAATGTTTGCTGTTGTATTGAATGGGGAATGTAGATATTTAGGTGTATGGATATGAGGTAGTGGGTGGTAGGGGGATCCATAGTAAAAAATAATTACAAAGGCTCCCTTTTGGACTTGGTTTATAAGAAAGAATAAAAACAGGAAGGGAGCAGGTTTATTATGGGTAACAGTATTTATGAGATTGACGCAAACAGAAATATATTATTATGCTTGGGATTTCGTATAGAAGAACTTGAATTACTGAAAAACATCCTTGTTAATTATGGAAAAGTGACACCTTCGATACTTTCTTCTCTTGGATTTTCTTATAGGGATGCTAAGAGACTTCAATATCTACATGATATAGTAATCGGTAAAATCACGATAGATACTGGGGATGCAGATGCTGTTTCTAAGCATTTTAAAAAAATGTATGGGGGATCCAATCGAATCCGGATAGGGCATCTTCCATTATCTAAATTCAATAAGGTACCCAGGCTGGCAGTAATAGCCGGCATACCAGATGGAAACTATAGCATTTATAATAGCAGTAATAGTGATGGTGGGGCACGGATGTATCCTGTGGTAGGTTTAAGTGACAAAAAGATTACCATTCAAACAAAGAAAAAGCCGGTATTGCCTTATGGATCAGAAAAGAAGCTTTACTATATAAAGAATAAAACAAATGGAAAGATCTACTATACAGAGGACAGTAAAAAGATCAGCAAAAAGCTAAAGGAGAGTTCTGAAGCGGAAATAGGGACGGTGCTGGAAATAAAAAAATTGACAGAGGATAAGAAAGTGGTAGTCGCTATTGATAAACGATATATAAGAATGGTAAATCGATACATGATTTTGGCATCCTTTCAAGAACCACCAGAGTTTCACTTAGGGTTGTATAAGCTTGTAGCATTTGAGGGGACTAAAATTTATGTTTATGGGGAAACCATGAAAGAAAGTGAAATCGTACATTATAATAGAGGGTCGCAAAGGGTTTATAGTTTTGGATTTGATAAAAGGCAGATACAAGCAAGGCTGCAGAGAACAGCAACAGAATTATATGCATATCTGAATGGAGTTTATTGGGAGTTTCAACCTGCCACAATGGAATTCAAATCTTTTGATAGGAAAGAAAGCAGTCAAAAGAGTGATACAGCGAAGGAAAAGGTTGAATTTTAGGAAATGCTACCTAAAGTTATAAAACATAGCAAGTGATAAAAGCTGGGGCATAGAAATATGTTTCCGGCTTTTTTTATGGAAAAGGATCGTGTAGGGTGTATGCTTTTTGGTTCTGCTTTTCAAGGCAGAAGTTTGATTTTAAATACAAGATGTCAGCTTTTTTAGTATTCTGTAATTGCTTTAAAATACAGCATTTCAAAGTATGGATGGGTTATGAGTAATGTGCTTCATTAGGATGGAAGCATTTATAGCATACGTTTTAAGAACTATCAAAAAGTAGATTCGGCTTTGAAAATGATAACAGTCTGATAACAAGTTGAAAAAATAGATATACAGCCGGAACCTGTGGTAAAGAAAGAGTCTAAAGAAGTTACATATAGTTAGGGTAGAGTAAGAAAGGATGTTTAGAGTATACAGGAAAAGTAGAAAAGGAGTTTTACTTTAGGGCATTCAGAGGAGTTAGGGCAGAAGGGGTATTTCTATAAGCATTTCAATGGAATCAAAGAAAGGTCTTTTCTGATATACAGGTAAAGTAAGAAAGGATGTTTCTGGTAGGACAGTCAAGGATGTAAAAATAGATGGGATTATAAAGGATGATTTAGGACAGAGATTAAGCTGGTGAAAACAGAATATCATCTTGGATAATTTATGGAAAGCAGTATAGAAACAGCAAGAGCATAGGGTAATGTGCAGATACTTGAGGTGTTAGCAGATCGGTATTATTCTGTATAGATTTAAGACAAAACCAAAGCTGGTGAAAAAAAGATTTCAACATAATAATTCTATATGGAATGCTATCGTGAAGGATCGGTTTTTAGAGATTACAGGTGACAGCATAGGCAGATAGGGGAAAGAAAAGGTTTATTAGCTTATAGAAATTATGGGGGAAAGCATGGAGTAGTGGAAAGGTGAAGAATTTAGGGGTGGAAAAGATAACTTAAAAGATGGTAAATAAGTTATTAATAACTGAATTTAAAAATTTAAGGTGTAGGTATG